>Ga0113563_10000121_pt1 | contig 29733 bp, 24 predicted proteins | sample Mud3Dept3metaG_FD_80117 | JGI IMG/M metagenome (GOLD analysis project Ga0113563, IMG submission 80117) | Freshwater wetland microbial communities from Ohio, USA, analyzing the effect of biotic and abiotic controls - Mud 3 Core 4 Depth 3... | ecosystem: Environmental > Aquatic > Freshwater >... | reverse complement strand
CTCTTGGATCGAGCGCCAACTCTCGCAGAGAAAGTCGTGCATGATCTCTGGGTATTGGGTGTCCTCCAGAGTCAGGTTGAGCGCTTTATCCCACTGGCCTGTGCGAGCATAACCTTCAATAAAAGTTACCAGCTCGGCTACGCTCTTTTTATTAAATTCCTTTTTAAGAGGGAGAGCGAGATCACCCAAGCGGGCAACCTCTACCCAATCCTTTTCCTGGCGGGCAAGCTCAGCTTTTTCAAAATAGTAACACCAATCGTGTTCCGGCTCAGGGCCAAACATCTGGGCTGGCGGTCGAGCTGGAGTCGCCTCGGGCAGAATCAGGCTCAAGTCAGAAAGCTGGAGTGCTTCTGATACATAGCGTGGTTTGTAAGGCCAGGCATGATCGGCAACGGGATCAATTACCTTCAAGCAGTGCTCGGGGGAATAAAAAAGCAGGAATGCTTGTGAAGTTGAGCCATTGAAAGTAGTCGCTCGATAGGGTTGTTCAATTACTAATCCTTTTTCAAGACCGGTCAGGGAGTTCTCCAGTCGGGCGTCAATGTTGTAAAAGAGATAAGGCATTTCGTGCGAGGTGTTATCCGGCGCGTACATCCAATTCAAAGGCGCGGTCAGGGAGTTATCCGAAACAAACTGGAATGGCAGGTTCGAGGTGAATACTGTGGAGCCTGGTTTAATGCCAGGTGCGCGCCAGGCCAGCTGCCAGAAGAAGGCTTTTTGATAGTTCCATTCGCGTAGATATTCCATGCCAACCAGGAAATGCATTCCAACGGCTAACCCCGTTAGCACACTAAGCATGACCGCGCTTTGCCAGGATTTACGCGCCAGCAGGGCAATTACGCCAGCAAAAAACAACGATGCGCCGAACATCATCGGCAGGGTGAAGCGATCCCAGGGGAATTTCAACTCTAAGTGGAGGTTGGTTACCCAAATTGGCCAACCAGCAATTAACATGGCGAAAAGGCCAATCAAGAACGCCTGCCAGCCCCATGATTTGAGGGAAGGTGCGCTTTCTCCAGGCTGGCTTGCTTTAGTTGGTCTTAGAGAATGCAGATAAAGGAACACCAGGACGGCTGAAAGGATGGCAAGCGTGGCATATACCAGGATCACTTGTGGCTTATTTGTTAACACCTGGTTGAGATTTAGAATTCTGATCCACGCAAGCAGAGTGGATTCGTATATATCAATTGAAATTGTCCGGAATAGCTCCAGGATCGCCATTCCAGGATTGGTCTTCAGCTGTTCAAAAATGATGATTTCAGCCCGTGGGGTTTTATTAAGGCTGCGCCAGATCACGAACAGGATCAGCATGGCTAAATATGGCAGCCAGCGTTTCAAGGCAATGAGGATTCGTTTACGTGGTCTGTCGGTTTCTTCGCCAGCACTTATCCATAGGAGCACGGGACGTAACAGCTCCAGTCCAACGAAGTATTCCAGGGCGAACATGCAAAGGATCGAAATAGCCATGGAGCCGAGAGTCAAAGGCCAGAACACGGTTGGCTTGCGAGTTGACAACACCATCATCCCCAGGGAGAGTAAGAAACCGGTTAGGACCAGGATTTGGTGACCGTAAGTCATCGGAATGAGCTGTTGGGTAAAACCGGGATAAACGCAAAACAGCAGGGCAGCCCAGGTAACCTGGATGGTGTACTTGGGCCAGACTGTGCGAAGGGCCCACCAGAATGTTAGGGCGCATAGCCAGCGTGTTATGATACCGAACAAATGCCAGGCGAAGACAGATTGACCGACCAGGCTGGTAGTCAGAACCCACAACCAACCCTGTACAGGGCGGTCGATGGCGAAAGCATGGGGAAATATGGTTGGACCGAATGAGTGTAGAAACCAAAGTGATGGCCAATCATCCCAATATAAGCCTAATCTAAGGATCAACGGGCCGTAAGCGAGCAGGCATAAGATCAAGAGAGCCAGAGGAACTGATTTGGTGTTGAGTTGGGACTTCCCCACAGGAGAATTCCTAAGATAGTTTAATTTCAACCCATTTCTTAACGATGGACATAGCCTTTTCAAGCTGGCTGGCATCCCTGCCGCCGGCTTGGGCCAGGGTTGGCCGGCCGCCACCGCTGCCTCCCAATGGTGCAGCTACTAACTTAACCAGGTCTCCAGCGTGCAGACCGCGCTTGACCAGGTCCTCTGTAATCGCGGCAATGATAATTGGTTTGCCATCGCTTCCGGTCGAAGCCAGTACGATCACCCCACTAGGATAACGCTGGCGGAAGCGGTCGGTTAGAGCTCGCAGCGTGTCGGCGTCGGTATCTTCCAACACTGCAGTAAGGACCGACACGCCTTTAACCGTTTCGATGAGGTCGAAGAAGCGAACAAAATTAAGCCAGGCGTAGTTACGTTTCAGGATGATTACCTGTTTGCGCGTCTCCTCTAACTCATCGAGGATTTCGCTGGTCTTCACCGGGACTTCTTCGGGTGACGAGCCCAGCTGGTTAGCAACTTGTTTCAAGGCGCGGAAGCGCTTCTGAACAAGCTCATAAGCGCTGCGCCCGGTGACGGCTTCAATGCGACGGATGCCAGCAGCGGCGCTAGTTTCGCCGGTAATGATGAATAGGCCGACATCGCCAGTTTCTGAGACATGCGTGCCCCCACATAATTCATTCGAAATATGGTCATCCTCGCCGATGGTTATGTTTCGCACGGTCTCACCATATTTTTCTCCGAACAGCGCAATTGCCCCATCGTTAATCGCTTCTTGCAGCGGCTTAAACTGGATGTTGAGGGGAAAATCCTCCAGGATGGTTCGGTTCACGCCAGCTTCGATGCGCTCCAATTGCTCTGGTAGAAGCGCCTTGGGGTGAGTGAAATCAAAACGCAAGTGATCGGGAGCGACTAGAGAGCCAGCCTGGCGGGCATGCTCGCCTAGGACGAGGCGTAACTCGGCGTGAAGTAAATGGGTGGCTGTATGGTTTCGCATGGTGTCGTGACGTCGCTGAGCATCTATACGTGCAATAGCCTGATCTCCCAGACATGGCGAGCCGCGCAGCACTACTCCGAGATGGACGATGATCCCTGCAGCTGGTTTACGCATATCATTGACCCGAATCTCCCAGGAGGGCTCGTTAGCAGCGATGATCCATCCAGTGTCAGAGACCTGCCCACCGGATTCGATGTAGAAGCATGTTTCTGGAAGGATGATTTCAACTGTTTCACCTGGTTGAGCTTGTTTAACAGCTTTTCCATCTCTAATGATAGCCAGAATGTTCCCTTCTACTTCTAAAGCGTGGTAGGGGTCGTATCCTACTCCCTCTGCTCCAAGTTTTGATGCTGCCTGAAGCTCATCCAAAATGGAGCTATAAATTTCTACGTCTTCACCGCCCAGGGGGCCAAACGCTTCTCCAGCGCCTGAGGCCAATCGATGTTTTTCCATGGCTTCCCGAAAGCCTGGCTCATCAACGTCTAAATTCCCTTCGCGAGCAATATCGCGTGTGATCTCTAATGGGAGGCCTAAAGTGGCGTAAAGGTCAAAAGCCACCTCACCAGGCAGGACTTTCTCCGATGTCCCAGATAACCTCTCAAGTAATGCGCTGAGCTTAGCCGTTCCACTCTCCAAAGTGTGCTGAAAGCGTTCTTCCTCGCGGGTGATATTATCGAGGATGGTTTTTCGGTTACGAATCAGTTCTGGATAGAATTCGCCATAATTTTCGATCACTTTTTCGGCGACGCTTGCCAGAAAAGGCTTGTTCAGACCAATCTTGCCTCCAAAGCGCGCCGCGCGGCGAATGATCATGCGGCAGACATAATTACGTCCAAGATTACCCGGGACTACTCCATCTGCGATTAAAAAAGTTGCTGCACGTGAGTGATCCGCAATCACCCTATAAGGGGTGATGTTGGCAGCCCGTTCTTTGGCGGTCTGTCCGGTGAGTCCCTGGACGACATCCAACAACGGGCTCAGTAGATCGGTTTTGTAATTTGAGTCGACGTCTTGAAGCACGGAAACGATACGCTCTAAGCCCATGCCGGTATCGACATGCATGGCGGGTAGTGGTTCTAAACCAGATGGGCTGGTACGGTTGTATTGGATGAAGACCAGATTCCATAACTCTAAAAAGCGTTTGCAGTCGCCATTCACCCGGCAGGTATGATTCGGATTACCTTGCATGTCACAATAAGCCGGTCCGCGGTCAATGTGAATTTCACTACATGGACCGCAAGGACCAGTCTCAGCCATTTCCCAGAAATTATCTTTGCGTCCAAAGAAGAGGACGTGTGTGGGGTCAAAACCGGGTTGATTGCGCCAGGCATTAGCAGCTTCATCGTCCCTAGGGATCATATCATTTTCATCCTGGAAGCACGTCGCCCAAAGGTTCTCTTTGGGCAAAGCCCATGCACTGGTGAGCAACTCCCAGGCCCAGGCAACAGCTTCTTTCTTGTAATAATCGCCGAAGGACCAGTTACCAAGCATCTCAAAGAAGGTATGGTGTGTGTCATCGCGACCGACATCATCCAAGTCGTTGTGCTTTCCAGCAACACGCATACACTTTTGTGAATTGGCTGCGCGTATGTAAGCGCGCTTGTCTGTGCCCAAGAAAATGTCTTTGAATTGCACCATGCCTGCGTTGGTGAAGAGCAATGTCTGATCGCCTCCAGGGACGAGCGAAGAGGATGGCACAAAGGTGTGGCCGCGGGCAACAAAAAAGTCGATAAAATCCTGGCGGATGCGGGCACCGGTCAAATTGGTAAAAGTCATAAAAACTCCTAACTCATTTCGGATATTAAACTTTATGATATCTTATGCTGACCAAGAAGCAAGCTTGTGTTTTTTAAGAATATCAAGGTTATCGAATTATACAAGGTTTCCTCAAAACATACCCACCTATAGTTATGGGATATAATCCTTCGGAGTCCATGAAAGGATATCTTTACTTTACCGTTTTTAGCGCCGGGATGACTACTCTGGCGATGGAGATAGCTGCGTCACGCCTGCTGGGTAGTGTCTTTGGAACCAGCAACCTGGTATGGGCAAGCATTATTGGCTTGATCTTGATCTACCTAACAGCAGGATATCTGTTGGGTGGATGGTGGGCAGATCGCTCACCTAAAGCCCGAACGATGTATGTCATCCTTGCCTGGGGGGCTTTCACTGCTGGGTTAGTGCCGTTTATCGCTCGTCCTGTGCTGCGCACGGCAGCCGATGCTTTCGACCAGCTTCAGTTAGGAATATTATTTGGGTCGTTTAGCGCAGTGCTGATCCTTTTCAGCATTCCGGTAACACTGCTTGGCACTATCTCTCCATTTGCTATCCGCCTGTCGATGCAAGACGTTCAGTATGCGGGCAGCGTATCCGGACGGATTTACGCCATCTCTACTCTGGGGTCGTTTGTGGGGACATTCCTACCAGTGCTGGTGTTCATCCCTCTGGTGGGTACTACCATGACTTTTGTCATCTTTAGTATATTTATGGTGGGGGTGGCGCTGGCAGGACTATGGCTCACGACGGGTTGGCGCAGTGCTCTGGCGTATGCCTGGATGCCAGCCGTTTTAGTGCTTATTGCGGTTTTCTTTGTTGGAAAACCAATTAAAACCACAAGAGGGCAGATTTTCGAAACCGAATCGGCATATAACTACATTCAGGTTTTGGAGGAGAACGGATACCGTTTTTTACGCTTGAACGAGGGACAGGGAGTGCATTCGCAGTGGCATCCCACTCAGCTCGATTATATGGGCCCTTGGGAGCAATTCCTGGCGGCGCCGTTCTTAAACCCTGCACCCTATGATTTGGATCAGGTGCAAAGCATGGCAATTATTGGATTAGCGGGAGGCACACTGGCTCGGCAGGCAACCGCCGTCTTTGGCCCGATTCCGATCGATGGATTTGAGATTGATCCGAAGATCATCCAGGTCGGCCAGCAATATTTCGATATGAACCTGCCCAACTTGAGAGCAATTGCTGAGGATGGGCGTGTTGGCCTAGCGCGAAGCCATAACAAGTACACGGTGATCGCAGTTGATGCATACAGACCACCGTATATCCCCTGGCACCTGACGACTCGCGAGTTCTTCCAAATAGTGCGTGATCATTTGACAGAAGATGGCGTTGTAGTAATTAATGTTGGAAACTCGCCAAGTGACAGGCGGCTGGTGGATGGCCTGGTAGGCACATTGGGAGAAGTGTTTCCATCGGTATATGTGATGGATGTGCCAGATACTTTTAATTCAATCATTTATGCCACCCGACTGCCAACGAAAATAGAAAACCTGTATGACAATTTTGTACACCTGCTTACCCTCAAGGGTACCCATCCTTTGTTGTTGCGCGCCATAGAATGGGTGGTGAGTTATCAACAGCCAACGCCAACCAGCAGGACGGTTTTCACCGATGATAAGGCGCCAATCGAGTGGATCACCAATGAATTGGTGTTGAGGTATGTACTCTCTGAGGATATAGAAGAATTGAGATGAGTATCGTGACTGAGGTAAATATGGAAGAATCAGCGCCATCTTGGGTGCACCTGCTGGGTTGGCTTATGACTATCCTGGTGCCGGTTGTCCTGGTGCTCACGGCTGTACGGATCGTTTTATATCCTTGGGTACTGCATTTTGAATACAACTCGCCAGGATTCCCGGCTGATCGCTATGGTTTTACGAAAGAGGAGCGTCTTTACTGGTCGCAGATTGCGGTGGATTATCTGCTCAACTCGGAAGGGATTTCATTCCTGAGTGATTTGCGTTTTGCAGATGGCATGCCTGTTTTCAACGAGCGCGAACTCCAGCATATGGTGGACGTAAAAAACACGGTGCGAAGTGTTATCCTGGTGTGGTATCTGGCTTTGGGTGCTCTGCTGGTTATCGGAATCTGGGCTTGGAAGGGCGGCTGGTGGGCGGTTTACCGGCACGGGCTGGGGCGCGGCGGCTGGCTGACGGTATTCCTGATTGTTGGTCTGCTGGTCTTCATTCTGCTTAGTTTTAGCGTATTATTCGTTATTTTTCATAACATATTTTTCGCCGCTGGCACCTGGACGTTCAATTGGAATGATACGCTTATCCGCCTCTTTCCACAGCGGTTTTGGCGCGATCTATTCTTAATTGTGGGTGGGCTTTCTCTGGCTGGCGGATTGGCGCTGGGGATAGCATTTAGAAAGCATTAGATTACAGATTTATTCGAAAATCCACAAGTCAATATTTTCCAGCTTGCAGCGGATGCCGTAATCTTTATTGGTACCAGAAATGAGAGCAAAATAGACGTCACCGGGTTTTAAGTTGCCATCATATTCGCTCAGGACTTCAACACCGTTTACGTAGAAAATCACCCGATTGTTTATTACTGCTATCATAACCTCGGCATCGCCTTCTGGTATGGACAGCTTTCCATATCGCTCGGTGGCTTTTTCCTTCCACCGATTTGTGTTCAGCACTGGCAGATAAAGCTTTGCATATCCATCTAGTGACAGGAAAACGATATCATACATTTCCCGTTCATCCACACCGATCAAGAAGGCGCAACCGGATTGATTCCAGTCTGCCGCATCACTGGCTGAATTCCAGGAGGCATCAGCGCGAATTGCGAAATTCTCAAGGGTGAATCCAATTGGTTCCGGCTCGCCGAAATAACCGATTTGCGCCAGGGTACGTTCATAATCGGGCAGGCGCAGATAAGTCCCTAAGGTCTCTGTGATCACGCCGTTTCCCTGCAATTTTTGAAGGAGGTCATAGATCGGTTTGACCTGGGCAGTAGCCTGCAGGTTAGCTTCGGCTGTGGCAGTCTGTTGGCTTGCTTTCTTCTGAAAGGTGGTTGAGGTGGCATCCAAAGCAGCCTGCTGGGTGACCTGGGCAGCAGCAGTGGATGTACTCTGGGTATTGAGTTTCGCCTGTGCATCCAGAGTGGACTGGGCGGCGCTCGTCGCCAAAGCATCCAAAGTAGCACGCTCTTGGATTTGTGCTTGGATGGCAACTTCTTTAACCATAGCGGTTTGCGTTAGCGCCAATGCTACTATTGTCGCGTGCTCATCCACACCTGAGGGTGATGTTGCACCCTGGCACGCGGTTGAAATTATTATTAGAAATACCGCGAAAAGAGAAAACTTTGGATGTGTCATCGCTCCTCCTTGGTTTCATTACGCCCAATCACTCCTTGAGGGTTAAAAAAATTCCCGTGCCGTATGTTTCGTTGGCTCTGGAAAAGAGTTGAAGTGAGGATCTGCGACCTCCTGTTTGGGTGTCGTTCACCCACGATGCAATAAATTGTGGTGCAGACCAACAGCTGAGATACTTAGAAGGATAAGCTAACCGGTTGGTTTTGCCATCCCCTGCCTTGCAACAGCCTCGGCTGCAGCTTTTACAGCTTCCAGGTCGCCTAGATAATAGCTCTTAACAGGCTTCAAGTCAACATCCAATTCGTAAACCAGGGGGATGCCGGTGGGGATGTTTAGCTCAACAATCTCATCGTCAGAGATGTTGTCCAGGTATTTGACCAGCGCGCGCAGGCTGTTGCCGTGAGCTGAAATGAGCATGCGCTGACCGGATTTAACCACGGGAGCGAGTGTGCTGTGCCAGTAAGGCAGCATACGTTCAACGGTTAGCTTGAGCGATTCACAGGCGGGTAACTGCTCTTTGGTGAGGCTGGCATAGCGGCGGTCAAAACGCGGGTGGCGTGGGTCACCCCACTCCAACGCAGGTGGAGGAGTGGCATAACTGCGCCGCCACAGTTTTACCTGAGCCTCACCGTATTTTTCCGCCATCTCTGCTTTATTCAAACCTTGAAGGGCACCGTAGTGGCGCTCATTGAGCTGCCAGGCGCGCACGACAGGAAGCCATTCCAGCTCCATATCTTCCAGGACGATCCACAGGGTGTGGATGGCGCGCTTGAGCACTGAGGTGTAGGCGATATCAAACGCGTAACCACCTTCGATAAGCGCCCTAGCAGAGGCATGGGCTTCCTCACGGCCTTTTTCGGTTAAACCGACATCTGTCCAACCGGTAAAACGATTTTCTAGATTCCACGTGCTTTGGCCATGGCGTAAGAGTACCAATTTATAAATCTCAGTCATTGCATATAATCCCTTGTCTTTTTGCATAGTAAGCGTCTCCCTGGTTAATAATCCTGGGAGACGCTCCCGTTGAATTTTGATTTAATAATATTTTCAGCGAATTGCTTTTTCTGTTTCCTGGTCGAAGATGTGCATATTCTCCATGTTAAAGACCATACGCACTTTATCATCGACTTTAAAGCGTGAGCGAGGATCGACGCGGGCAACAAAACTGCTCTCTCCGGCTTTTAGATAGACAATGATCTCATTGCCCATCAACTCGGTGACATCAACCGTGGCATCAATGGTTTGAGCGGTGATGCCGGGTGGGGCAAAGTCTGGATCGTGGATGTCATCCGGGCGAATGCCGAAGATGACTGACCGGTCAATGTAGGGCATGAAAGTATCCGTCCAGTCTTCTGGCACCTGCAATCGGAAAGCGCCACCATCAACATAGACACGCCCATCATCCTTATGCAGTTTAGCGGGGAAGAAGTTCATCGCTGGGGAGCCGATGAAACCAGCAACGAACAAGTTATCTGGCTTTTCGTAGAGTTGTGCGGGGGTATCGATTTGCTGTAACAAGCCTTTGTTGATCACAGCAATACGGGTGGCCATGGTCATCGCCTCCACCTGGTCGTGGGTGACGTAGATGAAGGTGGTCTGGAGCTGCTGGTGCAGCTTGCTGATGTTGGCGCGCGTTTCAACACGCAGCTTGGCGTCCAGGTTGGAGAGCGGTTCATCAAAGAGGAAAACCTTCGGATGGCGCACAATGGCGCGCCCAACAGCGACGCGCTGGCGTTGGCCACCGGAAAGCTGGCGAGGCTTGCGGTTAAGCAATTCTTCAATACCCAGGATCTGTGCAGCTTCATGCACGCGATCCTTGATCTCTTCTTTGGGGGTCTTACGCAACTTGAGACCGAAAGCCATATTGTCATAGACCGACATATGGGGGTAGAGAGCATAAGATTGAAATACCATAGCGATATCGCGATCCTTAGGGGCGACATCATTGACTACCTGGTCATCGATCAATATGCGACCGGATGTGACATCTTCCAATCCAGCCAGGCAGCGCAATGCAGTGGTTTTACCACAGCCCGATGGTCCGACCAGGACGAGGAACTCTTTGTCCTGGATATGGATGTCGAGGTCGTTGACAGCAATGACCTCTCCAAATTTCTTGGTCAGGTGGTCGTACGTTACACTAGCCATTCGATAGGTTCTCCTTTCTCGACTTACGGGGATATAGTGGATATATTATAGTCATTGTGGGGGGAAAAGGCAATCTCTGGGGGAGTATAATCGTCATGACTGTTATTCGAAAAATATCATATCTTATAGAGAAATGCAGGCAAGGTTATTGCGTGACGAAAGACGATATCAGCCCAATCCGCAAGCAATATTTAGAGATCAAGCGCCAGTACCCCAATGCTATTCTATTCTTCCGCCTGGGGGATTTTTATGAAACCTTTGATCAGGACGCTGAGATTACGGCGCGCGAACTGGACATCGTGCTTACTTCGCGCAGCGTCAATAAAGGTGTGCGAGTGCCAATGGCTGGCATCCCGCACCATGCAGCCGAGAACTACCTGGCAAGGCTGATCGAGCGTGGCTACCATGTGGCTATCTGCGAGCAAGTGGGAGAACAGCCGGTAAAAGGCCTTTTCCCACGCCAGGTGACGCGTGTAGTGACACCGGGAACGGTGGTTGAGCCTGGTCTATTACCTGGAGATGCGAACAATTACCTGGCGTGCGTGGTAGTGGGCGAGTCCGAGGGGTCTAATATGCAGCGTGCTGGGGTGGGCTACGTAGACATTACCACCGGTGAGTTCGCAGTAACCGAATTGGAGGGAATAGACCTCCAGGTGGTGCTGCGCGCCGAATTAACGCGCCTGCGTCCGGCTGAAGTCTTATATCCTGAAACCCTGGCTTTACGAGATGGATTTCCCGGTCACCCAACCCCTTGGCCTGCCTGGCGTTTTGAAGTGGGACGCTGCCAGGAGGAGGTGTTGCGGCACTTCCAGGCAGGTGCATTAGATGGCTTTGGCCTGCATGGGATGAATCTTGGAGTGTGCGCGGCAGGCGCTATCCTGCAATACCTGGCGGAGACACAACCAGCAGCCTTGAAATTGCTCACTGGTCTTGGCACATACAGTCTATCAGAATTTATGATCCTGGACGCAGCCACACGCCGCAACCTGGAACTAACCGAGACAATCCGCAGTGGACAGACAAAAGGCTCGCTGCTGGGCATCCTGGAATTCACCATCACACCGATGGGCAGGCGACTGCTGCGCCAGTGGGTGAATAAACCACAACTGGATGTGGGATTGATCTGCAAACGACAGGATGGAGTAGCTTTTTTCTTTGAAAATGGCCTGCTGCGCGCTGAGGTTCGGGCAGCGTTAAAACCTTTAGGGGATCTAGAACGATTGACGCAACGCGCCGTTTCTGGAAACGCACAACCGCGCGACCTGGAGGCAATGCGCCAAACGCTGGCGAGACTGCCCGTGTTGCGCGGATTGTTGCCGGAAAGTACGGATGCGCTGGAGGAAGTGCTTCACGATTTACACCCATGCAGTGATGAACTGCTATTGCTTGAAGCTGCCATTGCAGATGACCCACCGGCCACTTTGCAGAACGTGGGTGTGATTCGAACCGGCTTCTCGGCTGAGTTGGATGGCGTATTGGAAAGCTCACGCAATGCCCGCCAGTGGATCGCTAACCTGGAAGCGGTGGAGCGTGAGCGAACAGGTATAAAGACCTTAAAGGTTGGCTATAACAAAGTCTTCGGCTATTACATTGAACTCACAAGGGCAAACGCGCCACAGGCGCCAGCGGAGTACATCCGTAAGCAGACTCTAGTCAATGCCGAGCGTTATATCACGCCAGAGATGAAAGAGTATGAGGCGTTAGTACTCAACGCCGAGGAACGCATCCGCGAGATAGAAGAGCGCCTGTTCCGAGAGGTATGCCAGACCATAGCTGGAGGAGCGCTGCGCCTGCTGGCAACAGCGCGTGCTATGGCCCAGTTGGATGTATTGGCTTCACTGGCGGAGACGGCGGCGCGTAACGGCTACGTGCGCCCGGAGGTGGTCGAAGGGGATGTGTTGGAAATCCACGCGGGACGCCATCCGGTGGTTGAGCAAACAATGAGCGGGGAACGGTTTGTTCCTAATGATGTGATCTTCGAAACAGGGGAGCGGGTACGCATCATCACCGGACCAAATATGTCAGGCAAGTCCACTCTGATTCGCCAAGTGGCATTGATCGTTCTACTGGCGCAAATTGGCAGTTTTGTCCCAGCCGGATCGGCTCGGCTAGGGGTAGTCGATCGCATCTTTACCCGCATCGGCGCCCAGGATGAGATCCATGCTGGGCAGTCAACCTTTATGGTGGAGATGATTGAAACGGCAAATATCCTCCACCATGCCACGACACGCAGCTTACTTATCCTGGATGAGATTGGGCGAGGCACCAGCACCTACGATGGTGTATCTATTGCCTGGGCGGTGGTAGAGTACATCCACAACCACCCACGGTTGAGAGCAAAGACGCTCTTCGCCACCCATTATCATGAGCTTACCCAGTTGGCGGAATTGCTACCAGGAGTGCGCAATTACAATGTGGCAGTGAGTGAGGCGGACGGGCAAGTGGTCTTCCTACACAAGATCGTGTCTGGAGGCGCAGACCGGTCGTATGGCATTCATGTCGGGCAATTGGCGGGATTACCACGCCCGGTGGTGCAACGTGCCAGCGAGATCTTGTACCAGCTAGAAATGTCTTCGGGTAAGGCTGTGCGTATCAATCCACAGGCGCCCAGGCAACTGGCGCTTTTCCCAGAAACGAATCCCTTGTTGGATGAGCTAGGGGAGCTAGACGTTAATACCTTGTCGCCAATAGAAGCGTTGAATAAGTTATTTGAATGGCAGCGAAAATTCCTGGAAAAATAAAACTGGCGCCGAATAAGGCGCCAGCTTTATAGTTGGGATACCAATTACATTGGAAGCGCTGTAAATAGACCAACGTGGTTGCCGGTTAGGTCTTTGAAGATGCCGAACCAGCCCATGCCTGGAATTTCGGTTTTGGGAACGAGAATCTGAGCACCAAGGGAAACAGCTTTGGCCAAGGTGGCGTCGATGTCGTCTGTGCCGATGTAGGCAGCCGTGGTGCCGGCAGGGTTGTTTTCCATGACGGGGCTTAGACCACCCCCGACTTCGCCTTCACCGGTGCTGAATGTGGCATAGTTCATCTCAGGCATTTGCTGAATCTCCCAGCTGAAAAGGTCGGCATAGAATTTGCCGGCTGCTTCACGATCTTTGGCTGAGATTTCGATGTGGACAACAGGGTGTTTGGACATAAGTTACCTCCTGGCGAAATAAAACAAAATTGATCTATATTATACACTATTGATTATAGAACAATTATTCTAATTTGTCAAGATTTAAATTTTATAGAGGCTAATTTGCTCGGGTTGGATTTCGAATGCCCAATATCCCAGGTCTTCTATCTTATACTCGAGATATAAATATTCCTTCTCCCGTTCGACTTTTCTCAATTGGATTTCACGCTTGAACTGGAAAGTTAGCAAGTTATCATCCCAATCACCTTGCTGCTCAGGATCATAACCTTTTGGTGGTTCAAAGGCGCGCTCGATGTCGCACGCATCGAGCAGAAGGCGCAAAATCGCCTCGGGGACATCCACTGCCCAGAGTAGGCTAGCTGTAGCTTGCTCTTCCAGTTCGTGGTTACGCTCCTCTTCGGTTAGATCCCATTGAACGGGCGACCAGATGCCAGGAAGTTCGTCTACATTCATGGTTTCAGGATCGATTACATTAGGCATCGGGTGTCTCCTTTGCAGATTTAATCAAGCGGCGGGTGAGTGTACTCCCCAAGATAGCATAGGCGTCGGTGGGAAGATAGTGGCTGGCGGAGGCATCGAAAAGCACCTGGAAAGAGGCTGGGAAGTCCTCATCGCCTTTCCAGAATACTAATAACAGGGAAACTCTGGGCAGTGCCTGGAAGGTGTAGGCGAGATCGCCTAAACCAAACTGGCGTACACCAGCCAGGTTGTGCGCCGCGAATTCGAATGAGGCTGGGTCGTTCCCGAATGAACGGGCGAGCACCTGTCCGGTATAGCCCTGGAATGCCTGGTTGTAGAAGCGCCCATTTGGCAGTTCTGAGAAAGATATCCAGCGACCTTCAACCGGGGTGCCGTCGGCATGATTTAGATAATAGAGGAGCATGGCGTGATCTACCAGCGATAGTTCTTGACCGGTCTTATGATCATGAGCCTTGAACGAAGGATAATTTATAGTGATATGACGGTTCCAAATGAAGAGTTGAAGCTCACCAGTATCTTTATCTATAGGTGTGTAATTGATGCCGCTCTTGGCGGCAAGGATATATGGATCAGCTGTAACGAGGGCAACGCACAGTTCGTCGATACGTTGAGAGAAGCGTGAGAGCTCGGCTTCGGGAGAAGGGATGGGATGGGACAAATTTTGATCTCCTTGAGGGCGGAAATTAAATCCTATGCTACAGATGCGCAAGGTGAATCTTACACTACTTACTTAGAAGCTGATCGACAGCTTCTGCCAGGTTGATAAAGGTTCGGAATGGCCTTAAATTCTCTGCTTCGGGGGTTAATACTTGTTGTGCGCCGCGACCGGTGAGAACAAGAGCAACTTCTCCAACTCCAGCAGCGCGACCAGCTCGCAAGTCGTCGAGGGCATCACCAATCAGAGAGGAGTGCCTGAGATCTATCGAAAGGTCTTGGGCAGCCATAAGGATCAATCCGGGTTGGGGTTTACGACAGGAACAACCATCACTTGGTTGATGAGGGCACATGTAAATGGCATCGAGGCGTGCCCCAGCATGTTTGATTTCTGCTACCAGGTGCTGGTTGATATCTTCTGCTGTTTGCAGGGTGATCAGGCCACGCCCGATTGCGGATTGGTTTGTGACAATAATGATTTTGAATGATGTTTGGTTTAATCGAACCAGGGCTGCCAGCGCACCTGGTAGAATCTGTATATCTTCCCAGCTCCGAACATAGTTTGCCTGATTGGCGATAATGACACCATCGCGATCTAGAAATATGGCGGGGAGCATGCGATTATTATACTCGCAAGCTAGCTGGCTTGACTTGATAAGATTATTTAGATAAAATTCGTCAATATGCCGGGTATTTATCGACTGGAGACATAATGGACTTGAATGAGCCTGATGCAATTCAGGAAAACTTAGGAACGCGACGGATTCCAAAAATGCGCTTGGCGGATTTCCCCAACGCCGATGATATCGTGCGCCAGGGATTGATGGACGCACAGCGCTCACAAGAAGCTGTTGATATTCTACTGGTCAATCCGCCAACCCCGGACGGCGCCTATTGGATCCGCAGCCAACACCGAGTGGGGCGTCGCTCGCGGGAGAATATGGTTTGGCCTCAAGTATCACTGGCGCAGATCGCCGCGCTTTTGCATCCGGTTTATAAGGTCAAGATCATCGACGCGAATGCGGAACGTATGGGCTGGGCAAATTTTACACACCTGCTGGATCGATACCAACCCCGCTATTACTTTACCCAAGTAACCGCCCCGACGCTGGAAAATGATTTGTATGGATGCTTCTTGGCAAAAGCGCGGGGGGCGAAAACGATCGCTTTTGGCACGCATGTCACCCCTATCCCGCGCGAATCGATGCGCCCTTATCCAAGCCTGGATTTTTCATTGATAGGCGAGCCGGATTTAACTCTACGCGACCTAATGGATCACCTGGATAACAAGTTCGACCAACGGTCACCTGAGATCCAGTGCCTTTTCGAGCATCACGATCCTAAATACTGGCCATCCATTCGAGAAGATGGCACCGTAGATTTGAATGGTATAAAGGGGTTGGCCTGGCGGAATGGAGAGGATATTGAGGTCAACTTGCCGCGACCGTTTATCGCTGATCTGGATGAGCTGCCGATCCCAATGCATGAGTTGCTTCCCCTGGAGAAATACCGAATGCCTTTGATTAAAGGGCCTTTCACGTTTATCGTGACCAGCCGCGGCTGCCCTGCAGGTTGCACTTATTGCATCAAACACGTCAACTATCAGTATTCGACGCGATTGCGCTCGCCAAAGCTTCTCATGCAGGAGATGTGGCAGTTAAAACGGCTGGGTATCCATCACATTCACATGTACGCCGACTTGTTCACTGTGAACCGGGAGCAGGTAGTTGGGCTTTGCCAACAGATGATCGCGGAGAACCTAGATGTCAAATGGACATGCAATAGCCGAGTAGATTTCGTCGATGAGGAAATGTTGCAATTAATGGGCAAAGCGGGTTGCACTTTGATCTCGTGGGGCATCGAGAGTGGCAACGAGCAGATACTCAAACGTGCTCATAAAGGCATATATCCAGAGAAGGCCGAGCGCGCCTTGATTTGGGCGAAGAAAGCTGGGATTATGAACTGGGGCTATTTCATTATCGGCTTACCAGGTGAAACAGCAGAAACCATTCGCCAGACGATTGATTTCTCCAAGAAACTACCGTTAGACATTGCATTGTTCCATGTAGCAGCGCCATATCCTGGCACACCGTTCTTTTTCGAAGTTGTGAAAGAGGGCTGGTTTCGCAAAGGAACGCGTTGGGAGCAAGTGGATATGGATAGGGGCACCGTGTTGGACTATCCAAACTTGCCTGCCGAGCAGCTGCTCTATTGGCAGAAGCGCGCTTTCCGAGAATGGGCATTCCGACCTGGGCCGATGTATACCTATCTGAAAATGTTGCTCTCAGATTGGACAACGATGAAATCGGCTATCAGTGTTGGTCTTCAGCATTTGAGCTGGGTTTCGACGGATACTGGCTCCCCAGCACAATAACCATGAAAAAAAAGAGCGGGTCGAACCCGCTCTTCAATCACTTGGTTTTCGCACGATGCTGCAGTGTGCGAGCTAGAATTTGTTCTAATTCATCCTTGCTGGCTTTAGGTTTCGTTTTTACTTGTACTGGCGGGGTTTCTATTCGTTGATCCTTGGAGCGTTCCATAGCCTCCTGAAAGGCTAATTCCATGGCAGTCAACGTCGGGGTTCCTTCCTCTTCTTCTTTGGGTTCAGTTTTAGCTGGTTTTGTTGCAGGTTGTGATGGAGGTTCCTTTGGGGTTTTTACCGGCATCTCTTCCAAGGCTTTCATGCTGAGCTTGATCTGCTTCTTACGACGATCAACATTCAGCACCTTGACTTCCACTTCGTCGCCTTCCTTTACTACTTCACCGGGGGTCTTGATATAGTCGTGGGTCATTTCGCTAATGTGTACCAAACCTGGTCGCTCCGCTCCAATATCAACGAAGGCGCCAAATCTTTCCAGGCGAATCACTTTTCCCTTAACAACCATGTCTTTTTCGATTTCGCCCCATTCCAAGTCGAGGGGTTTGATCATTGTCAGCTCAAGGCGATTCTTTTTAGGAACGACACGGCGCACCCAGACCTCGACTGTCTGGCCAGGATGGACGACATCTTCCACCCGGTTGACCGGGTCCTTCTGTAATTGTGAGATGTGCACCACACCGGGTACATCGAGACCAATGTCAACCAAGGCGCCTGCTAACGATGTCCTAATTATCGTACCAGTAAAGTGGTTTTTTCGTTTCAATTCGGCAAGTCCATGTAATTCAGAACTTTCCGGTATCACAACAACATCCGATTCCATTTTATTCTCTCCAAAAGTAGCTATCCACCCGGTGGTGGGAAATAGTGCAAGGAATGCGAGCTAATCACGCGCTAAAAGTGGTGTTAATCCGCGAAGTTAGATTATACCTTGTGGAGTTTATATTGTCAAAGAAGGGGAACTAAGAGAATTATGAAGGTTATTGCAGACTATTTTTCGAAGGAGATCTTACCGCCCTGAAGGGTGTGTATGCCGTTGCGCACCTGGCTTAAATAGCGATCCAACTCCATCTCCAACCTGGTGAGCGTTTCTACGACGTAGCTATCTGCTTCCTGGCGCGTTTTCTCGGCCTCCGCTCTGGATTGGGCGATAATCTGATCTGCGCGAGCCTGAGCTGCCTGAACGATGGCATCTCGTTCGACAATCTGGTCGCTTTTTTCACGAGCAATCGCCAGAGTGCGATTGGACTCTTCTTGCGCCTGTGCTAGGATACGGTCGCGTTGCGCCAGGAATTGTTGAGCCTTCTTGATTTCCTCCGGGATGGCGACGCGCATTTGATCGATAATATCGAGCATGCGATCTTCATCAACAATCACGTTCTTGGTAAATAATAGAGGCCGGCTCTGATTTAACAGTTCTTCTAGACGATCAACGAGATGTAAGATATCCATGAGTTCCTCCCCTCAATAACCAACGAGAGTTAAAAGATTTGTTGCAACTTAAATGCCAGTTATTAATTATACTCAAGGTCTGATTTTGACAACAATTAGAATCAATCCCGCAATGAGGTGATAGGGATTAGTTGGTGTGTTTCTCCCAATTCCTTGAAGCGCGCTTGTAACGCTCTCTCGACATGCGGAGGCACCATGCTACTTGTATCGCCGCCTAATGATGCGATCTCGCGCACGGTTGAAGAGGAAAGGAAAGTATGCTCTTCGGCGGTAATCAAGGCCATAACTTCGATATCTGGTGCCAGGCGATGATTCGCCAGTGCCATGCGGAACTCATATTCGAAATCCGAAAAAACGCGTAAACCGCGCACAATCACTTGGGCGCCAATAGTATGGCAAAATTCGACGGTGAGCCCGCTATAACCCATGATTTTAATCTTTGGGTGGTTGTCGAATGATTTGCTCACCAGATCTATGCGTTCTTCTGGCGTAAATACCAACGATTTGAGGGGCTTGTCGTAGACCGCAATGATCACCTCATCAAAAAGACGAGAGGCACGCAAAGCCAGGTCGATGTGACCAAAATGGATGGGATCAAAAGTTCCGGGAAAGACTGCACGTACCATAAGCTAATTTTACGATAGTTTTCTGTTTTTAGCTGATATCACCCTGCGTATCTCCCCACGCTTGATGGAGAGCATTTAGTAGAGGTTGGAGTTCCGGCCTGCTCAAACCTGGATCTGTGTCAAACAAGGATTGTGCATGGCGCCTGGCTTTCTCGATTAGACGTACATCGGATAGATTAGCCATATTCAGTTCCGAATAACCAGCTTGGCGGGTACCAAAGAACTGACCGGGGCCACGTTGTTCCAAATCCCGTTCAGCCAGAACAAAGCCATCATTTGTTTCGACCATAGCTTGTAGGCGCTCGTTTTCGGTTGCATCTATATTGTCTGGGATGAGCAAGCAAAAGGATTTTTCTGCGCCACGCCCCACTCTTCCACGAAACTGGTGCAATTGTGCCAGACCAAAACGATTAGCGCCTTCAATAATCATCAGCGTGGCATTCGGGATATCAACACCTACTTCGACGACAGAGGTTGAGACAAGGATGTCATACTTGCCTGCTCGAAAATCGCTCATTACAGCCTCTTTTTCATCTGGTCGCATGCGCCCATGCAGAAGGCCAATGTTGAATTCTGGAAATACATCTCTCTGAAGACGGGTATGTTCCTCCACGGCGGATTTGGTCTCGCTACGCTCGCTTTCTTCAATCAAGGGATAGATGATAAAAACCTGGCGCCCCTGTTGAATTTGATTTCGAGCCAGGGTGTAGGCGCGCTCACGCTCGTACGGGGATAGCAGAAAGGTGCTAATCTCCTGACGACCTGGAGGCATCTCGTCTATCACAGTTAGATCCAGATCGCCATAGACGGTTAAAGCCAGTGATCGTGGTATGGGAGTTGCGGTCATCACCATCAGATGCGGATTGGCACCCTTTGAGCGCAGTGTGGCGCGCTGTTCCACACCAAAGCGATGTTGCTCATCAATGATGGCTAATTGTAAGTTCTTGAATGCAACCGGTTCTTCTATTAATGCATGGGTGCCGATAACAACCTTTATTAGCCCGTTTTCAAGACCGGCACGGATTTCACTCTTTTCCCATTCTGGTGTATCGCCAGTCAAAAGCCTGAGTTCCTTGGAGCTTATCGGGGGGGCACCATTGGACTCAGCATTGATCGTTTCTGTTAAAAGCTGGCTTAGATTGCGATAGTGCTGCTCAGCCAGGATGCTGGTGGGAGCCATAAAGGCGGACTGTGCGCTATTATTGGCAACCATAGCAATGGCAAGCGCTGCGATAACTGTTTTGCCTGAGCCAACATCGCCTTGTAACAAACGATTCATCGGTTTGCCCGAGGTGAGATCTTGCCGAATATCTTCCAGGGCGCGCTGTTGTGCGTTGGTTAAGGGAAAGGGCAAGCGGAAGATCTGGTCGGCTAACCAGTCATCTTCAACCAACAATGGTGAAATGCTTTTCTCCTGCCAAGCGCGTTTCTGTCTCAGGACTCCCAACTGCAAGAGAAATATTTCATCGAAAGCTAGCCTGTGACGGGCCTTCTTTAAATCTTCCCAAGAGTCAGGGAAATGGATCTGTGAGATGGCTTCGGTGAGGTCAACAAGCTCGGCGGATCGGCGCAGCTCGCGTGGGAGGGGATCCTGAAGACGCGCAGCCCAATAGGAGATCACCTGGTTGAGTATCCTTCGAATCCAGTGCTGGGTGATATTAGCTGTTAGAGCATAGACTGGCACGATACGGTTGGTGTTGAGCTGACCTTGATCCAGAGGCTCCCATTCTGGATTGTTCATTGTCAGGCGTCCCAGGAATTGGTCGACCTTACCAGAAATAACGATGTGCGCACCGTTGTGCAGGCGTTTGGCGATCCAAACCTGGTTGAACCAGCTAACGCGTAATTTTCCGCTGCCATCATATAGGATTGCTTCAACCAATTGAAGATTGCCTGCTCGCAATGAGCGGACTTGAACACTCTGTACAGTACCAATGACGGTGACTTCTTCCCCGTATTCCAGGCGATTGATTGATTTCATGTGCGAGTAATCATCGTAACGGCGCGGGAAGAAATAGAGCATGTCGCGTAAGGTAAACAAGCCCAGTCGGCTTAGGGTTTGAGCATGGCGCGGCCCGACACCTGGAAGAACCGTAATGGGAGCATTTAGGGCTGCTGTCTCGGTTTTAGGAATTTCAGCAGAAGTTACTCTATCACGCGTTTGCTGGCTTTCTATCGGTATGGATTGTTCTACTTCTGATTTCGGACTTACAACTTTTTCTTCTGAGGAAGTGGATATTGCTGGTTTACGATCAGGGGCTGGTATAGACTGGAGAGATGGAGATTTTATTGGTTTTATAGATGATGGCTTCGTAACAGGTTGCTCAGGAGTAGTGCTTCGGATACGTTTGATCAAACCTTCAAGCGTTTCGAGACGTGAACTTTCAGAAAGGCGCGGGTAGTCATGGAGACGTGTAACAACAACCTGGATTAGGTCCTCGGGGAGCGCATCGGCGCGAGCATCAGCTTCCCAATGTTCCAGGAAACGCTCCAGTCCACCTAATACAGCCCGATTATCATAACCACGTTCTGCTTCAAGATTAAGTATTTTTATTAACTTATTTAAGGACGGTTTCATGAATATTTTCTTTTTTAACGATAGCAGCAAAACCCAAGCCATTAGGCCCGACATGAGTTCCAATGGCAGTAGTAACATTCACTATAAGAGGGGTAGTGAGCAGGTTGGGATTGAGATCTCGCAAGAACTGGGAAGCATCATCTTCAGCGTTGGTATGCAAAATCGCTAAACGCTCTAATGAGCCTAGCCTGATCAGCAATTCCCGCAACCGTTCGATACCTTTTCTTCGGGTGCGAGCTTCACCCAGGCTAAGCACGTGTCCTTCATGAACATCAACAAAGGGTTTAAGACGCAAAAGATTGCCCAACCTGGCACGTGCCCATGAGACACGACCACTGCGACGGACATATTCAAGCGTGTCGAGCATTGCAATCACCCTGGCACGCGAGCGGATATCCATGAGTACTTCTAACACTGTTTCCAATGATGCACCATTCCGTACCGCCTCAGCAGCAGCCAAAACCTGGAAACCCAACCCTAGTGTCACATTCCGACTATCAAAGACGTGGACACTCTTTCCAAACTCCTGTGCAGCTGTGCTAGCAGCATTGATAACACCACTTAATAAACTAGAAACGTGGATGGAAAGTATATGTTTTGCACCAAGTCCAATCAACTTCTCATACAGGTTTTGATATGTCCCCACCGAAGCAGTTGCTGTTGTCGGAGGAGTAGAGATGAAAGGTAAGAGTTCATAATATTCCTGGCGTGAAAGTTCAATCCCATCCTGGTAAGGTTTCCCATCAATTATTACCAAGTTGGGGACGACGTGGATCTGGTTTTCCTGGGTCAGGTCGTCAGGGATATCCGCCGTGCTATCGGTGACAATAGCAATTTCCATAATCTTTGTCATATGTCATTCAATGGCAAGAATGAAATGGTAATGTGGTTGGCAACCTTCCTGGATTTCGATTTCTTGATCTGGATAGCGTGAGCGAACTAAATCTGCAATCTGATCTGCTTCTTTCCTGGTGAGATTGGCGCCAAAGAATAAAGTAATTAGTTCGAATTGATCGGCGTGAGCTTTTTCCAACAATCCAAGGCAGGCATCTTCCAGATTATTGGTGGATAAAACCATATCTCCGTTAAGCAGACTAATAAATTGTCCTGCCAAAGCCTCAACTCCATCAATTTCAACACTTCGCGTGGCGGTTGTAATTTCACCAGTTTTGACCTCGTTCAGTGAGGCGGTCATCTCTTCCACGACATTTTCAAAATCCCCATCTGGGATGAGGCGCAACATGGCAGTTAAGCCTTGTGGAACAGATCGGCTAGGTATAACTGCGATCTTCTTCGATGTCAGGTGTGCGGTTTCTCTAGCCGTTAATATAATATTCTTATTGTTGGGAAGGATTATTATCTTTTCGCTGGGTAAGTCTTCAAAAGAGTGGAGGATTTCTTGAGTACTGGGATTCATGGTCTGGCCACCTTCGACGACTCCATTTGCGCCTAAGCTGGCAAAAACACGAGAGATGCCGATGCCAGGTGAGACGGCGATCACAGCGATCTGGCCAGGCTCAACAGGCGCTAGAACCGGTTCTTCATCGGAACATCCACGTTCGTCGGTTTCCATCTGAGCGATCAAGTTTTCGATTGCGATTTTTGTTACTGTTCCAAGGCTCATTGCATAATCAATTGGAGCATATCTCTTTTCGGTGGGCACATGGATGTGCAGGCGATATAAACCTTCACCTTCGCCAACCTGAATAGAAGTTCCCATTTGTTCCAGCTGGTAGTAGAAATCAGTGATATTCAGGTCTCGGAAAGGTTGGAAGTCCAGGACAATTTCATAATCTTGACCTGGCTCAATAGATTCCATTGTTCTATCCAAGACCATAGTGGAGAGTGGACTGACGGTGATAATGGCTTGATCTAAAGACTGACCGTTAAGATAGCGAAGCATACCTTCCAGAACGAAGAATAACCCTTTTCCACCAGCATCCACAACACCCGCTTCTTTCAAAACGTTTAATAGCTCTGGGGTTCGCTGCACGGATTGGTCAGCAGCCAGCACTACTTGTTCCAGGATCTGGCGAGGATCCTGGGTTTCTTCTAACGCTACCTCAGCAGCTATGGCAATATCTTTGGCAACTGTGAGTATAGTGCCCTCAACCGGACGCACAACACCCTTGTAAGCAGTGTCTCTGGCTTCGGCGAAAGCTTTGGCCAGGCCGGAGCCGTCCAGGTGATCGACGTTGTCGACAGCACGCGCAAATCCGCGCCATAGCTGAGAAAGGATGACGCCCGAATTACCGCGAGCTCCCATTAATGCTCCGTGTGCAACTGCGTGTGCCATTTTCCCGAAATTCTGTTCTGGTGATTTGGCAATTTCATCGAAAGCGGCTTGCATGGTGAGCACCATATTGGTTCCGGTGTCACCATCAGGGACTGGAAAGACATTTAAAGCATTGACTATTTGTTGGTTGGAACGTAACCAGGTGAGGCCAGCTTCGATAAGTTGTTTTAGAGCCCACCCATCCAATGAATGGATGGTAGGAAGAGGCTTGCCAGCGGTAAGTTCGGTATCAACGGACATTCAATGGCTCCTGAGATTAATCCAGATCACTAATACGTAGACCCCGAACATGGACATTAATTTCTTTCACTGGCAAGCCCAGAGCCTTTTCAACGTTATAACGGACAGCATTCTTGACACTGTTTGCAACGGATTTTATGCGCGTGCCGTATTCAATGATGACATAAAGATCGATATAGATATCTTGACCATCGTAGTGGACTTCCACTCCATATGTGGGATCTTTAACAATCGCTTGTGTGATGCCATTTACCAGGTTTTTTGAGGTAAATCCTACGATACCGTAGGATTGCATCGTTGCATGATAGGCAATAGTAGCCACAGCGCGCTGGGTTACATAAATACTGCCGAGGGGAGTGTTTTCATCTGTCATAAGAATTCCTCTGTGTTTTCTTTAGAAATTCTTGATAAGCCAGGAGGATTGTGGTAATATTGTGCGGCTATATTCCTGGCATCTTTCGGTGGTGGTATTCAGATATTATGGAAATACCCCACTTAATTGTAACCGAGACTGGCAATCATACACCATATTGAAAGGAAATTGTGAGATGGCGAAGTGTGCTCATTGTGGAAAGACCACTTCCTTTGGTCGAAACCGCCCCTGGTCGAAAAAAGCTACGCGGCGGACTTTTCGCCCAAATTTGCAGAATGTTACTGTTTTGGAGAATGGCGTGAAGGTGCGCAAAGTATTATGCGCAAAATGCCTGCGCACATTGTCAAAGACTGAGTAAGTCTGATAAATCGGCATGCTAATCAATTCCTAAGAATCGCGGCGAAAGCCGTGATTTTTGCTTTGTAATATGTAACAATCGATGCGGCGATAATTTTCAACAATGGTTTTGGGTTAAATCGGTGGATAAAGCATATAGTAGACCCATAACCAGAATGGGATTAAACCCCCGGCAGCAATTAACGCCAGGAGAGCAAGGATCCAGGTGATCCAGTCAAGCGGTAATCTGTTTCTTACGGATTGATAGTTCTCTTTTTCAATCTCTGTGATGTGCTGAAGATCGTCTGGGAGTGCGTAAGCGAAATCATCAAGCAAAACCATGCCATTATGGTTTTGAGCAGGAACTGGTTGGCTTGCCAGTGTTGCGTTGGGGAGAGAAACGATTTCGGTTATAAACTCATTGTGGGCTTTGAGAACACCCCTTAAAGCGGTGCCCAATTGATCTGCGTCAGGAAAACGAAGATTGGGGTCTTTCGAGAGCGCCTTCAGGATAATTTGCTCAAGGGAACCAGGAATTGCGGGATTATACCTTCGCAAGGACGGTGGGAGCGCTTCTCGATGCAGGCGAGCGAGCTCTTCAGCCGAATCAGCCCGGAACGGTAAATAGCCAGTCAACATTTCATAAAGTACAACGCCCAAGCAATATACATCTGACGCGGGGCATGGAGCATTTCCTGAAGCCTGCTCAGGCGAAAAGTAATAAGGCGAACCCCACACAACATCAGATTGTTCATCGGGAGCGATCGAGGCCAGGGCGCGCGCAATGCCAAAATCAACGACTTTCAGACGCATATCTGGCGTGATAAGCATGTTCTGTGGCTTGATGTCGCAATGGATGACGCCAGCACGATGGGCGTAGCCTATTCCAGCGCAAGCTTGCAATATCAGGTTGAGAGCTTCCTCAACCTTGAAACGACCGCCGGTTTTCAGCATTGATTTCAGATCGCTTCCTGGGACAAATTCCATGACAATGAAGAGCTGGTCATGATCCAATCCAAAATCATGCACGGTTACAATATTCGGGTGCGAAAGGTTGGCAGCCGCTTTTGCTTCCTGGCGAAAACGCTCTCGAAAATCTGGATCGTTGGAGAAATCTCGGCGAAGGATTTTAATGGCAACGGTGCGTTCTAGCATCAAGTCACGAGCACGATAGACAACAGCCATACCGCCGACTCCAAGCTGGTCTTCTAATTGGTATCGATTGCTCAATTGGATCGATGCAGAAATATGATCTTCCATTAGATGAATTATACCAAGTGTAAAATCGGTTAAAATCATGAGAATGTTACGAGCTTTTCTGGTCTACAATCCAGCTGCAGGACGTTACCCTTCGAGATTGTTGACAGAGAGAGCAGCCAAGGTATTGCTCGATCAAGGCTGGGAGATTTTTATTGAGCAGACTCTTAGTAGCAAGCATATTGCTCAACTGGCGACCCAGGCTGTCGAGCAAGAGATGGATGCTTTTATCGTAGTAGGTGGAGATGGCTCAATTAACCGAGCTTTGCCCCCATTACTCAACGCTCGCACGGCTCTAGGGGTGTTGCCAGCGGGGACAGCAAATGTTTGGGCGCAGGAGTTGGGATTACCTGGATTGTCTTGGACGCGCTGGATGGCATTAGAAGAAAGCGCTCGTCGATTGATCAATGCAAGGATACGTAATGTGGACGTGGGCTTTTGTAATCAACGCCCGTTCTTGATGTGGGCAGGTGTAGGTCTGGATGCCTTCATTGTACATCGCATTGAGCCACGAACACGATTGGAAAAACATTTCGCTTTTGCGCACTATGCTGCCTCAGCAATTTGGAGCGCCAGCATGTGGCACGGTTTGAATTTAAGGGTAAGTATCGATGGAGACATTGTCAGTGGTCACTTCTTGATGGGTGTTGTGAGCAATATCCACCTTTACGCAGGTGGGTTGGCACAACTTTCACCCGATGCAAGATTGGATGATGGACAGATGGATTTCTGGCTTTTCAAGGGAGAGACGATTGGTGATGTTGCGCAACGCGCGTTGGAATTGTGGTCAGGTTACCATTTACAATCGGAGATGGTCGAAAGATTCACATTCCAGAATTTAATACTTGCGTCAGATTCACCGATGTATGTTCAGATGGATGGCGAGCCAATGGAATCTCCAGGTCAAATCAGGATACAAATACGATCAAAAGCTTTGCGCGTGCTGGTACCAGAATTAACGCCGCTTTCGCTATTTGATTAATTGTGGGAGGAGGTTAAAGAGTGAAACTCAAACAATTCTTTTTTGAGAAGCCGTTAAATTTATTAATTCTGGCAATCCCATTAGCTATTCTTGCAGAAGTCTTCCATTGGGGTCCGCTGTGGGTATTCCTCTTTTCTACGATAGGGATTGTCCCCATGGCGGGGTTAATTGGTGAATCGACTGAAGTCTTGGCAAGCCATACAGGGCCTCGATTGGGTGGCTTGTTAAATGCTACTCTGGGAAATGCAGCCGAGCTGATTATTACCATTGTTGCCATTCGAGGCGGCCTTTTAGAGCTGGTGAAGGCTTCGATAACTGGTTCGATACTAGGAAACATTCTGTTCGTTTTGGGTATGGCGATGCTTCTCGGTGGTATTAAGAACGGTATCCAAACCTTCGACCGGAGGCAGGCGACTAATAATGCTATCCTGCTAATATTATCGGTGATTGCTTTGCTAATTCCTTCTATGTTAAGCAGTTTCATTGGCCCTGTTAGCAGTGTTAAAGTAGAAGCACTCAGTCTGGGAGTTGCAGCAATTATGATTGTCTTATATGGCTTGGGGGTCTTCTATAGTTTTAGGGAGCAACGAGGACCTCTACCTGCGCCTGCGATGCTTGAGTTGGAGACAACAGCTTCAAATGCAGGAAACCGGCATGCCCAGGTGATCATTCCCAAGGAGCACCACATGCCCTTGCGCACAGCATTGATATCGCTGGCAATCTCAACAATTGCTGTAGCGTACCTGAGCGAATTATTTGTATCCACCGTGGAACCGGTAGTCATAAAGCTAGGCGTTTCGGAGTTTTTCTTAGGAATAATATTAATCCCAATTATCGGCAATGTAGCTGAGCATCTGGTGGCTGTGAAGGTCGCTATTCAAAACCATATGGACTTGAGTGTGGAAGTCGCGATCGCTTCCAGCCTGCAAATTGCACTATTTGTCGCGCCATTTCTGGTGTTTATCAGCCTGATTATGGGGAATCCACTGCAATTGATCTTCAACGAATTTGAGCTCCTGGCGCTGATCACCGGTGGGATCATAGCCGCACTGGTATCCCTGGATGGGGAATCTAACTGGCTTGAAGGAGCTGTTTTGCTGGCGGTTTATTTCATCTTAGGATTAGCATTCTTTTTATTACCTGTTTAAGGTGAGCAGAAGATGGGTGAATCAAGAATTTATGACCTGGTTCGTCTGGTCAATCTAAAAGTAGTTGCCTGCTCTGTGGTGTTGGGAATTGGCTTTGCAGTTTGCGCTTTGAGCTCTTTATGGATGACACGTCGTGAATTACAACCTGAGCAGCAACCAACGGCTGTGATGAATCTCATCATAGCTCCTACTCCAACAAGGTCTTTACCGACAGCTTCTCCCTCACTGGCGGTTACGCCAACAGAGGGGATACCAGCTCCGCCGCCACCAGGAACAATAGCCATTGAGGATTACGTTCAGGTCACTGGCACTGGCGGAGATGGTTTGCGATTTCGCCAGGAACCCGGATTAGGGGCATTAATTTTGTTTCTAGGTGCTGAAGCTGAGATTTTTAAAGTTGTGGATGGCCCACGAGAGGTGAATGGATTCACGTGGTGGTATTTAGTAGGACCTTATGATGAAGATCGCGCTGGCTGGGTGGTTTCGAATTACTTAGTGGTAGTGCAAAACCCACAATAATTTTATTGTCTAGAATTTTGCTTACAGGTAATCGCGTAGGTTATGCTCGACAGCGTATGCAGCAGCCTCAGCCCGATTGCTCACGCCCAGTTTGGAGAGAATACTGCTGACGTAATTACGAACCGTTCCTTCTCCTAAAAAGAGCGCTTTTGCGATCTCGCGGTTTGTTTTCCCTTCAGACACCAACAGCAGAACATGGCGCTCCTGTTGGGTAAGCGCAGAGAATGAGGATGCTTCTTCTTCCTTCGCAGCTTTGCGTACTTCCTGAAAGATTCGCTGAGTTACAGCGGGATCAAGCAATGCTTCGCCGCGGCCTACCGCCTCGATCGCATGCACTAAATCCTCGCCCCCAATTTGTTTGAGAACATATCCAGATGCGCCGGCGCGAATTGCTGAGAAAAGCATCTCATCTTCAGCATAGGAGGTCAGCATTATTACCTTTGAATTGGGATATCGTTCAGTGATCTCTCCGGTAGCTTCGATGCCAGAGCCACCAGGCAGGCGAATATCCATTACAACGACATCGGGTGATAATGCTTCGACGCGTTCTACAGCTTCGCGCGCGGTGCTGGCCTCAGCAACTACTTCAAAATTCGGATGGCGTTCCAACAGGGCTTTTAAACCCAGTCGTACCACTTCGTGATCATCAACCAATAGAATTCGCAGTTTTCCAGTCATGGGACCTTCCTGGGGCGAGAATTTGATCTATTGCCAAACTACCTGCCAATCAAGTCTGAAGAAGCCTTTCTATTCCTCTACAGGACCGATGGGTTGCCGGCGAAAGTCAACAAACCGATAACCCACACCTCTTTCGGTTAATATGTATTTTGGATTCGTTGGATCTTCTTCAAGCTTTTTTCGTAGGTAGTTGATGTATAAACGGACGTAGTGCGGTTCATCCTGGTATTCGTATCCCCAAACTCTTGTCAGGAGTTGGTCGTGGGTGAGAACCCATCCGGCGTTTTGCACAAGCTGAAAGAGCAGGCGGTATTCAGTAGGGCGCAGCTTGACCAGCTTTCCTTCCACCCAAACTTCACGCCGGTCGAAGTCAATCTT
>Ga0113563_10000120_pt1 | contig 29733 bp, 30 predicted proteins | sample Mud3Dept3metaG_FD_80117 | JGI IMG/M metagenome (GOLD analysis project Ga0113563, IMG submission 80117) | Freshwater wetland microbial communities from Ohio, USA, analyzing the effect of biotic and abiotic controls - Mud 3 Core 4 Depth 3... | ecosystem: Environmental > Aquatic > Freshwater >... | reverse complement strand
GCAATCGTGTTATAGGTAGAATCATTAGCGGAGGCTTGAACCTCCATCTTGACAGTCATACCTGCAAATGCACTTGGGAACACAGCCCGTACCGAAAGACCTTTGTAAGGCGTACCGCGCAGTTTAATTGCCGAAGACGTGGTGTCATCGACCAAGTTGCCCGAGGACTTGAACATCAAAGTGTTGTCAAAAACTCCTGAACCAGTGGTAGCCATTTCTTACCTCCTATGTCCAACTCGCTGGAGTTTCGATGTTGTAAACGCGGGTAGGTCCATAAGAGCCAAAACCTGCGATACCAACCCACCACTCGATGATCTGTTTCTTGGAAATAGATTTAGTGGGGAGTCCATCAAACACTTCAATTGCATCCAACTGAATACCACTGATCCCCTGTTCCATATTGAACGGAACAAAGTATGCAGAAGTTGAATCAGCACCACCATCGTCAGCAGTTTCATTGTTGGGAATAATTTCCGTAGATTGATTGAGCAGCAAGCCCATATCAATCAAAGGAACACCATTATAAGAGTAAAAAGGTTTGCCCCAAATGTCTTGAGTAACACTCAAGACGCTCCCGCCCTGAATTGCGAGATACCTTAATACTTCGCCAAGACCTAACTTTAGTGATAAGTTGGTAAGAATCACATTAGGTCTGCCTTCGCCAGCGTATTGATAACCCTCTTCCCATTTCTTCAGGAACAAGCGAGCATTCGTAGAGCTTGCTGTGGGATCGAGAATGTCAGTGGTTGCACTGGCGCGGATTTTTTGTCGAGAAGGTCCGTTCGCTATTCTCTTTTTCAAGCCTTCAAAAGCATCCACATCAACAGCATGATCACCATTGATCAAGGTGTCACCAAACTTGGTTGCCATTGATTTGGTAAACATAAGCATGTTTTCAGTAAGAGGGTTCGCAATCATCGATGCGCCAATCTTGTCGAACACACGATCAATTTCGATCCCTCCACCAAATGCATAGACCGATTCGTACACTTGCTCGAAATCGCCTTCATCTGTGGTGTAATCTTCGTTGATCCTTCGAAAATTGACGTCGGGTAGGTTCACCCATCTTACCGTTACATTCTGCAGCGCAGATACATCTTGAAAAGACATGAACTCGAGAGCAGGCGTGACCCGTAGCAAATTCATGATGATCCCTTTTTGAGTAGGATTATCAATGAGTTTTGCGACCTGCCCTAAATTTACCATTGATTAGTCTCCTAATTTATTTTCTAGTATTGCCCATGTTCAAAAGCGTCATGGGATCGGTTATATCGGCGATCGGATTAGTCTGACCGCCAGGTCCGCCGCCCACTCCAGGAAGTCTATTGAGAGCAGCATTCCTATTTTCTGCGGAGAGCCTTTCTTTCTTTTTGTCGAGATTTGTCTTGACCATGTTTATAAACTCGTAAGCACTGTCTATTGCACCAACGCCCTGCATTTCAGGATCACTTGGATACAATTCGAAACCGTACTCTTGATACATTCGTTTCAAAACATCATCAACAACTCTTGCCTCCGCAGCTTGTTCGGGTGTGAGTTGAACGTTTCCATTCACTCCTGATCCAGATTGGTTGTTTAGAATTTCTTGGACAGCTTGCTGTCTCGCTTGGTCTAACTGTTGTTCAGTCACCTGAACTCCAGCACCTGCTAACAACTGTCTCTGTTCCTCGATCTTCGCAAACCTTTCTTGAACCTGTTGCTGAACCCGATTTTCGGCACCATCTGCCATCGACTTGATCCAGGATTGAGCATCCTTTTTGAACTGCCCGAAATCCCGTTCGTAGTCTGCCTTGGTTACAAACTCACTAGTCCCACTCTGATTGCTAGACTGATTTTGAGCATTATCAATCTGCTTGTTGGGATCAGCAGGAGGCTCATTTCCTGCTTGACCACCAGTGAATGAAACTGGATTTTGATCTGCCATTGTTACCTCCGATTATACAATAAAGTTTATTTGTTACTATTGCAACACATACGCCAAGCGTATATATTCCATCCAATCATTGAAGTTTCCTTCAGGTTTTCCGTAATCTTCCCACAATAAATACAATTCATCAAGCGTACCCTGTGTCGGCGCCACATCTGCAGTGTAATAATTGAGCAGTTCTCTTTGTGAAGAGGGATCAAGGCTTGAAAGATCGTATGATTGTTTTACATTATATTCTGATATGTAATCCTTACCAAGATAATACTTCGCAAGTGTTTCTGCTGATCGTACATAAGGAACAATTTGTGGGTACTGTGCCATTACGCTGCGCTCCCATTCAAACGCCTTATTAAGCTGATCCCACGCAGCATCCCGTGTCTTTTTAGAAAGAGATTCGTTGTATGCAACATCCTGCAACTCGTAATAGTTCGGGAACTGCTCGTGTCTTGCTGACCTGAACTGGTACACCAGCAGTTGCGTCTGCGGATCCACACCATACAGTGAACTGCTTTCGCTTATAAGATAAGGAATAAGGTCTGGATTTTCAGCCAGCACATCATCCTGCCACGACCAGTATGCTGACAGAGCAGAGTTTGCCATGATGCTGTCCTGAACCTGCGGGTTACCTTCAGCATCCCAATATGCGCCCTGAACAGACAGAACATCAGGGAATAATGCGTCACGCATGTTGATGTAGTCTGTATGTTTCTTTGCAATAGACGGATCTGGAAGATCCAGTTTAAATCCTTCGGCAGGTGCAATTGTGTTAGGTGTCTGCCCACCAAGCATGTTCGCCCACGTTGCCATAGTCTGTAAATCAATGCTGTTATAGTCTCTGGTCTCACTGTCGAGAAACTTTGTTTCAAAATCAGGACCTAATTGTTCAACAACAGCATCTTTGGTAAGCTGATCTTCTATTCTGTACCATCCATCCCACACCTCATTCTTCAGGAAGTTGCGCAGTCGTTCTTCTGGTTCATCGTAGAGTGCGAGTCTTGCCTCGTACTCTGGATATTTAGCCCAGAAGGAATCAAGAGCAGTCTTATCACCACTGTTATACGCTTGCCATGCAGCATCGTACTCTGGCTTGATACCGCGCTGATGCAGTTCCGCATCTGGCAGCATCCCTGATGGCAGCCACCCCATAACCATTGATCCAAGTACATTTCCAAGTCCTTTCTTGTCGAATATATTCTTTATCGGCATCATTCCAGGAACTCGCATCATCATTTCGTACTGAACACGTTGCAGCGCCTGTTCGTACAGAGGTCCTTCTTTGCTGATCATTGCCATAATAATCTCATTGGTTTGTTCTGGCATTTCAACTGCCATGTTGGAAAGTTGCCTGTCAATATACCAATCGCCCCATTTGCCAAACGTACTTAAACCAGCGCCTTTACGCAGTGCAGCCTCAAGGTCTAATCTACGCAGTCCTTCAATCCCTGTTGCAGTCGCCAAACTTTGAATAGTTCTTGACATTGGAAGTGGATCGATCTCGTCTGCCTCGCCGCGTAAAATCTTGTTTGGTATGGTCAACCACAATGCTGGCGAAACGAACATAGACATATAATCAAACATATCCACGCCTTCTTCCTGTTTAGAAATCTGTACCGCCTGATCCCAAACAGTACCTGATCTGCTTTGAATAGCATACAGTGCCTCATCTTGATCGATAGACCCATTGCGCATCCAATCTTGAATAAGAAATTCGGCGCCACGATTCACCCGATTTTCCTGCTGCCCTAATCTCTCGAATGGTCTCAGGAACTCCATGATCGGGAAAAACTTTCCAATAGGATCAATCCACACTCTTCCACCTGCCCAATCCTGAAGGTACGGAACTGGTATTCCCCACTTCCCCTGCAGTCTGGTAGGTGTTGGATACCTCTCTTCATCAGCAGTCATACCAAATCTGGCAAGTTTTGACAGGTGAGCAAAGAATGCTGGTTTATCCATAGACCGCAGCGCCCACTCAACGAGAGAATGTGTCCACCAGAAATGGTATGGAACACCGATGTTGAATATATCATCCATATTAGTACGCCTTCTGTAGTCCAGCAGCGTACGGTCAGACCAGTGTTCGCCCAACTTCAATCCGCGCAGTTTGGTTCTTGCAAGTTCAGGCTTGACAGTAGAATCAATCCATGCCTTTAGCTGCGCCTGTGTTTCAGGTGGAATTGATGTGCCTTCAGGCAGCCCTTTCGTCAACCGTTTACGCTGTTCCTCGATATGCAGCGCATCCAGCACAGGTCGCAACCACCATCCCATGCCTTCACTCGCAACATTACTCATGTAACGAGGACCGCCAATGGTGTCTATTGTTCCAGGAACGAGAGGACCGAATGGTTCAAAGTTTAATTGTTTGTTAGTGCCATCCTGCGAATTAGCCAGATTATCTTCAGCAGTTTTCTTGAACACAGCATTAAGCTTTTCTTTAGGCTGCGCCATTATTAGCTGCCACTTTTCTTCTTCGGTAAAGAACCTTAATACATCGTCTCCAAGAGTAGGAATTAATTCTTTTATTAGAACATCGGGATCGTCGGTGGAAAATGCCTTGACTAACTCGTTTTCTTTTGGTAGCGCCCTCGGGGTAGTTTCTCCTTCAACAGGCGGCACATATCTTTTTCCTCCTATTGGATCAAAATATCCAGGTGTTATATCCCACATCGTTTCGTAATAGCGCACACCGCCATAATCCGCGTACCTTACAGGTCTCTCGCCGAACATTCTATACTTGTTGCCCTTATTCATTGCATCAAATATATCCTGAGGCATGATCTTTGGTCGCACCATTCCCCAATTATCTTTAGCTCTCACAATCGGGTAAAAGTTCTCTACGAAATCAACCTTTCTTTGCCGCCTAAAAGTTTCGGGTTCGAGCCTCTTGTAAAATAATTCTCCGCGTCCTGGTTGCCTAGGGTCTACCCACTCGCCCATATCGTTGTTCGCCCGCAAGCCATTAACAACACTTGCCTCGTCACGCAACTGTTGTTGGAGTCTATATATCTCATCAAGTTCATCCCATGACATCATGTCGATCATCTTGATCGTTCCATCATCATACATCATCCAGTTGTCTAGCTTTCCGAAATCCGATTCGCCAAATATTTGAGCAAGTGCATCGTACATCTTGTCCATTTCTTTCATGATGTTCGCCCACCGAACACCCTTTGCGATTCCTGCTCTTGATTTTTCAGGTTCGGTAATAGGTCTGCCTAGATCATCGAAGGAGTGTATTTGATTTCTAACTTTTTTTATTACCCCTTCTGTGCCTTGCCTTTTCTGTATATTTGCAAAATAATCGATAGCGCCCCAACCATAAGAGCGTATGCCAATCTCTCTTGCAATCTTATCCATCATGAATGTGCCTTTTTCCTGAATATTAAACGCCCAATAATCGTCTGCTAATCTATCATAACTTCTTCCGTTCGCAATTCGATCTCTGGATTGCTGCCATTCATATTCAGCAAGGTTCTGTAGCGAATCAATAGCCTGTTGTCTAACATATGAATCAGAATCTTCGAGCATAGGTAGAACCATTTGATAAAACCCAGGATCTTCCCGATGGCGCATAATGCTGTCGTGCATTCTGCCAAGCCCGTAGTTCGCTGGAAATACTCCAGGCACCCGATCACGCCAATCTTCCATTACCCTGTATTCGTTTAGCACAACATTTCTGCCGCCATAACTTCTGTTCTGATTTTGCCCAATTTTTATTACAAAAGGAATTGCATCGTCTTCAGGAATAAACGCAATCTTGAATGCACCTCTAATATCTCCAGAATAAGTAAAGTTTCCAAAATTCGTGACCATAACCATCTTTTCGTTATTAGACGCACTTGGATGTAAAGATTCGTTGTAGACCGCATATATCTCTACAGGCTTTTCTACGCCATCACGAGGATCAACAAACTTCGCAGGGAATGCGTCAATAAGACTTTCAGCCTCTGCCTCCATCCTTATGTGGTCATCAACAGTGCGCAGAAATCTTTCGTGTTCTCTTTCCGCCTTCCGTAAATCCAGATAGTGCTGCGCAATAATATCTTCTGCCCGAATATCTTCCATCGTCATTAATTTATTGTCAACGACAAGCCTCGATACATCCTTCGGCACCAATTTGTCTTCGAGATATATTTCTGATATCTGCTTTTTTGCCCACGCCAGTTCGTTTTTGTGCATCTGATACATTCGAGACATCTGCTCGATAGTTGTTTTGGCAGGTCCTTCAAACGCAACAGGAATTGTTTCTGGATTATCAAGATACCCTATAAGTTTTGAGTAAGTGATGTTGTATTGGCGACCAAAGTCGTCAATAAAATTTTCTATCCCTCCAATCACTGCCTCATTCATAGCCCGACGTTTGTATAGCGCCCCAAAATCTTCAACGTTTACAATTCTCCACTTGCCATCAAGAGTGATCCCCCAATTCAGGTAATCGGAAATCGGTGAGGCGCCATAAGAATCTGTTCCACCAATCAAATCATTCGCCTCTTCCATTGCTAAAATTAGAGTGTCGAATTCATCTCCCTTCCCTGCTCTTTCCCAAACATCTCTCTTCATAATGGATTCAGCCCAGGATTCACCAGGAAGAATATATCTTCCTATCTCATCCATAAAATAAACGTCTAATTCTCTTGTTCGCTCAACAATAGAGTAACGATATGACCATCCATCATCCCCCCGAGTTACTCCAGTTTTATATACTCTTGGCATTACTTCGCTGTTTCTGTGATCCCACATCAACCTTGCCTCATGCCATGCGTCATGATTCATCGAAAGTCTTACTTCGTACTTTGTCGGTGACGCAGGACTAGGTCTGTATATATTCATTTGGTAAAACGGAGACGTAAAATGTTGATCGAGCTGGTGAATATCACCATTCAACTTTATGTCTAAAAACCTTCTCCCAACCTGCTGCCCGTCTGGAACACCAAATGCTGTACTTGCATTCTCAGGTGGATATCTTTTCCCTGTTTTCAACCCCCATCTTTGAACTTCGGGACTCGCTTGCTTTGTATATAGCTCTCGCAATGATCTCAACTCGCCCAATCTATGCAGTGCGCCGACCGCCTCAGGAGGTAGCAGATCATTAGCATCCGCCTGTTCCCACACACGCTTGCCTGCCTTGCGCATTCTGTCTCGCCAATAGCCAGACGCTCTATTTGCTTGATGTTCGCCTAATCTGCGTACAACCCCCTGCGCATTTTCGATTGCTTTATCCCAATCGAACGGTTTACCTAATGGAACAACTTCCCTACCAGTTACTCTAAGGACATCGGTTCCTGCGCCAGGTTCTCGGAGAGCAATGGGTTCGCCTCCTGGGGAAGGTTCTTTGATGCGGAACCTTCTTCCTCCAACCTCAACTTCTCCAGCCACTGCTCCCCTGAATAAACCATAATATCCTGTATCTCCTCCTCCAACTCCCCGTCCTGCTCCCCCTGTCTCAGGAATTCCGCCAGTTCCGACATCTCTGGCGGGAACTTCTCCAGGTCCTTCTCCAGCCAGAATATCTCCTGTTGTTCTGGTGTCAGATTTTCGAAAAGCTCGATCGGCAATATCCCTTCCCCGACTACCGCCAATCTGCTCAAGATGGGTGTTCCATGCAACAAGTTCGTCTCGTTTTCCATTTGCGCCTGTTACCTCCGTTATTAAATAATCCCAATCATCACTATGATCGGCAAACCATTTTACCAGATCTTCGTGTGGATAATTGGTATAAAGCATGCCAACGCCTCTGTTGTGTGCATCGGTTACTTGAGTTTCTAAATAATTTATGGCATTAGCAATAGCCATGTGGTATTTGCCGTCCGCATAACCAGCAACAACGCTCCTGCCAGGCGGAGGAACATAAGGCGGATCAAGAGTTGCAATCACCCCTCCAGGTGCTAATGTCAAGGATGTATATTCGTCTGTTTCCCCTTTCAATTGAACATGACGAATATCCGCATTATTGTTATTTAAGTTTTTGCTGTGCTGCATAATGCGATCATGTATAGCATCGTAGCCAATTTTCGTGGTATTCCAATTGTAAGGAATGAAAGCACGCTTGCCAGCCTCGGTGTTCGGTTTTGCTCCAGTCATCAAATTAAATTCACCACTTCTGGTAAAACCACCTGCTCCAGCCAAAAAGCCCGCGAATGCATAATCACCTTCACTTGCGCCATCAGCGGGATGCCGCCACCCTTTCCACCATTCCAATACCTTATTGTATGTCTCAAGTCCACCAGTAGGACTTTCTCTATACATTACGTCAATCTGATCTCTAAACTCGATTAGCCGCCTCAATATCTCTGCAGGGTTTTCTTTCACCACTTTGTGAAATAAATATATATTGCGGTTTGCCTCTGTCATAACCAGTTTACCAACCTTAAGTGAATCCGCGAGCATCAATCCTTCCATTCCAGAACCAGTAAATACATCCCAAAGTTCAGGAATTGTTCCAATCACACTTTTATGGAACAACCCGCTTAATACCCCTGATTTAAACAAAGACGCTTTGCGCCCCAAATACTGCGATAGCGGATTATTAATAATGTGAGCATAAGGCGCAACAGGCGCTTTCGTAGTTTTTGCTGATAGTTTTCCAAATGTTTCCCAACCATCCTCAATCGCTTTTGCAATGTTTTCTTTTGTCGGGATAACCTTTTCATTAACAGTCTCAAACTCGATAGGCGCAGGCGCAGGTGCTGCAACATTTATTTCAGGACCGAAAGGCATTGGTTCAGGCGGTACTTGTTCAGCCGCCCGTCTTGCAGCCTGAACATCCTGCCTCATTTGCCTTGCCTGCTGTCTCCACTCAACACGCTGCGGTACAGTGAATGTATCTTCAACGAATTCTTTACTGCGCTTGGTTGCATTTTCCCGCAGCCTAGTTTCAACAATATTGCGCAGATCGTCTGTTGGCAGGTTCAGTTCCTGAAGTTTGCGAATCTCCCCACTCTCAATACCTTCTTTTAGTTCTGGTGAAAGACTTTCCTTTATCAGATTTAGAATAGGCTTGTGGTTGTACGGGTATCCGCCCACTCCATTTACTTTAGCCCTCCACAGCATAAGATCAATTGGATCTGAAGGTCTGAATGTTTCCAGCGCCTGACGCAGCATTTCAAACGAATTCAATCTTTCAACAGGAGTAAGTTCTACCTGCGATCTTCCCATAATCTCGTTGAACATTCGTGCTGTGTAGTCGAATGTGAGGTTGGTTGTATTTGCGATATGCGGTAGATAAAGTTCTCCAAGAAATTTATTCCACAACTGTGGCGCCTGATCAGGTGTAAATCCTTTTACCAGCGCTCTTACTTTATCTGACAACCCTTTTGTTGGTTCGCCGCGCAGAAATGCACGAAAGTCTGTCATCAGCCTTTGTCGTTCTATTCCAGCATTGAGCATTGACATCCACCAATCGTGTGCAGTCTTTGCTTTATCAACATCGAATCGTGCCTCGAAAAACTTGGTGAACGCATCGCCAGCGCGGATCATAAACGCATTTTCGCTTGATGCATGAATACCATACAGATCAGCAAGTTCCTTCTGCATCTGTGTCCACTCTGTTTTTCTAACACCAGTGTCCCATCCTTCAGCTTTAGCGGTTTCAAAAAACGCTTTCCGCAACTCCTGTGCTTTGGTGTAGAACTCGTTCCAGTTCCCATTCATGCCTTCAATTTCATCCATGAACCACTTGGCGAAACCATCAACCCTTGTTGTTGGATTTATATCGTCTACGCCGAACTTGGCAAGAATAGCCTCCCATGTTGCGGTATTCCAATCCTTCAGCCTTGACCATTCCTTCTGCTGCTGCGCAAACTTACCATCGAATCTCTTACTGATTACATCGTAATGCGCCCCCATTTTCTTAAGCTGATCCACCTCTTTGAAGAACATTGTCCATTCTGCAAAGTGCCTGATCCACAGGTTTTCCTGCTCCAGCCATAGGTCACGAATAATGTCAAGACCTGCAGCCATACCTTCCTGATCAAGTTTCTGCGCAACATCTTCAACTCTTGTTCCTATATCCAGCCTGCGCATCCTGTCAATGTCGTCATTGAACATCTTCTCTGCAACGTTCATTGCATCTTCAGGATGTGCGCCTTTGGCTATTTGCGATTGAACAACTTCACCAATGTTGGTATCATTGAGTATCTGGCGCAGATCAGCCTCCGACAAACCAACATGCGCAGCAGCCTTCTCAAACGATGGGGTAATAGATTTCTTTACCGCTGGCAAAACCGCCTCTTTGAATATAGCGTCAAGGTCTGCGGTACTCCTTGCGTCAGCGATCAGCGTCTCTATTGTTTTTGCTAATTCTGGATGAATGGAGTTGAGAACATTTCTAAGTTCGCCAGGCATATCAGGTATTGCGCCACCCTTGCGCCACTCACGCTCTATAACCTGCCTCATCCCGTTGAAGTACGAATTGGTTCTGGCGAGTATTTCTGCAGACTGTGCGCCCTTCAACGCTGGCATTTTACTTCCCACTCCACTCATGAAATCCTGCAGCGCCTGAACAGAATCGTGTCCTCTTGACGCTTTACGCATAATCTTACTTGCATCGGTTGCAGCATCGAGATCAGCAGGACCTATTCCAGCATGAAACCTGCGTGGTTGTTTGAGTCCTAATTTTTCAAAGTAAGCATTCATTACCGCAGGTCTGGTGTACCCAAACACACCTTCGTGTACAGCGGTGACAGTGTTATTGACTATATTGTTAACCAGATACAGCGGGTTCAGTCCAAGCAGCAGTATAGACTGAAAGGTTTTTAAAGCGCCACCAAAAAATCTATACGCACCACTGCGCGGCGTCACGCCATAGTGCTTGACTGCCCAATCGGTTGCGTGTGTTTCAACCATGTCGATAACATTTGCCTTGAAGTTATCAAAGTTGTATGGTTGCTTTTGTGTAACGAACCAATCCACTGCAGCCGCGATTGTTTCTGGAGTAAAAGCAGGATCACTTGCCAGCGCCTGTTTAGCGGTTGGATCAGAAATGCTGTTGAGAACACGGGTATATATTGCATCTGGCTCTCCTTCCCTCAGCATATCCACTGTCTTTTGTAGAGTTTTATTCATCCGTTCTGCAATAGTGCCGAGCAGTGTTCGAGAGGATTCTCCAGCATCCCACATCCCTACCATCTTCTGATAAGGCGCCATTATTCCTTTCAGTGCTGGTGCTGCGGTCTGCGCCGCAGGTGTCTGAAGTAGTTTGCCGACCACTGCAGATTCTGCAGGGTTCATGTTGTGCCATGCTTTTAGAATGCCGCCAACATCTTCTTTAGTTGATCCCATACTGATAAATACATTGGCGAGATCAGCAGCGAGATTCCCCATCGCATCGGCTTTAGATTGCTTGGATAACTCATCGAACCAGCCTATAAAAGCTTTGCGCCCTTCTGATTTTTCCAATTCTTTGAACTTTAAAGTACCATCGTTCTCTACCAGCCCCGCGATTCTTTTAGAGAACTTTGTACTTAACTCCGCAGCGGTGCCTGTATAGCGCAGGTCTTGAGAATAGTTTCGTAATGTAGAGATAGCGCCCTGCCCGTGTCTGGCAGAATGAAATGCGGCTTTAGCTAAAGCAGAATTTCCTGTCAGTTTCCCTGCCACTCCAATCGGAACAGATTGTGCAGGACCGAAAAAGTTAATTGGATCAAATAATATTCCTGCAGCCAGATCACCAATATCACCAGACAGTCCGTATTTGTTTTTTATATCGACCAGCGACTCTTCTGATGTTTTCTGCCCTGAAGAGATCGCATTAAATGCCATCTCGATCTCGCCGCGTACTGTGCCTGCCTCGATCGGTACTGGTTCGCCTTTGCCGAGAACCCAAATCTCTTTGCCAGGTTGAGCAAAGCGAACATCTGATTTCCCTTGAGTAATCAGATCGCTCATGTATTCAATAAATGCTGGAATATTTTGAGCTTGCGTGTACCGTGACAGTGCGACTTCCCAACCGCCTCTACCTGCTGCCATAATATCGGACTGAAACAATCCTTTCTCGCGGATATTCGCCAGCATCTTATCGAGATCAGCCTGTTCATCTTCGGTTGCGATAGTCCATCCAGCGAATATAGCTCGTTCTGCCCATTCGTAACCTTGATTGGCGAGCCAGATAGTTCCTGTTGCCAGCGTCTGGAGGTTCTCTGCGGTCTGTTCTGACATACCATACTGGCGCAGTTTCTCGTAAGAGTTAGGATCACTTGCCAACCCCAACCCTGCGCCGATTAGTAAAGGTATTGCCGCCGCTGCAAGAACTGGAAGTAGAGGGAACGTAGTCGCCCCGCCTACTATCATTGCGCCGAGTCCAGTAACAGCGCCCGCACCCATGCCCCACATTCCTATTGGCAGCATGGTGGTAATACCCTGCAGAAGTGGACTATTCATAATGCCAGCGACTGTATTCATCCACGATGGCAAATCATTCTGCAGTTGTGGATTAGCAACTATTTGTGTGGCAGCAACGCCTGATGGGGAATAAAAGCTTGCTGAGTTGTAAAGTTTATTCTGCGCATTAGCAAGCAATTCTTGCCAGGATGATTGGACAATCCCGTTTGGTGTCTTTATTAACTGGTTTGTTCTTGTACCAGCGGGAACACCCATGTCAGGATTGTAGTAAGTATAAACTGATGGCAGTGGTTTATTGGAAGTTGCCATATTCAAAATAGAATTCAGTCCTGTTTTGTCCTGTTCGGACAGTTTGGACAGATCCCATTTCTCGTTATCAGGCGGCGCAGGCATAGACCCCAACACTGCCATGTATGGATCCTCAGCAGGCAGCGCCTTCCAGTTAAACCAATCAAGACCTTTATTGAATGTCGAAAGATAGTTATAAGACCTTTCCAACAGGTCGGTATTGAGCCACGACCAATCATAGTCTGGCAGCGCTTTCCACGCCATGTAGTGAGTTGCAACGTTCTGTGGGTTCTGCCAGTAGTTATCGAGAGCAGGCTTAAAGTTAGCGCCGAGGTTTACGTTTACGTTATCGGATCGACCCGTGTCTGAACCACCTTGCCACGAATATCGCTCGGCATATCTTGGCGCAACATTTTCCCACGATGCGCCCTTATTAAGTTCTGCACCAATTGCAGCCCACTCGTCAAGACCAGGCATTAGTAGAAATCACTCCAGTGTCCCATGTACCTTGTCCAATCTGGTGCGCCGCGTGTGGTATCCAGTTTCGGCGCCTCACTTTCGCCTTTACCACCACCGCCGCTATCGTACCCACCAGGACCTGTATATGATCGATCCCACGTTGATCTAAATCTTTGGGAAGGACCCAACTGCCTTCCACCTGAAGGTCTCCAGCCCGAAAATGAAGGACCGCCTTTGTCATATCTAGCCTGATTCGCCATAGACGAAGGACCCCAACCAACATTGTAAGGACTTGATACATCCCTTCCGTTTATGGTGCCTCCGATCCATTCGTTGTGCGCCCCGAATGTCCTTGAGTCTTGCGCTCTATAATCAAACGGTGCCGAGTACCTGATGTTGCCAAGACCATCCCTGTAAACTGTGGTGTTGCCACCAAGGCGGATCACACTGCCAGTAAGGTCTTTGATGTTATACCTCATGCCGCCTACAGTAACTTCTGGCTCACCAGTGGTCTGCATGTAACGAACCGCCTCATTCAGCGCTCTTTGTGTGTTCATGTAATATTCCGCATTCAATCTTGGAGGTTTATAGTTCGGATCCATGAGGGTGTTGTCCCATGCGGGATTGGTGGATGTAGGACCTGCTGGCGCAGGCGCTCCCGCCCCTTGATAATTCAAGCCCATCGAATTGACCCAATTGTTAATTCCAGCAACAGGCGCTGGTGGAGTATATCCTGCAGGTGACACTGTAGACACTGGCGGGTTATGGGTAATGGAATTAGGAACCAGGTTCCCGTATGCATCAAGTTGGTACTGTGTGTTTACAACCCCTTGTGGATTGTAATACCCTTGTGGATTGTAAGAATACTGCTGCTCTGGAGGCGTGTAGTATTGACCAGGATTAAAGAACACAGGAGTTTGCGATTGCGGTGACCCTTGCGAGTATCCGCCACCAGTGTATCTATTTAACACCGCAGGCGACATGTTACTTTTCAGCGCATTGTAAATTTTCCAATCAACAGTCGGACCTGTAGTCTGCCGCCAATTTTGGACATATTGATAGACGTCAGATAACGCCTTTCTATTTCTCACAATCTCCGCGTCTGAAGGATTTCGCAACTCTCGCCCAACACTCGTTTTATTCCAAAACCACGAGTAGAGCGGATCTTCGCCAAATTTGAAATTTGGCGGTAATTTGGTAGGATATGGCAACATACTTAACCTCCACTTATCATTTTCTGAATATAATTATAACCGTCTGGATAATCAGCTTTCAACTTCTTTTGTTCTTCTTTTGGAACTTGCTGCCAGAAAACATTCCAGACACTTGCGACCAGAGGTCGCTCCCACTCCTCCTCGAATTTCCTGCGCCAACGTTCAAACTTTACTCTTGCCCGTTTATCTGCAGATTCTGCATTAGCAACATTAGCCATCTTTGCGCCTCACGATTGCGGTGATCCCGCCTCTAAAAAATAAACTCCAATCCTTTTCGTTATCCTCGATGTACCTGATCGTCTCGAGAATTGCAGGGTGACGCACATCCGCATTATCGAACACAACAAAATTCTTTACCCTGTCTTTGACATTCCACCAATCGTTCATAGGTCCTGTTCCCCAATGGTCACCATCGATATATGCTGTGGTAAAAGTATTTCTAGCCAGCACATTTGGAAACGGGTGTGACTTTTCAGGAACTCCATAAACGATTCCTTCCACTTTGAAATCTCTCAGGTTCTTCATAAAGATTTCGACAGACGGAACAAGATCGCACTGGTCTTTAACTCCCGTGCCATAATACCCATCCAGTGGATCGATACAGTAAATATCACCCTCGAGCTTGTACCGTTGCTTAGTCAATGCTGCTGCAATTGCGCTGCCGCCGAAGAGAGTACCAATTTCTAAATGATCTCCGCCACCAGCCATAATAAGCGTCTCCAGCATGTAGAGAGTATTATTCTGTTCGTCGGCAATCCTTCCAGTAATATCTCTCTTAACGATTTCAACGATGTTCGACAACTCATTATAATTGTCTTGAAGGCAAGTATAAAAATAATCACGCACCATTTTTTATCTTCCTCTTTATCTTAATCTTCCTCTTCCTCTTCCTCTTCCTCTTAATCTTAATCTAGGCAACGTTTCGTCTCTATTCCTGTGACGATTCGTTACGCCTCTGGTGGTGGACTGATACTGAAATCTGGTCGTTCATATCCTTGTGTTATTACTGGAGGAGGGTTAGGAGTTGGCGCTCCTGGTGCATTTTCAGCGAGCATACCTTCTTGAGTAGCACGAGCGGCGTCAAGTTGTCTCTGTTGTTCTGCAGCCATCTGGCGCATTTGATCTTCCTGTTCTGCTTGCATTTCAGGTGTTGGGTTGCGCTGCATGATTTGCTGGATACTCTGTTGTGCTTTAGCCTGTATCTGTGCAAGGTAACCGCCGAAGTAAGTTTCTGCAGCTTTCTCTGTCCAGATTTCCTCCTGCATATCGTCTGATTGACCGATCCCAATTAAATCTCTGCCCCATTTTTTACTTGCGATTGGATCAGGTGAAGATATTCCTGACTCTATTACTTTCATCAACTGCAGTCGTTCCTGCGGCAGGATCACTTCCAGATTAGCTTTCAGTCGAATGTGGTCGGGAATATCCTTTGCGGAGAACGACATATCAGTGTATTCGCTTGATTTATAACTTGATGCACCGCTGGATTTCCACAGTCTGAAAGCAAGCGCCATAAGGTCTCCAATAAAATCTCCGCCTTTGTTCTGGATTGGTACTGCTGGCAGGCGCCCTGTTTGTGCAAGAAGTGCGACCATTGAGTACGCTGCGTCACTGGCAAGAGGTTCACCGAGCGCCTGTTTATAGAACGTGGTTTCAGCCTCCAACTGTTTCGCCTCTGCCCAAATCAACTGTGCTGCTGGATCGATCAAGCCTTTATTCGCCATTGGTTCGAACTTGTTTCCTGCAGGCACAATAATCCTGGCAGGAAAATTATTCCAATCAACCTTTGCCCTTGCGCCTTCCTCGCCTTCTTCCTCGATAAACGCTGGTGAAAGACCGAGCGCATAAATGGCAGTCATGAATGCAGTGAGCATCATGTTTTGTCGTTTCCATAGATTACTCTTAATATATTTATAAAGAAACGGTGCTGATTGTAGTTCAGGCTTATCGAACAGGAAACTTCCTTCAACGTAATCGGCAGCGACAGGGATAAGACCTTTGACGGTTTTAGACTGCCACAGTGGTACTTTCTCTCCTTCGATCCATGTGTTGTGGTAATTCAAATCCCACTGGTCATGTACCGTTAGTTTTTGCCACTCTGTATGTCCTTGCTGCCCGAGATATTTCTGGATTGCCTCTTTAGCGGAATCGCCCCATCTGTTTCTGATTTCTCTTATAGACATATCCTGAGATCCGTGCCAGAAGGTAAGACCGAGGTGATCCTTGAGAAAGATACAGTTTTTAGGATTGAAGTTATCAAACACAACAGGTGTGCATTGATGGACATACGCTGCTCTTTCAACTGCGCCTTGGTTGTCTTTACCTTCAGCCTGTGCGAGCAGATCTTTAGTGAGCATTACTGAACTATGGAATTCACCATAGATCGCTGCGCTGCGGATCAGGTCTCCAACGTTTCCGCTTGAGCGCCAGATCATATCCGCAAGATTTTCAATTTTCTGTTCTGATGCTTTTCCTGCCTGGCTTTTGTTCAGCAGTTCAAATGTAGGTTCGGTGCTGATGAGTAACCTTATCAATCCATCAACACTTATTCTAGGTCCTGGATATATAGTTATCTTTACAGACTTATTGAGTTTCTCTACCTCTGCTCGCTCATCCCAATCCATGCTGTAAAGCATTTCGGATTCCTCGAGCAAAGCTATCTTTTGCCCCTGACCGCCGAGCAACTGCTTGTATTCATCCTGCGCATTCTCAAGTATCTTTGTATCCCAATAAAACTCAGGCATTAAAACCTCCAGTACCTAATCACAATGAACAGCATTCTTAATATTCTTATCGTTGCCCACACAGCCGCAACGCCGCCTAATATTCCAGACAGCGCCAATATCCCCATTATACCTAATCCGATTAAATCGCCCATCCAACAACCTCCTTTATCTTCATAATACTTTGTCGAGTAGGGATAATCGTCTACGTTCTGCAAGCTGATTGATTTCATCGTTATCCTCTCTCGCTCTCATTGCTGTGTATTTAGTCAGCCCGTACCTCAACGCATCGTACGGGTGGTCGTAATTATCGGTGTCCACGTCTTCTCCGTTCGTGGCATCCAGCGAAAGGTTCGGGATACAGGAGATTGTTTCTGGACATGTGCTGAACACCTGCAGTCCTGGTTTACCATCAGCTAAATCCTCCAGTAATCTTTCCACTGCCCGTTTCCCATGCACCCTGCTGTTATTCGCTTTGCGTAGAATAATTCCCTCTTTCCTGTATTCATCTGCACTGGTATAAATAAGGTCCTCTATCTTTTTCGTTGCATCACTGGTGCTGTATGATTTCGTTATCCAGTAACTCGCTGGATCTGCATAATAAGTTATCAGGCGCTCATCCTCCAGTGTGTTATCTCTGATCACTCTGGCTTGCTGGCGGTCTGTTAGCCCTCTTTGCGCATATTCACGATATACATATATTCTTCCCGTGTCTGGATGTTTCGCCAGCCACAAGCACACAAATGGCGCCTCTTTGCCCCAATCCAGCCCACACCACTTCGCCCAATAATCTGGTATCTCGAACGGTTCAACTATGTGCCTGTCACTCCATGTAGGAAACGCCATGCCTTCAAACGAATCGTAATCCCCTTCAGTCCACGTTGTCCGCAGCATGCCCGTCAATCCCAATAAGTATTTCTTATACTCAACCTTCAAGTACGGGTTGTCACTCCACTGTACCCGTATAAACCATGTGTCTCTCCCCTCCCTCACCTCATTCTTCCTCACCGCTTTATATGGCAGCCAGAACCGTTGATAAATCCATTGCCTGCCTAACCCTCCAGGATTGCTCGATAAATACATCCTCGTTCTCCACCCACTCTTCGTACTCCTCAATGATCCCCCAATCCTCTCTACCTTATCCCATGTGAGCATCTGCGCATCCTCTATGATCACCAAGTCATACTCAATACCAATATACTTCAGTATGTCGTCAGCATTGTTAAATCCACCTATCAGTATCCTTGATCCATTCGGAAATTTTATCAATCCCTTGCTCGGCAAATACTCGTGATCAGTAAATGCGAATAGCTTGTACACTAAATCCTCCATACTCTCTGCAGCACTGATCTTGATCTTTCTTAAAAATAATACCTTCAAGTTCGGTATTCTCAAACAATCATCCAACCCCGCCTGCCCTAATACCATCAAACTCTTCCCCCCGCCTCGACTGCCCCCTAACATCAAGTACCTCGGCGCCCCATCATTGTCCATTGCCCTCGCCGCAGCATGAAACTCAATCCCTCTCTTCGTGGGTATATATCCTCCACTCACAAATCGCACAACCTGCTCCTTAGCCATGCCAGCAGTCATGCACTGAGGTATTAACTCTGAAAATCCAGAAAAAATTTGTGTGGCATTATTCTGTTGCTTATTCATGCGATCGGTACTATCCCCCCACCCACTGTCATCCCTGCGACCCGCCTGCCTACCATACTTCCCTCTCTTCTTCTACGACATCACGGTAAACGGTATCCACAATCTCACCAGCATCCGCGCCTTCGTCTACAGTTTCAGCCGCAGCCGCTGGTGTTACCGCTGGCAACCAGTACTTATCTACCTCTGCTCGTATTACATGCACTACCTCTGCTGTAATATTACCCTCTAGTTCTACCACACCACGCTTTACCAGACCTACTCTATCTAGTATTTCCCGCGCAGCCTGCTGGCGAACACGCTTATCGCTAACAGAAAGATCATTGATCAGCACCCGCGCAGCCGCAGCCGCGTGGTCAGCCAGCAACATCTGTACCTCAGCCAATCTATCATTAGCGAGTTCCTCAGCCAGTGAAACCAGATATGCTCGTTCACTATCAGCTTTCCCATAAAACCACGCACCCGTCCGTTCGATCTTTTCGATAGCAGTTTTATTATCCGCGCTTGGCTGCGACCTCTCTATTACGAATCTAAAGCCATCGTAATCCCGTGTGCGTAATTCTGTGAGTTTATCCAGTAATTGTGACATCACAAATATGTTACATTGTCCATTATTTGGTACACAAGCGATAGAGGGTAGCTATACTTTTGGTCTACCATTTAGTGGTACATCGAATAAAAACCACACCCGCGTGAGGGTGTGTAGATTAGCTAAGATCTGCTGCGCTGCTGCCAAATAATTCTCTGGAACGTTGATCGTTACGTCTACGCTATTATCAGCCATAGATTTAATTGATTTGACCTCAGCCATAAACTCAACAGCTTTCACTGGTACATCAGCCATTTAATACTCCTAAAAAGCAGTGATTAGTCTATGTAAAAATTATAACCCAATACGCAAAAGCCTGTAATTACATCATCCCGTCACAATACTCGATAAAGATACCAAAAACACTTGATGTATTTGGAAACTGATGGTACGTTTTGGGTATGACCACCCATACCCAAAATCTAGATAAAAAAGGAGTAATAAAAATGATGAAGTACAAGAAACTGCAGTACACAAAAAGTAATGACGATTTCGTAGAGGAAAAATTTAGATTCAAGTTCGTACTAATAGAGAGGCATGAGGATTACAAGCCGACCAAAACCAAAGTTTATTTTAACCCAACAAGATCGAGCTTATTACGTCTGGCGAAACTGGTAATATCGCTGCGAGTACGAAAGCTGATATCCATAGACCATAACGTGTGGAATTACGGAATGATCTCTGTGCGCTATACGATATAAGAGAGGAGTAAGAAATGATTACGATACCAGAACTCAAACGAAAACTGACCAAAGACTCACGCTGGCAGCAGCGAGCAATCACTGTGCTTTACGAATACCAAACCTACGCAGAACGAGATTGGAAAGAAACCTGTGAATTAAATGGTGTGGGATTCAATGGCGCGGATGCATATATATTAAGCAGTTTCGCACAACAGATAAACGCTGGCAGAACTCTATCAGAAAAGCAGCGAGCAATTGCATCAAAGAAACTTCCCAAATACGCAGGTCAGCTCTTACGCATAGCGAAGGACAAAGCAGCGGATTAGCAGACCAAAACCACCCATCAGAAACTGGTGGGTGGGAACTGGTTTACTAAACCAGAAATCTAAAATAAAAAAGGAGTAATGAAATGTTAGAAACAACAGAGTACAAAAAAGAGGAATGGTATCTGACCACAGAACTGGATATCAATGAACTCGAAGACGAAACCATAGAGCTGGAACTCACCTCAGAAATGTGGTGGGAAAAGCTCACTGGTACAGACAGCGAAGGGAACGAATACCAACAATGGGAAATGGATGCTTTCGCTGATGAGGAAGTAGGAATATGCGCAATCTGCGGTGCGGAACTCTACAGCGGATGGCGATTACTCGATGATGGAACAGAGTTCTGTGATGACCACTTCACATATTAAAAATCTAGAATAGAGGAGTAATAAAAATGGAAAATAAAATCAACTATGTGTGCAGTAAATGTGGTAGTGAAAACATAGAGGCAATTGCAATAACCACAGTGGTGTGGGATAAAAAATCACAGAAGTTTGTTAAGCCGCGCACCGCACCAATTGATCCGCTTGAGCAGATTTACTGCCTTGAATGTCTACACGATACCACCTGGGAAATAATCCCAATAGAATAAAATCTAAAATCTAAATAGAGGAGTAATACCAATGAAAACCCGACCAATAACAAACATAAGAATCTCACATCAATCTGGCGAATGCCTCAAACGAACATATGTGGTGATCACAAGATCTAATGATTGGAAATGCAACCAATACTACAACATAACAGAACCCTCACGCATGCGAGTACAGCGGATGGTCAATCGATTACCAGCACCCTCTGTCTGGGTGGGTGAAACTGCAATAAACGTCTGGTACAACATCAACTAAATTGGTATAAGAAAACACTGGACTTTATACGATAATCATAGTAATATAAAGTCCAGTGACCACCCAAATCTACAATAAAAAGGAGTAATACAAATGAGACGAATCGATAGAGGAAATATCTTAACCCACATAGCAATAGACTTTACATTACTGGAAACAGACGCAGTGTTCGTAAGATACAGAGGTTGCAGACATTACCCAATCACCACACCAAAGCGAGCAGACCGCATACAAAACGCACTGTTAGGAACACAGCCAGTACAGGTGGTAGTATGCGCAGCGGGTATGACCGCATCATATCTAGCATCGGATATCCGCATACGCATACGAACTCTAAAGCAGTTTCCAGATATCAAGTTTCAAAAATCCACAGACGTTTATCCAAGGAGTATATAAATGGGAATCCAAGACCAGTACTGCTTTACTAATCGAGAAAAAAGGAACCTCGTATTTACGTTAATGATATATGGGAAGGTAGGTTTCTGCTATCTACTCATCTGCGCGGGTTATCCAACAGCGGAAACCAGACGATTACTCGCATATACATTAGCAGTGTACTTACTCGGAAACTATTAGTCCATCGACCACCACCCATTAGCAATAATGGGTGGACATGGGTGAACTAATAACCCAAATACTAAATCGAAAGGAGTATTAAGAATGAAAGATAAAGTCTGGCGCATATCCACAATAGAACGTAAAGACAGAACGTATGCCGCACTGGTCACCCGCAATAATCCAGCGGAGTTTGAACCCTACATTCACCTTTATGGGAAAGTAAGTTCTTGGTCTGTACTGCGCATCCAGCGGCAAGTGAAACTACACGATGCGCACTTCCAATACCAAAATATCAGTGACAGCGGAGTAATAACAGCATACATGTTTGATCTAATCCCACAACCAAAAGGAGTAAGGTACGATGACATTTAATAACGAAGTGAAAGTTGTAATTCGCAAACTATACTGCGAAAAGCCATTCGGAAACCCATCAGTGGTTATCCATGAAATTCACCAACAAAATGCACACCAATGGAATTCATATCTTGAGGTGTGCGTACTGAACTCAAGCCATACCGAGCGCACATACCAGATTGAACACCGCATTATGCGTGGTTTAACAGACTCACTGGCGAGGTGGACTGATAAACCCTTCGAGCATATATCCGCAGAGGGATTGGCTGCCGCATACCAATGGCTGCGCCAGATGATGAGATACCAGTGGAAACTGGCTGACCTCGGCAAGAAGAGACCAGCATACAAGCTGATGCAATTCATATCAGATGCGGTGGGATATCCAGAAATGTTCAAAACAGACATGACGCATCACGATGCGCTGGCAATCGCACTGGAAAACCCGCAGCGAGAATTCTACTGGTCTGTTAGACGATGCGGCAGCGACATTGGACTTGGTAAAACATGGACTGGCATGCACACATATAACCAGAAACACGATAGCAGCGCAAGATTCTTTAAAATCAGACCAGCACAATGGTCGTTCACCGAAGTAAAAGATATCTGGCAAGATATGCGTGAGCGCAGCATAGAAGAGGAACTTCCCTTCTTAAAGAAAGATTGGATTTACTAAAGTAATACACCGACCACCACCCTCGAGGAAACTCGAGGGTGGACATGGGTGTATCACCCAAATAAATTGTAAGGAGTAGGATTAATAATGAGAACAAACGTTAACCCGCATACCCGAATATTCCCGAACACTTCTTATGCCATCAGCTATTCAACTGGAATAGAAGGACTGGCGATCAATGATATCAACAACCCGACCATTCTAGTACTAGTGGAAGAGATCAACCAGGAACTCGGCAGCCTGCGTGAGCAGCTTGCCGAACTTCGAAAAGAACACGATGCGCTGCGGCGGATGGTGGTCAACCATGTTATCGAATGGAATGATCTCGCATAAAGGGGATATGAATACCCTTGACTTATACGATAATCGATGGTAAAGTTGTGTCAATCTGCTGGCGAGCATAAACGCAAAAAGGAGTAAGAAATGTCAGACGGAATATTCAATCAAAGATTCGTACAAAGCAGGGAAATCGATAGAGCATGGCATATGCTCGGAACTGTAACAGACGAGCCGCAATCAGCAGAACAAGCATTTGAAATTGCGGGTGTGTATGATACAGAACTGCAAGACCTCATCAGCGCATCGAATCCCGAACTCGCCGTACCATATCGATTACTGGTACGAACAGCGACCACCCTCGAACCAGAACTTGTTCTCGGTGTGGTAGGTCCAGAGTATAGACTCCTAACACCGCGTGAGTTCTGCCGCGTGTGGGATAAATCAGTGAACCAAGCAATAACAACCCTCGGTGTATTACACGAAGGGAAAGAACTCTTCCTCTGCAAGAAACTCGCACCATTCTGCGTGGGCAGCGAGGACGAGATCCAAACCTTCCTCACTGCGGTCTCACCATACGATGGGATAAAAGCTTATTGGGCAATCATCAGTCCAGTTGCGGTGGTCTGCGCCAATACCCTCGCAATGTCAATGAGGGCTGCGAAAGTTACCCATAAGATTAAGCATACGCAACTCGCAACCGCAGAACTGGCTGATTGGCTGCCAATGGCAGTGAACCGCCTCGAGGAAAAGAATCGCCTCGCCGAACAACTCTTTACTAAGTGGACAAAGGTAACAGTGACCAGCGCAGACGCTGCGAATCTGGCTGGCGAGATTTACCCAATACCCGACCACCCAAATGAGAACTTCATGACAGCACAACGATTTGAAAGAGCAATGGTCGAGTACGAGAGAGAGCGCCGCAATAATCTGAGGGCGCAAGACCTCGTACAAGAACTGTTCGGTGGAAAAGCAACTGGTGCGGACATGGCAACTCGTAAAGATACAGCATGGGGATTCTACAATGCCGCATGCGAGTACGAGGATTACTGTAAGAAAGACTTCAATGAGAAATCCACCGCATACCACCTGCTGTTCGGAACCCGCGCTGCTAACAAGCAGAATGCATATGTAACAGTAGAACGATTCGCCGCTGCGTAAAGTTAATTAATCAACCATTACCCTCGAGGAAACTCGAGGGTAAACACTGGTTAATTAACCAGAATACTTTAAAGAAAGGAGTACAACAATGTTCGTACAAGACGCACAACCCACCACCAGAATAGAGATAGTTGAACACCATCAGTCCAACCACCCAGGCGAACTCGGTAGATCATTTCGAGTCTACTGTTGGGTGAATGAATACAATCCCATTGGGGATATCATGAATGGCGAGAGGTGGAATAAACCACACAAAGACATTGCACCGCTGCTGCCAGCTATCTTTAAGGAGTACGGAGTACCTGAGGATACCAGATTCGAATGGTCACAGTGGGCAGGCTGTAATTGCGGATGCAGTCCAGGATTTATTGTGTACCATTACGGAGGTTGCGCTGATATCCACATCACATACGCATACAAGACACCCATCACAGATAATCAATTCAGAATTCTAACAGAAGGAGGTGTGTAATGAACAAGCAGTGGGAAACAACAGCACCATCAGCACCATCACCCGCATATGTTGGCAATGGTGTAATACCCGTGTACCATGACCAGATTGATCGTATTGCGGATTCGCTTGAGAGCATAACCCAAAATCTTGAGCGGTTAAATAAAACAATGGACTCAATCATGCGCAGTGTTGCGAGGATTCCATAATGAGTAATTGGTGGGCAAACGCATATTTCGATGATGACGAGGAAGACATTGATGATATGCTTGAAGACTTTTATTATAACGATAGGACACACCAGCGATTACGCAAAGATTTCTACACCAGAGGGCGCTGGCTGCTTTATGATTCCGCAACCAAAGCAACAACCAATATCTCATCCCGAACCGCATACGATATGATCCACGACAATCCAGATTGGGTGGTCGATGATATCAAAGGAACTTAAACCAAATACAACACGGAGGACAAAGATGACACAACAATCTAGTATCCAAATGGATGATGGCTGGCGAAACATGATTAAAGACCTTTCAAAAGCATGGGGTTTGCCAGTAAATTCCACCACCAAAGTTCTGCGCACCTGCACCATTATCGTTTGGGCAGTAATGGGAACAACCAGTACGGTCAAAGATATAAAACAGCGCACCGATTGGGTATCAGAATCCCTTGACGAAAAGCAGAACATAGACTAAAATCGTATATGTGGTCGATCATTTGACTACTCCTTTCGAGGGTGGACACCTTAAATCCAACCAGTGTGAAGGGTGTCCACCTGAGGGGAGGGGTAAGAATGAAATCTATACGACCATAAACTATAAAGGAGGTGTGCTTAATGTCACCCAACAGTGGAAGACCAACAAGGCAAATGATGGAGGCAACACTGGCGATCTCGCTGGTAAAACAGATGATAGAACGAGGCGCTGATGAGTTATTCACCGTCAAAGAGCAATTGTTGGATTGGCGAGCAGCATGCACCCAAGCATCAAAGCTCGGTTTCACCAGTGTAAGTGATGCACTGGAATATATCCAAAAAAATCTTAATGAAGGAGTAATCGATGGCGGAACTGGAAACACAACTGGAAGTATATAAGCCGAAAGAGGAGGTCAAAGACCTCGCATCCCGCTTGAGTTTAATGCCTGGGAGTTCCAAACTCACGCTGAATGAAAAGCTTGCGCTGGCACAAATCTGTCTGGCGCATGGGTTTGATCCCTTTACAGGTGATGCTTGGGCAATCCACGATTCGGGCATCATGGTCGGCATCAAGGGATTGCGCAAGGTCGCAACCCGCGAGGCAAAGAAAGAGGGTGGAGTTTATTGGGGTGAATTAAGACCCATCAGTCCAGAACAATACGGTGAACCAAAGGAATCTGTTGTCTACGAGTACCAGTTGAAGGACACATACAAGCTGAATGCACACCGCAATCAACTCAAAATGCTTTTGGACATGGGGATTCCTTACGCTGATGCACTTCAAATGATCGGTCCTTCGCCAGTGGTTGTCGGGATTGGGATAGCAAAACCAAACGAGTTATCCAGAATGGGTATCCACCAGCGGGCGCGGAAACGTGCAGAATCTGATGCGCTGAAACAAAGGTACAATATTGACTTTGCAGCATGGGGTGGGTTTGATACCATCGAGGAACCAGAGTTCTCAGAACCAAGCGATGACGAACCGCCTGCGGTAATCTTACCGCCAAAGTTAACGACTTCACAAATCCTCGAACACTTAGGATTTGAGGGCAGCGAGGAGGTTCCAGAACCACCGAATGAACCACCTGCAGAAGGCATCCCTGATGTTGTATTATTACCTAACAGCTACGTTACCATGCTCGCCTTTATCGACAAGCACATGGGCAAGTACGATCCCGCAAACGCAGGCGAGAAAGAGCGCCATTTGCTGGCTGGAATGCTGGACACCACATTCGATGGTGATTCCACAAAGAGATATGAATTCCTTAAGGGTGTGGCTGGCGAGGCATCCACCAAGAAAATTGATGGGCGCATAGTCCAAGTTCTGCTTTACGATTATCTTGGTGTGCATGGGTGGAACGATATCCCAAGCGATGATGCACTGTTCTCAATCGAACAAGTTGCCAACAGTACACTGGTTGCAAGAGGGCAGCAATCTCTACCTATCGAATAGAGAACTGCTTATTAGACGAGGCGCAGGCTGACCCACCTGCGCCTCTGCTTTAATAAAACACTGGACTTATTTAAAGGGCAGAGGTAACATCGAATGGTAGATACACGAGCAGGGAAATCTAAAAGGAGGCATGACGATTTGGGATTAAATGAGAATCTAAACCGCGACAATACTATGGGTGATAAGGAAATATTACAATTTCTAAACATCCCTGCTCGTGTCTATAATCCCATAAATACTACAGATTGGAGGAAAAACTATATGTTGAAGGCGGTTAAGCATAGACTAGGTGCTAAAAAACTGCGCGGTGCGCCTTACAAAGGTCTTTCGGTACGGGCTGTGTTCCCAAGTGCATTTGCAGGTATGACTGTCAAGATGGAGGTTCAAGCCTCCGCTAATGATTCTACCTATAACACGATTGCCACCTATCCTGGTGGTACATCCAATGCGTGGGCGCCTGCTGCGGGAGACGAAGTGATGCTACCGTTCGCATTAACCAATGCAACTCCGTATGTCAAGTTGAAGTTTACTATTACTGGTAACACCACAACTGGTACAGGCTATGGCGCTGTTCAGGCTGGTCTGGTTGTGGGTGGTCATGGTAACTGGACTCGTGAGGTACGTTGGGATTAGTTTAGGAGTAAGGTTAGGGAGGAATGCTGCGCACCCTCCTGTCCTCCCTAGCCTTCTTCACGCATAATTGTGGTATATTATTTGGAGAGTGCAAACCCTGTCGTGTAGGAGAGTGCGTTGCCAGGATTGTTTATAGGTGTGCCGTTTATCAGACCGCACATGTCTGAATTCACGGCGTCTTTATTATTAACAGCATTGCCAGAGGAAGGGGGAGTTGAATACCAGCACATTCCATTTAGACCAGTTGATGAGGCGAGGAATATACTTGCCAAAATGTTCCTGAAAACAGACAAGGAGTATCTGCTCTTTGTCGATAACGATTGTATATTCGAACCGCAATCAATAAACAGGCTTTTATCCCACAACGTACCAATGGTTTGCGGCGGTATGTGGCACAAATCAGTACCACCTAGACCAACAATCGGTAAATTCCTCGGGATTACCGCACAGGGAAGAGAATGGTATGACACTGTTCCTTATCTAGAAAAATTAACAGAATATCTTGGCAAGCATGACATTGGATCGATTCCACGAAACGATGTAGTGTTTGATGAACCAGAGTTGTACGAGATTGGTGGTGGTTGTGGAATGCATTTCACCATGATCAGGCGTGATGTATTTGAATCGATAAATAAACCGTACTTTGTAATGAATGGAAAGACGGGCGCTGGCGAGGATTTTTATTTTTGCAAGAAAGTAATGGATGCAGGTATTCCAATTTACACAGACCTGTCTGTTCACACTGGACACAGTGCTGGAGAACAAACAGACTTTGGGCTGCGTGAATTTTTGGTTTGTTTGCGTATTGCAAAAACAGGAGAGTTGGGAGATAACCCCAAGTGGAGGGTAGATTATGATCCAAAGCAACGAATTAAAGAAAATAAGTAATTATTACACAGAGTGCGATGATCCAGAACTTGTGGAAGTTTATTATCCAGAAGGTTTTGGAGACTATGAACCTAAAGAGTGGGTTGATAAGGCAGGGATACATCGGCTCGAACCAATGTGGCTTGCTAAACTGAACAATATAGACCTGATGGGATCTGGTCTATTGGGTTTTGCAGGCGTCTCGTTTATTCCCGATCTTGGTTATTATGGGCGCATCGACATAATGGATAATGTTTACAATACTTTTATCCATGCCAGAGAACACAACGGGTATCCAATAACACTGGTTGACAGTGCTATTGCGGTGAGTGGAATATGGTCAGAATTTTACTATCACTTTCTGATTGATCACCTTCCTCAGCTTATGATCGCGGACGGGTTTGTCGATAAAGTTATCGTACCGTACAATTCACCAAATTTTGTTGTCGATCTAATAAAGAAATGGACTAAGCTCGAGGTGATTCAAAACCTCTACAACAGATATCGAGTTGAGGAACTTGTTGTTGTTGCACCCACAAGGCAGAATGGGATGCTGCGTAAGACTGCGCTGGATAAGGTGCGTCTGTTTTGCGGCAATATAAAAAATGCCAAACAGAATTTGTACGTGAGCAGGGTAAAGGCATCATCGCGGTATGTTCAGAACGAAATACCTGCGCTGGCTGGCAAAGGGTTCAGGGTTGTCGAGGCTGAAGATTATACTGCTGCGCAGCAAATGGCGCTCTTTGAAAAATCTGACATAATTATGGGGGCGCATGGGAGTGGTCTTACGAACATGGTATGGGGCAGACCAAGAGTGGTAGAGTTGGTCAATCCTAATTACACAAATCCATGTATGTTTCTGCTTTCCAACAGCCTGTTGCTGGACTGTTATTACATCGCTTGCCAATCTGCGCCGAATGTTAGAGATCTGAAATTTGTAGACCAGACTATCAACGAGGATATGATTCTGGATCCTAAACATGTTGATAAGGTTATGGAGAAATTAAATGCCTAATAAAAAATTACTTGAATTGATGTACAAGTACGATTATGGGGAAATGTGTACCATTGTGTGCAACGGACCTTCGCTGCTGGACACACCAATACCTGTAGATATCCCATCGTTTGGAACAAATCGTATATATCTTCTTAATGAGAACGTGGTTGTTACCTATTACACCTGCGTTAATCCGCTGGTATTGAACCAGTTCAAAGAAGAAATAAAGTTCTTTATCCAATCTGGTGGAGTAAAAGAGTTTGCGTTCCTGCCAGAGTGGTTTATAAAAGAAAATGGATTGGGCGAAATAGATAAGATTGTACCTATCCAGACAGGTGGCGTTCTGCCGCGCTTTTCTACTGATATTGCAGTCGAAAAGATGTGGGAAGGTTACACAGTTACATTTGTTGCGATGCAAATAGCGTGGCACATGGGGTTTAGAAAATTAAGATTGATTGGTTGCGACCACGATTATGGGGAAGTAAAGAAACCGAACCTTGAAACCACCATGACCACTGTTGACGAACACCATTTCTCGCCTGATTATTTCAAGGGGTACAGG
>Ga0113563_10000119_pt1 | contig 29825 bp, 27 predicted proteins | sample Mud3Dept3metaG_FD_80117 | JGI IMG/M metagenome (GOLD analysis project Ga0113563, IMG submission 80117) | Freshwater wetland microbial communities from Ohio, USA, analyzing the effect of biotic and abiotic controls - Mud 3 Core 4 Depth 3... | ecosystem: Environmental > Aquatic > Freshwater >... | reverse complement strand
CTCTATTTCTGGCACTACGTGGGGAACATGGTGGTGACGCTCCTTTCCAACGTGTTCAGTGACTTGAACCTCTCGGACATGGAGACGGGATACAAGGTGTTCAGGCGAAGCGTATTCAGCGACATTACCATAGAATCAAACCGGTTCGGGTTCGAGCCGGAGATAACGGCCAAGGTTGCCAGGAGCGGGTTCCGGGTGTATGAGGTCCCCATCTCGTATCACGGGCGGAGTTACACGGAAGGAAAGAAGATCACGTGGAAGGACGGCATCAAGGCGCTCTTCACGATCGTGAAATATAACGTGTTACGTAAATGACGGATTGATGAGACAGGTGGAGGCTAAAGATTACAGGGAGACGGACGTTGAGGGAACTGAGGCGGTTTTGATAGGAGAGAAGGGGCGTTTAAGAAATTTCGGGCTATTCCTGCAGAGAAGAGGCTCCTTTACACGTGCGTCATCCGTCGGCTTCACTTTCATAGAATTGATCATCATTATCACGATCATCGGCATACTTGCCACTGTTGCCGTGTTTAAAGGCTGGGGCTCGACGAACCCTAACGCGCTCAAGGTCGCTATCGACCAGGTGATAACCGACATGCGCTTCGCCCAGACAATGGCCATGGCCAAATCTGTGTATGTCCAGGTCAGTTTTACCAGTGGCTCGCGCATCTATAGGCTGGGGGATGAAGCGAGGCAACTACCCTCCGGTGTGGTAGCGGGAGCCACGAGAACCTTTTCGTTCAACATGCTGGGCGAGTACCCAGAAACGACCGACGGATACCTCACCCTAAGCGTTGGCACCGGGACCAAACGAATTCAAGTCTATGCCAAAACAGGGTACGCCGAGGAAAACTGAGCATGCGCGGTTTCACTCTAGTCGAGCTGATCATCTTCATTGTGATCGCAGCCATCGTCATCCCGGCATTTTTCATCAGCACCTCCCCGGTTGTGAGGGATGCGCTCGTGCCGACTGCCATGATCAAGGCGCGCTTCCTTGGGGAGTCAAAGATAGAAGAGATCATGGCCTACCCGATCGACGCCCTTCCTGCCCAGCAGTCCGCGTACACGTATGTGGATACCACGAACTTTCCCGGCTACCAATGGAGGTGGGAGTACGAGTGTGTCACCTGCGGCGTGAGCACGAATCCTGATTGCTCCACGTACACGGGCACGACAATCGTGAACTTAAGCGGGGCTTCCCCCCCCTGCCCCCGCTATCAGAAGATATCGGTCTACGTCAAAGAGCCTCAGGGTGGCCAGTACGAAGCGCACAGCATGGTGACGAGGAGATAGAGTGGTAAACAGTCGGGGCACTTCGTTCATAGAGCTGGTCATCACGATGGTCGTCCTGTCGGTCCTGTCCGGCTTCACCTTTGCGTTCATGCATCAGTGTATCAAGCTGTACGTGCTGTGGGGCAGGGAGGCGAAGCTCCAGATGGAGGCGGCCGTTATCATGGACAGGATGACGCGCGAGTTGAGGGAGAGCATGCACGTCGACAGACCGGACGCCACCAATGTGGACCCGGCGGATGGCCAGTACAGGACACGGTATATCTCCTTCGAGACGGTGAGCGGCACGCCCGCTGATCCACTCCCTAACGGCCGGTATATTCAGTACTGTATTTGCAAACCATTAGGGCTGAACATGAGGCGGGACATGTTCCGGCTCAACCCCGCGTCGAGTAGTGACACGGACCACTGTTGTAACGGTGCGGGGTGCATGGGCAGCGGTGAATGCCCGTTGGCGGAAGCGTCCGCCAAGCGCATGAGCAGAAGCGTGTATAGCCGGTCAGGCGACGTCAACACCGACCAGGGGTTCTTCGTGGAATACATGCGCGGCGATCCCGCAAGGATTGAAGATGACCGATACCAGCTAACGCTCAGGCTGTCAGACCCTGCCAATTATAGTTCGCCGGAGCTCGTCAGCGTGCTCTTCCGGACGACGATCTGTCCCCGGAACTTTGGCTTCAGCGCGGGCCAGGCGTATAAGGACAGGAGCTTCAATGGCAATTATTCGATTGTCCAAAGCAGCTAACCAGGGGGTTTCCCTTCTGGTGCTTATTTTCGCCATCACCATCCTGAGCGTCTTCGGGGTTGGGCTCAGCACCCTCATGTACGCCAGGTTCAGGAGCTTCCCGTACGTGACTGCCAGTCACCAGGCACAGGCCCTCGCGGACGCGGGTGTGGAATTCGCCATAAGGTACGCCAAGGACAATGCGGCCGATTTCGCCACGAACCCAGGCACGTACATACCCACAGGCTCGTACAAGCCTTTTCCTTTTGGCAAGGGTAGGTTCGAGCTGAAGTACGTCCCCGGCTGCCCAGACGTGCTGTACTCGCGCGGGGTGTGCGGCGTGGCCGTGAGGGAGGTAAGAATATCAAAATTCAGCCTCTTTGCAAAAGGCGGAGGCTCCTTGGTCCTTGCGAGCGCCCCCACGAGAACCGCTTACAGTTCTGGGATCTACAGTGGTGACGAGGTGCGCTTCACGTACTGCGACCCCGACCTACTCGTTGGCGAAACATCAAACGTTCTCATGAACCCAATTATAGTGGCTAGTACCGCTCCAGCGCGCCTCATGCGTGTGGCGCCAACTCGTAACTGGGCGTCTTGGCCGGTCTGGGTGTGGGATGCCGTTTGCCCGGGCGGGGAGTGCGGCCCGCCCGTTGGTCCCGTTGGGAGGGAGATATCAGGCTGGAATGGTACTAGTGACCCGCCCAACGTGGCCTACCCCCTTGTGTGGAACGTCGGCCCCGCGACCACCGACCCCGCGAAAGACACTGATTGCCGGCCCCGATTCCCGCCCCCGCCCCCGCCTAACTCATGCCCAGACGACAACACCATTGACCCGTCGTGCTCACCGACTTACACGAGAAGCCAGTACATGTGCTGGAATACCGGGTTACCTTCTGACGTGGACATCTTGAGCACAGCGCAATCCAGTTTCACGATGCAGTTCCTGGGCAACATCACCCTGCCGAACATCTTTTTCGTGCGGTTCGATCATCGTAGGAAGGACGGCTCGGTTGTGACGAACACGTTCGTCTTCAGGATAAGCAGTTGACGAGGGGAGGGAGGATCCTATGGGCTCATTGGCAGGTGAATTGTTGTGGGCGTATTCCGGGCTTAATACGAAAGTACTAAAGTAGTCAGCCTGTTGTGCGATATAATAGTGATGACGGGGTCCTTCCCGTCAATACACGGTGAGAAGGTGCCATGGACATTCTCGGCGTAGACATTGGAACGGTAAGCGTTAAATACGTCCGGTATCGCAAGAAGGGCAGGGGCATCGTGGTCTCGCGCGGCGCGTACCCGTACAAGGAGGGCTGGGAGGATCTGGAAGGCATCCTTTCGTCCATCAAGAACAGGGAGGGGGCGAACGTAGAAGTCGCCATAGGCATCTCCTCCCAGGAGATCCTCAAGAAGACCTTTACCATCCCCCTTATCCCGAAAGAAGAGGTGAAGGAGGTCCTTGAATGGTCTGCCTCCAAGATCATCTCGATCCCGCTCGACGACATGCGCCACGAGTACGTGATGCTTGGGGAGATCGACGAACGGGGCGTGCGTAAAGACGAAGTGCTCTTCGTGGGGGCGCACAAGGAGTACGTGAACAGGATCGTCGCCCTGTTCGATGAAGTCGGCTTCAAGAAGATCGTGCTCCTGACCGACATGGGGTTCGTCTATCTGCCGGTCGTGGAAGAGGCCATAGACGGTTCGGTCGCCATTATCGACATCGGAGGCCGCCAGACCGGCATCTACATCTTCGACGGTAAGAAACTCCACCTGGTGCGCGAAATCATGACCGCGTCTGAAAGCTTCACCGATGTTCTGATCAGCGGTTTCGGTCTGACCTACGCTGAGGCGGAAGATTATACCCGGCAAAAAGGCTTCGATGAGAGTTCCAGTGACATCCTCGCGGCCCCGCTGGAAAGACTTGGGGGTGAAATCCAGCGCACATTCAGCGTGTACGGCCAGAAATACCCCTCACGACCAGTCACGAGGGTATACCTCGCCGGCAGAGGCTCGCAGATCCCGCACCTCCTTGAGAAGCTGAAGACGTTTCTCGTCGAAGAGATTGCGCACCTGCCCTCTGTCATGGAAGTCGAGGACGAATTCTTACCCGCCTACGTTTTAGCGGTTCAGAAGGAGATACTCGTCAACTTGCTCCCGGAGCAGGTAAAGGCACGAGAGAAGGAGCTTGTTTATACAAAGTATGCGAGGATCGCAGGTGCTGCCGTCATTTCTGCCCTCGTGGTATTCACCCTGAGCATGGTGCAGGAGTTCAGGAACCTCAAGTCATCCGTCGAGTCGGAGAAATCACTCGTCTCTCAGAAGAGGGAACAGCTTGACCGCCTGGCCCCCATACGCTCGTCTCTCGTGTATAATGAACTGGGACCGATCGTCGCCGAGATAGAGAGAAGGGACTCATCTTTCATCATACTACTTAAGTACCTGGCCTCCCGCATCCCGAAAGAGGTCTACGTCAAGGAGGTCGAATTTGTCAAAGAGCCGCCGCCGGCCCCGGCCCCGGCAAAGGACGCCAAAGCTCCCCCGCCTCCTCAGGACAGCGGCAACAATGTGACGTTGAGGGGACTGATATTTGGTGAACCTGAAGCCATGGAGGCCACACTGCTGCGGCTCATGATTGATCTTGAGAAATCGGGGGTCGTGAACAACGTCACCGTGACAGCAAAGGACCTCAAGGAGCTGAGAGGGAAGCCCGTGATGGAATTTCAAATCATAGCGAAGAGTGTGCCCTATGAGGTTTAAGAGCCTGTATTTCTGGATTGGTATACCGGTTCTGGTCTGCACGGCATGGTTCTTCGTGTTCTACATGCCCATGAAGGCGGAGATAGCATCCAAGAAGATGGAACACCAGGAAGTCAGGAAACAGACAAAGAAAGCCGAGGCCGAGATACAGACCCTCCAGGAGATGAAGAGAAAAGAGGAGAGCATCAAACAGTCGCTCCGGGAATACCAGGGCCAGATACCACTCTTTGATAACTTTCCCGACTTCATCTACTCGGTGGCGGGCAGTGCGAGAAGGAGCGGCCTTCACCTCGACAAGTTCTCCGCAACGTTCAGGAGCCTTGACATGAAGCCCAAGACCGTGCTGACGTACCCGGTCTTTGATCTCGGGTTCAAGGGCAGGTTTATGGAGATGGGCAAGTTCCTCGAGTACATGAGTTCTTCAAAAGCATTCCGGAAGATCCTCAAGGGTCGGATCAACTATAACGACAAAGACTATCCCATGCTGGCCGGCAACTTCGAGGTGGAATTCAAGGCATGGAAGGAGAGGGGGGCGCTTGAAAGTAAATAAGTACGTGCTTGTAGGTCTTGTCGTTGTTGTCCTCTGCGCCGCGTATCTGACTTTCTTTACCGGTGCCAAGAAAAAGATCTCCTCGGTCGCCGCACCGCTCGATCCCCCAAGGGTGGCTGCCCCTCAGCTGGATGTGCGGGCCAAAGAGGAGCGTGTTCAGGCCGTCCAGTCAAACTTGCAGTGGGAACGGGACCCATTTACGCTTCCCACGTTTGTGCTGGTGAAAAAAGAGGCTGAGAAACAGGCCGAGAAGCGCACGCCGTTGAAGCTCACGGCGATCATGGAGGGCAGGAAGGGCAGGGTAGCGATCATAGACAACGAAGTCGTGGCCAAAGGTGATGTCATTGCAGGGGAGCGTGTACTCGATATCGGGAAAGACACGGTAACTCTGGCGCAGGATGGAACGAAACGAGTCATAGCCATGCAGGAGCCCAAATAGGAAGAGAGATGTCTGTTCATGGAGGAAGAGCCATGTTTAAGATCGGTGTTGTCGTCGGGATAACTGTACTATGCTTTGCGTGCGCGCACGTGGAGCCGCCCAAGGAGGCGCCGAAGCTCGTTAAGCCGCCGGTGGAGATCCCCAGCCCGGTGCTCCCGCAGATGGAAAAGGAGAAAAAAGTAGAGGTAGAGGGACCCAAAGAACTTTTTTCTTTTTCTTTGCGCGAGGCCGACCTGAAGGATGTGCTGCGTGGTATAGCAAAACAGACCAGCTACAACGTGGTGGTTGAGCCGGACGTAAAAGGTACGTCCACCGTGGACCTCAAGAATGTGACCATACAGAAGGCTTTAGACTATATCCTTGAGCCGCTCAACTATACGTACAAGATGGACAACAGCACCATCTACGTGTCCAGGCCGAAGCTTGAATCAAAGATCTACCCTTTCAATTACGTGACGTTCTTGAAGAGGGGCAAGAGTCTCGTCAAGGGGTCGTCGGGTACCGAGCGAACGGGCGAGAAGACCACGGGTGTCGAGATAGAGACAAACTCTGAAAACGATATCATGAAGGGTGTGGAGGAGAGTCTGAAGAACTTTCTTTCGGGCGACGGCAAGCTGATATTCAATAAACAGGCCAGCCTGATAGCGGTCACCGACTACCCGAAAAACCTGAGGCAGATAGCGTTTTTCCTCAAGTCCATGGAAGACTCCGTCCAGAGACAGATCGTGATAGAAGCGAAAATTATCGAAGTAGAACTGAACAATACGAATCGTGAAGGCGTGAACTGGGACTTCATTAACGGCAAGATCGGGCAGATGCTGTTCAATTACCGGCAAACATTTATTGACCCGTTGCTTGCGCTGGCGCCGGGAACCAATTGGAGCCGGCTTTACATCGGGTCCGAGCACCTTAACATCACGAATACGTTCGTTGATCTATTGAAGACGCAGGGCACGTTGAACTTCGTGTCGAACCCCAAGGTGAGCACGCTGAACAACCAGAGGGCGGTGATCAAGGTCGCGACGGACGATGCGGTCTTCGAATCGACCAACACGATCACCACGGCAGGCGTCCCGACCATCGCGACGACCATAAAATATATTACCATCGGCCTGGTACTCGACGTCTTACCGTACGTGGACGACCAGGGCAACATTGTCATGAATATACACCCGATGCTGACGGAACGAACAGGACAGGAACGAGTCGACCAGCAGACGGGCAACAGGGTCCCTGTACTGGCCGTGCGCGAGGTTGATACAACGGTGCGTATGAAAGAGGGCGAAACGGCCATCATAGGTGGTCTCATCCGGGATCTCAAGCGCGATGCGAACGCAGGCCTTCCCGGTCTCGCCGGCGTGCCGCTTCTGGGCTGGGCGTTCAGGAGTCAGAATACTGAGTCACAGCGGTCCGAGCTGGTAATACTGCTGACCCCGAGAGTAATCTATGTGAAGGATCCTGTATGAGCGTAATTCTTGACGCACTCAAGAAAGCGCAAGAGGAGAGAAAAAGTCCATCATATCGAGACGGTGGCGGTGATGATGACTCTCCGCGCAGACCGAAGTGGGTCTTCTACTGCATAGTCGGCGCTGCCGTCTGTGCCATTCTGCTTGTCCTCCTCCTGCCTGAACTGTACAAGATGCAGACCCCGAGCCCGCAGGTGACGGTCCGGAAGGACGCACCTCCAGCGCCTCCGCCTGCACCTCCAAGGGCCGCCCCGGAAGTGGCCCCAGGGAAACCGCCGCAAGTGCCGGGCAAAGAAGAATTTCAGAAGTTCGCCATGGACCCACCGAAAGTCGCGAGGCTGGAACAACCGCAGGCCGACAGGAAGGTACGAAGACAGCCAGTGAGTCAGCCCGTGGGTCCTGAAGCGCGCGCGGCCAAGCCGAAGCCGGAGGCTGAAGCTGAGAAGGTGCCTGCGCCGGCAGCCAGGACGACTGAGCCGAAGGCCCCAGCGACTCCTGCTGAGGACCCGGCCGTGGTCGTCAAGAGGGTAGCCTCTGAGCGGGTTACTGCGAACTACAATAACGCCCTGTTCGAGGCGGAGCGGGGAAGGCCAGAGGAGGCCAAGAAGCTCTACATGGCGGTCCTGGCAGACCAGCCGGGCCACGTAGAAGCGCTGAACAATCTGGGCGTAATCGCCATGCGGGAGGGGAACAACAAGGAAGCGGTTTTCTACTTCAGGAGGATTCTCGAGTACCGCAAGGATTACTCAAAAGCATACAACAACCTGGGCATCGTCCTGATGCGCGACGGTGAGAAGAAAATGGCCGAAGAGTATTTCCGAAAGGCCATAGAGGTGGCTCCGGGGAGTGTTGAGCCATACTTGAACCTTGCCGCGCTACTGCGCTCGGAAAAGAGGCTTGAAGAGGCGAACGGGGTAGTCGAAGCAGCTATACGAAGGGGCCATCGCGAGCCCACGCTCTTCCTCTCAACCGCACTGATCAAGGATGAGCTTGGGCAGTATGAAGAGGCGATAAAATACTACCGGGCCTACCTGCAGTCTTCACAGCACAAAGAAAATCGAAGAAGTATCGTGGAGAGGTTAACGTTTCTTGAGGAGACTCAGTCTGCAGCGAACCGTTGAGAAAGGCATAGCAGAGGGTGCGAAGAGTGTCTTCCTTTTTCCTGGCCTTCCTCCTCTCGGAAATACGGGCAGGTTGTCCAGGCTCGAGGAAAACAGCCTCGAAGAAGAGGACATAGAGAAAGTCTTCAGGACGACAGCCTCCAGCTGGCAGATTGAGCGATTTCAGAAACAGAAAGAGATTGACTACAGCTACGGCATAGAGAAAGTCGGAAGATTTAGGGTTTGCGCGTTTTCCAACATGGGACAACTGGCCCTCGTCATGAGACTTATCCCGCCCGAGGTCCCTGCTCAACAAGTTGCTCATACAGAAAGTGATACGATGGGATGATGCGATTATGACTGCTGGTATTGTCGAGTACATAAGGCAGCCAAGAGAAGGGGGGTTTAGCATAGTCTATGGCAACCTTGGTAAAGAAAAGGCTTGGTGAATTACTTATTGACGCAAAGAAGTTGAGGGAGGAAGACCTTCACAAAGCCCTCACAGAACAGAGGAAGTACGGCGAGAAGCTGGGAAACGTGCTGATCAGGATGGGGCTCCTCACAGAGAAAGAGATCATGGAGGCCGTGAGCAAGCAGCTCGGGATCCCCATCATCAATCTTTTTGATGCAAACCTCTCGGAAGAACTGGTCAGGCTGATCCCCGAGAACATAGCAAAGAACCATATGGCGATCCCTTTTGAGAGAAACTTCAGTGTTTTGCGCCTGGCCATGGTAGATCCGCTCGACATCAACGCGCTGGATGAGGTCGCGAGGTTCCTCCGCACGGAAGTGTCGCCCTGCATCGTCACGAGAAGCGAGATGAAATGGGCTCTGGAGCGCTATTACGGCATCAAGAGTCTCGTTGAAGAAACCCTCGACAAGATCAAGGAAACAGAGCTTGAGGGTGACGAGGAAGAGTACGAGGAGGAGCGGGCGCCCATAGAGATGGGCGAGGAGGAACCCGTCATCAAGTTCGTCAACAGTCTGCTTGCGCAGGCACTCGCGGATAATGCAAGCGATATTCATATCGAACCTTCTGAAGAGATAATGCGTGTCCGCATGCGCATAGACGGCCGCCTGCGCGAGATGCAGTCCCCCCAGAAGAAGATGCTCCTTCCCATCATCTCGAGAGTCAAGATCATGGCAGGGATGGACATCGCAAAGACCAGGATTCCGCAGGATGGCAGGTTCGACATCACGAAAGAGGTGGGCGTCAGGGTCTCCACCTATCCGACCATGTGGGGTGAGAAGGCCGTGTTGAGGCTCCTCGACAAAAACGCGGCATTATACGGCATCGATAAACTGGGCCTTCTGGTAGACGACGAGGAGAGGCTGAAAAAGGTGCTAGCCAGGGCCTACGGCTTCATTCTCTCTACGGGCCCGACCGGCAGCGGCAAGACAACCACACTCTACGCGATACTGAATTATATTCATTCGATAGAGAAGAACATCATCACCATTGAAGACCCGGTGGAATATACGATCGACTATGTGGCGCAGGCGCAGGTCAACGTCAAGGCCGGCCTCACCTTTGAGTCAGGCCTGAGGTCGATGCTGCGGCAGGACCCGGACATCATCATGGTAGGCGAGATCAGGGACAAGGAGACAGCCAACATCGCGATCCACGCAGCATTGACAGGGCACGTCGTCTTGTCCACGTTTCATACGAATGATGCCCCGGGCGCACTGACCCGGCTTGTTGAGATGGGGATCGAACCGTTCCTCGTGGCCTCGTCTGTGTCGTGCGTCATGGGGCAGCGCCTGCTCAGGAAGATCTGCGAGGAATGCAAGGAGGCGTATATGCCGCCGTCTGCCGTGCTGGAGGGTATCGGTGTACACGAAAGCGTGCCGCTCTACCGGGGGCGGGGATGTCCCGTCTGCCGGAACTCGGGTTACAAGGGACGGACGGGCGTTTTTGAGGTGCTCGTGATGGACGATGAGGTGCGCGAGTTGGTGGTCGACAAGGTGTCAACGGAGGTGATCAAGAAGAAGGCGATGGAAAACAGCATGCGGGAAATGCGGGAAGATGCGATAAAGAAGGCGCTGCTCGGCGTGACAACCCTTGAAGAAGCGCTCAACACGACACAACTGGATTGACGTGCGTACATTTACATATAAGGCAAGGGACGAAAAAGGGAGCATGGTCACCGGCACCATGGATGCCGACAGTCAGCGCGCTGTGTCTTCGCATCTCGACAGTATGGGTCTGTTTCCCATCTCGGTCGCAGAGAAGAAGGGAATGACACTCCTGTCAATTGAGTCCTTCCTGGCGCGGCTCGAAAGGGTCAAGTCGGATGATATCATATTCTTCACGCGGCAGCTCAGGACGGTAATCAAGGCGGGCGTGCCCCTCATATCGGGCCTCAGGGCGCTCGAGGAACAGACGAATAACCGTAAACTGAAGCGAACGATCAAGCGGGTGTGGCAGGATCTTGACCGGGGGAAGAGTTTTTCTGACGCCCTTTCGGCGCATGAGGATGTCTTCTCCGACCTGTACGTGAGCATGGTGAAGGCAGGTGAGGTAGGCGGCGTGCTCGATGAGGTACTGGAAAAGCTCGCGCAACTTCTCGAATTCCAGATGAAGACGAGAGAGATGCTCAAGTCGGCTTTGCGGTATCCCACCATGGTTGTGGGCGCCATCGTCATTGCATTTTTTGTGCTGGTATCGTTTGTTATTCCCAAGTTTGCCCTCCTTTTCAAGGGATCAACGATGGCCCTGCCATTGCCGACACGCATATTGCTCTGGATAAACGAAATGGTGCAGGCTTACGGGATATATATACTCGGAGCAGTCGTCGGTTTGAGCATAGCGATCTTCATCTACATGAGGACGGAGCAGGGCAGGCTTGCCAAAGACCAGCTTACCTTGAAGCTTCCCTTCATGGGGAAGATCATTCTCAAGATATGCATGAGCAGGTTCGCATATGTCCAGGAAAATTTGATCAGGGCCGGCGTGCCTATTGTTACCGCGCTTGAGATAGTCTCCAGGACGGTGGGCAACCTTGTCATAGCCAGAAAGGTGACGGAGATCAGCCAGAAGATAGAAAAAGGCAAGGGCATCTCCAAGCCGATGAAGGACAGCGGCATTTTTCCGCCACTTGTGCTACACTTGATCTCGACCGGCGAAGACACAGGGTCTCTGGACGAGATGCTGAGGGAAGTATCCATTCACTATGATAGTGAAGTGAGCTATTCTCTGGCCCGTCTTTCATCCTGGATCGAACCCATTCTCATTCTGGTGCTTGGCAGCATGATCCTATTTATTGCGCTGGCTGTCTTTCTGCCCTGGTGGGGCATGATGGACGCACTCAAGAGAGGCGGCGGTTGAGAAGGGCGGAAAGGGTTTTAATCGCGGTGGCACGGAGTTTGCTTAATCACAAGAGATGCGATGGTGACGGCACAGGTGAGAGTGATTGGGGTGAAATGAGGTCCGGCTCTGAAGCAGACTGAAGACATGGCGATAATTAACGAGTGGAGGTTTACTACAAAATTATTTGATAGGGAGGCGTTGCATGAGGATTGAGAGAAACAGGAAAGGTTTTACGTTGATTGAATTAATCATCATAATCATCATCCTGGGTATACTGGCTGCTGTCGCGGTACCGAGATACCTCGATATGCGGCAGGATGCAGCAAACGCCACGGCCAAAGGCGTGCTGGCTGGAATGAGGGGCGCGAACAGCGTGCTCTGGGGAAACCGGATCATAAACAACCAGACTACCACGTACGGGTTTACGGACATTGTGGGCAGCATGGAGATGCATGGCGGTGGCATCACGTATGCGTTGCCTGAATCGACCGGCCTCACGCTGACCGTTGGAGGAGCGGGATACAGGTTTACGCTGAACACCTATGCTGCACCGCCGACGACGTATCCGACAGTTTTTGGACCATACAGCGACTGGTAATAAGACCCAGAGCAGAAGCTCAAAGAGCGTAAGGCGAGGGGTAGTGCGATCATCGCACCACCCCTTTGCGCTGACTTTCTGTTTATTTTCCTTCCTTTCCGCTATGCGCACTAGCCAATTTGTGAAAATCCCTCTGCCCTGGTCGCGAACGGAAGTTCTCCTCCCCCTTGCTTTGATGGTGCTCACCTTTCTCTTGAAGCTGCCCTTCTGGTCGCGCCCCCTCGACATGGATGAGGGCCTCTATGCTTACGGGGGCTGGCAAATGCTGGAAGGACTTGTTCTGTACAGGGACCTCTGGGACTTCAAGCCTCCCGGCACCTATTTTCTGAATGCGTTCGCATTTCTCGTCGGCTCTCCGGAAGCCGTCAACGTGTACATCTGGGCTGCCCTCTTCAGCAGTTCGGCCTGCTTGGGACTCTACAGAACGGCCGGGATCATGTGGGGCAGAGCGGCGGCCGTGCTCAGCGCGATCCTCTTTGCGTTGTTTTCCGTAAGCCCTTACATCCAGGGTTGCGGGGTGAACACCGAGGTTTTCATGATCACGCCGCTCGCCTGGGGGTTCTATGCGATTATCCGTGGGCTGGAGGAGGGAAGACGACGCTGGTACGTCTTTTCAGGCCTCCTGATCGGAACCGCAATCCTCTTCAAGCAGGTTGCCGGTGTCGGCGTGCTTCTCGGCCTCTTCGTCGCGCACTACAACACGAAACAAGGCAGGCTGACGCAGCGCGAGGCGCTTCTCTCACTTTCCGTTTTTGCCGGTGGCTGCGCTCTTCCGTGGTTTGTCGCCTGTTGCTATTTTGCCTTTCACGGGGCCCTTGGCGACCTCTATTTCTGGCTGGTCGAGTATCCGTCACGGTATATGAATTTCACGTTCGGCTATTTGACGCCGAACCTTGTTTACCCGAGGATAGGCTGGGTTCTGCAAGGGACCTGGACGCTCTGGGTGCTCTCCATTGCGGCTTTACCGCTAGTCATGCGGAGGAGCGCTTCCTGCCCCGAGAGGGTCCTGGCGATCTTCTTCTTCCTCTGTCTTCTTGGCATTACGGCCGGATGGAACTTCTTCCCGCATTACTTCATACAGCTGCTCCCTGCCATGGTGCTCCTCTCCGTGAAAGCGGTACTCTCCGTTTACAGCGTGCTGAGCGCGAGAAGTGCCAGGGTCGGCCTCTTGCTCTGTTCTGGGGTCATCCTGTGTGTCGTGCTTCTCTATGGAAAGAACCACTACAAGATCTATAGGACATATACCGGCGACGATATTTCAGTCGAAGAGAACAGGTGGGGCTTTGGCGGCGACTCTTCTCTCTTCGTCGCTGCCCGCAAATTAGGGCTTGACCTGCGGCGCAACACGCGCAGCAACGAGACCATCTTTGTGTGGAAACACCACCCGGAGATCAACTTCTATGCCCTGAGAAAAACCCCTGTGCGCTCTCCTATCATGTCCCTGCCGCGGCTTCCAGTCATGCGTCCCCAGGCCATACAGGACATGCAAAGGAATAATCCGGACTATATTGTTCTCTTTGATCTCCTTTCTCCTTTCAGGTTTGAGGAGCTGACATCGTTCTTGCAAAACAGGTATGTCAAAGTGTATGGTATAAACGGTCTCGTTTTCGCAGAACAGGGCGTTTATAAGAGAAAACCGAATGAGTAGACAGACTCTATCACTTATAATCCCGGCCTATAACGAAGGTGCACGAATCAAGGAGGCGGTTGAAGAGGTTTCGCACTACTTTTCGACGCGCAATGGCCTCAAGCTCAAAGAGATCATCGTCGTGGACGATGGCAGTGAGGATGACACGCTCAAGCAGGTTGCAGCGTGCAAGGTGACCTGTGGGTCGCTCGTTATTCTTGAAAACCAGCAGAATCAGGGCAAGGGGGCTGCCGTAAAGAAGGGTGTCCTCGAAGCCTCGGGAGACTCCATACTTTTCATCGATGCAGACCTGTCCACCCCGCTCCGGTGCGTGGACCGGCTCATGGATGCGCTTGAGAATGGCGCAGACATCGCCATCGGGTCAAGGGCGCTGAAAGGCTCGAACCTGATACAAAGGCAGCCGCTCTACCGGGAGTTGTCCGGCAGGTTTTTCAACCTCCTCGTCCAACTCTTCTTCGTGGGTGGTTTCTGGGATACGCAGTGCGGGTTCAAATTATTCCGCGCTGATGTTGGTCAACGCCTCTTCAGTCAGGTCAGGATAAGGGGCTTTGCGTTTGATGTTGAATTCCTACGTCGGGCCAAGGCATCAGGGTGCAAGATAGCAGAGGTGCCGGTAGAGTGGATTAACGACCCTGACTCGAAGGTGAAGATGCTGAGAGACGCGTTCTTCATGATCAGGGACCTGTTCGAGGTCAGTGCTGTCGATTTTTTTTGCAGGCTGAGAGGGGTCGGCAACCATGCCCGAAAAGAAGCTCTGCAGGCGCAGCGCAATCCCTAGTTGGATAGTGCCATCGCGCTGATTGCTCAAGCCTCTGCCATGTCATACGCATCCTGCGGATATTCTCTTCAGAGCCAAGACTTTGAGGGAGTTGGGCAGCGTGGCCATGTTTAGCGTAATTGAATCGGGTTTGTGCACATGGCCAGCCCGAGAAGAATCTGCGTATGAGCGGGTAGCCGGATGACGCAGTCGGCGAGAGAACGTCGCACAAGAAGCCTTTACTTTCTTGGGCTCGCGTTTATAGTCTTTGCCTACTTTTACAGAGTCCTGTCGTGTAGTGAAATATTCGTAGAACGGGACCTGTCCGCTTTCTTCATTCCTCCCAAAGTACTCTGGGTGCGTCTCCTGAGGAGCGGGATCTTCCCGTTCTGGAACCCGCACCAGTACGCCGGCATACCTCTCCTGGCTGTCCTGCAGCCGGGCGTCCTTTACCCGCCGCATATCTTCTACCTGTTTCTTCCTTTCCCTGTAGTCTGGAACTGGTTGATCATTCTTCATTTTCTCCTGGCAGGGATAGGGGTATATCTCTTTTTGAAGCACATGCAATCCTCCGATGAGGGTGCCTTTGTCGGATCCGTCGTATTCGTGCTCTCCGGCTATCTGCTTTCCGTCCACAATCTGCTCCCGCATCTCTTTGCCGTTGCATGGTTCCCCTTTGTGCTACTGTACGCCCTGAAGTACTTCGAGCTCAGACAGGCCAGACATCTGGCGCTTACTTCGCTTTTTCTTCTCATGCAGTTTCTCTCAGGCGCACCAGAGATTCTCATGATGAGTGTCCTGGCATTAGGCATCATCAGTCTCTTTCCGCCATCTCTTCAGGATTCATACGCCGGTTTCTTTTTCCGGGTACGGTCGTTCCTCTTTATCGTGGCGCTGTTTCTCCTCTTGTCAGCAGCGCAGCTGTTGCCTTTCTACGAGGTGAAGGCGCTCAGCATCAGGCAGAGTGGCCTCTCCTATGTTGAGGCGAGTATCTGGTCGATGGCGTGGAGAGATTTCATACAGTTCTTCATACCCGATCCATTTGGAAACCTCCTGAGCGATCAGAAATACTGGCAGAACCAGTCATGGCTCAAGACCATCTACCTTGGCGTTGTGCCCTTCTTCCTGTCGGCTTTCTACTTTGTGACCGCTGACCGGAGACGCTGGGTTTTCGGTGTCCTCATGATTATTTCGCTGGTATTTGCGCTGGGCGGCAACACCCCTGTGTACCAGCTCCTCTATCGGGTACCCCCGTTCAGCAGCGTGCGTTACCCGGTGAAATTTCTTTTCCTGTTCTTCTTCATGATCTCCGTCACCTCGGGGCTTGGCCTTGATCGCCTGAGAAAGGGGGTGGAGGAGCAGAGCGTGCGAATGCAAAGGATCATTCTGCTTGCCTTTTACATGGGGTTTCTCTTCGCCCTGGTGTGGGGTTACCTGACTGTTTTTCGGGACCATGCTGAGGTTCTCTTTGACGCTATGGGCTTCAAGCCCGATGCCTACAACCTCATCAAGATAAACATACATGATATTCGGAGATTCTCCTTTTTCTCGTTCTTGTTCTCCATCCTCCTGCTTCTCTATCTGCGTGTCTCCTGGAAGCGACTCACGATGGCGCTCATCATGATCTTGCTTACCCTTGATCTTTTCCTCGCCAACTATGGGTTCTATTCGAACGTCCGGTGGGATGCCTACATGAGTGAACACCAATTTGCGAACGAAATGGAAGCGCGAGGAAGGCTCGACCGGTACTTCCTAACCCCCAAGACCCACAAGACACACGACCGATTCCCGCACGGCAGGGCTGTGCTCTCCGCAGCATACGCCCCCCTGTTCGGTGCGTATGCTGCGGAGGGGGCGGAGGTGCTGAGACTCGATTATTATGAACAATTCACGCACCTGTGGAAGAGTACCCCCAGCCTGAAAGAGGCCACACGTTTTCTGGATATTGCAGGCGTGCGTTACATCATCAGCGCAACCAAGATAGAAGTGGAGAATTTTGCGTTCCTGTCTGAAATGACAGTCAACGACAAGCCGGTGTATCTGTACGAATATACCGCGTTTCCAGGACGCTTTCTGCTTTATTCGCAGGTGGTGAGTGTGCCCGACGAGAACAGTATGATGCAGAAGCTTGTTGATCGAAGCGTGGACCTGAGGAAAGAAGTGGTGGTGCTCTCGAAGGAGGCGAGGCCCTTGGGACGCTCATCCCCTGGCGGCAAGGTGGAGGTAGTCTCGTACGAGCCCAACCGGGTTCTGCTCAACTATGACGCGCCGGAAGAGGCGTTTCTGTATGCCTCCGACGTGTTCTACCCCGGGTGGAGGGCCTATGTGGACGGCCGGCGAACGGAAGTGATGCGGGCCAACGTTGCGTTCCGGGCCATCAAGGTTCCTCCGGGGCGACACACGGTAACGTTCCGGTACGTGCCCATGTCGTTCTACGGAGGGTTGGCCCTGACATGCATAGGGATTATCCTCTGTGTAGTCATGTTGGTCAGGAAGAGAAAATGAGATCGCTCCTCCTTGTCCTGACAGTCTTATCGGCTTCCCTGCTGGGTGGATACCTTAGTCCGCTCGCTGGCATAACGTTTTTCTTCTTGCTCTGTGTGCTGCTTTTCCTCATGGTCAGACCCGTGATCAGGCTCGGAAAGGATGGGCTGGCCAGCCTCTCGTTTGCCCTCTTCGGTGTTGCCTCCGTCTTCTATGCCGGTGACAAATGGGGTGCGATCCTCTTTTCAGGACCTTTCATGGCGGGCTGTTTGTTTTACGTAACGCTCAGGAATGTTGAGGGCTGGCAGCGGCAGCTTTTCAAGACCCTGCTGTTGGGCGGCTGTATCACCGCTCTCTCCGAGGCCTTGCGGCAGGTGAACCTCATGCCATACGGCCTGTTTTACAACCCTAACCCCTTTTCGGGCTTCCTCACCCCGCTCGTGCCCCTCTCCCTTTATCTTTACTCGAAAGAAAAGAGCAAGTGGTACGCTCTCGCTTCTGCCCTGCTCGTATTCGGTAATTTCATATCTGGGTCGCGCACGGGTGTGCTGACGATGCTTCTCGCCCTGGTGGCGATCCTGATCTACTTATACAGGCAGAAAGACAAGGCTGCGATCAGGGCGCTTCTTCTCATACTTGGTGTCGGCTTTGTTTCCTTTCTCCTCTTTTCGGGGGCAAAGGACCTGCTCATGGTAAAGGGCATAGACGGTCTGCTCGAAAAGAAGCCGAGTAACATCATTCAGAGATCATACCTCTTGAAGGTCACGCTTGAGGTGATAGCGCAAGCCCCTCTGCTCGGTCACGGCCTCAATTCTTTCAAGGCGGTCATGAGCACCCTCTCCAACCCGTACGTGGTGGATCGCGCCATACACGCGCACAGCCTGTACCTGAATATTCTGGCAGAGCTCGGCATCGTGGGCCTTGCGCTCTTCCTGCTCTTTCTCTGGTTTGTCATGAGAGGGTCTTTCCGTTCCTCCTTCTTTCTGAACATAGCCTTGCTCTCCTTTCTCTTCCACAACATTGTCGAATACAATTTTCCAGCCCCTGCCTTCCAGATGCTTTTCTATCTCCTGTGCGCGGCAATCCTTGCGGAGAGGGAACCGGAGCGGGATGTTCTTGAGCTAAAAGGCTTGGCACTGAGGTCGGCATCTGCGCTTGTAACGCTCTATTTTGTGATCGTGCACCTCTTTCCCGTGGTCGGGTTTTTTCTCCTCGAGCGTGCGGATGGCGCATTCCAGGCGCGCGATGCGGATAAGACCCTTAAGTACCTCGAGACATCGACCTATTTCGGCTACGCGGTTTCTCTTCTCCACGAGCACAAGGCCGGCTTCATCAGCCACGTCTATTTTGCCGCGAACCTGAACGACCCCGAGGTCCTTGCCCTTGCAGAAAAGGGCTACCTGCGTGCTATCACCCTGAATACAATGGACGGTGATCTCTATGTGAAGGTGGCCGAATTCTACACAAGGAGCGGAAAACCCGTGGAGGCTGAAAAGCTGCTTCGCGCCGTCGTCGAGAAATATCCTTATCAGCAGCAGTACCGGCTCACTATGGCAACCTTTCTTGCGGGACAAGGGCGATACCGGGAGGCTATCCAGACTCTCGAGAGGAGCAACAGTTTCCTGAAAGAGTATGCTCCTCTGCACCCAAAACGCCTCGATGTGCTCGCGACACTGTCGTCTGTCTGCGAGAGATCGGGCGACGGCGACCGCGCCCAAGCCTACAGTGCAGAGGCGCAACGCCTGCAGGATGTTATCGACGCTTCTGAAAAGGCAAAGAACAAATAACGCGAGAATAGAATCTGGTACGCCGACGCAACACCCGCTACACGGGTACCCGGAAGAGGGGCATCTGTGTCTAACACGGGTCTATGAATGAAGGCGACTTGGTAGAAGGCTACACCTTGAGCTGCTGAATATCCCTGATCCTCATGTGCTCCCTGACAAGCAAAGAGAAACCTACAATCGTGTACGGGATGTACCACGAGGCATGATAGAGCACGGACGTGGCAAAGCCCTCATGCTTGGGCACTCCAAAAAGAGAGAGCAGGTAGACAAGCAGGAACTGGTAGAGGCCCACGTATCCAGGCGAGGACGGCACGGTGATCCCCATGTTCAGCAGCGCGCAGACAAAGGGTATGTACTGAAAGGGGACTGAAACACCCAGGGCAAGGGTAGTGGCGTAGAGTGCAAGGCTCATCAGGAACCACGTTCCAAAAGAGATGGCAATGAAGAGGACGAGCAGGAGAGGTGAAGTGATGCGCTTCAGGTTTTCCTGGACATCGAGAATCGTTTTAGCGAACCTCTTTAGAAAGGACCTCTCGACCTTCATCAGCTTCGTGGAGAGGTGACCCACAAAACGCTCTCTGCTGAAGACGAGAATGCCGATGATGCAGGCAACCAGCAGTCCCAGGACCAGGTAGAGACCTTTCGATACCTGTGGGGGAAGCTGCTGTTTCGGAAAAAAGATAAAGGTGAGAAGCAAAAGACCTGTCAGGTCAAAGAAGCGATCCGCCATGACCGTGGAAAGTGAGTAGGTGAAAGAAGAGTTCTTCTTTCGTGAGAGAGCGTATCCGCGAGCCAGTTCCCCGAGCCGAGCCGGCAATACATTATTGATAAAAAGGCCGATAAGGAGCGCTGTAAAGGTGTCGCGAAAAAGCACGGAAGTCCCTGCCACGCGGGCCCAGCGAAAGGAGGAGCCGCAGATCGCAGTTCCTATGAAGAGAAGGGCGAGTAAGATGAATCTGGCGTCAGCGCGCTTAAGCGTCTGCCAGATATCGTCGATTCGGATGCCTCTCAGGGAAAGATACAGAAAGAAAATGCTGAGTGCGAAACCAAGAAGCGTGACCAGCTTTCTCTTGTTCATGCTTGTAAGCATTATATGGTAAGGAATGCTGTTTTTCCACCATTTTTGGCACATCGCGGAGGTCAGCCGATCACGGGAGATCTGTCTAGAACGATGCGATTTGTGGTAGTTTGATTAGAGAGGCACGGGGGACAACCTGTATGGACTTACGGGAAACTGGCACAGGTGTGGACGAGGAAAGCCACTGGTACTTCCAGGCGAAACAGATACCGCTCCTTCGCTATTTCAGCAGGTGCAGTGAGACCATGTCCGGCAAGCTTAGCATTCTTGACGTGGGTGCAGGAAGCGGTTTCTTTTCTCATGGACTTCTCACGAAATTCAATGACCTCATCGACAGCGTTACTCTGGTCGATACCGGATACGATGCGGATGGAGTCTCCACGGATCACGGGCACAACATCATTCGAACGCGGAGCCTTCCCGACCGGATATCCGCAAGCTTCATACTGTTCATGGACGTGCTTGAGCACATCGAGGACGATGCATACTTTCTTGCCGACGTGCGAAAGCGCGGCCAAGGCCTCAACTATTTTTTTGCAACGGTACCTGCCTTCACTTCCCTGTGGTCGGGTCACGACGAGTTTCTCGGTCACCGCAGGCGCTATACGAGGTCGAGCCTTTCGGCCGTCCTTGAAGCAAAAGGTTTTTCGGTTAATCGCACGTACTACCTGTATGCCTCCATATTCCCAGTCGTCTATCTTGTCAGGAGACTGAGAAGAGAAAGCGCCCGTTCGGGCAGTGACCTGAAGCCCGCCTCAGCAGCGGTAAACAGCCTTCTGAAGGTGGTGCTTGGCCTTGAACACCGGATGGCTCCGCTGAACCGGTTTTTCGGCCTTACCTGTGTGGCTGAGGGAGTCATGACGTGCTGACCTCGGCTTCGGAAAAACTCTACTGTACTTGCAGGACGTGATGCTGGTAAAATAATTTTAGCTCATCGGTGCCCGGAGGTACGGTATGTGTCAGACAACGGCTTATATTATCGAAGAAGAGAAGGAAATCCTTCTCTTGCAGGACGTGGTCAGCGTGAAGCCTGAAGACGGGACCCTGCGGATCACCAATCTTTTTGGTGAGGAGAAAACGGTAGCCGGGCGCATCAAGCAGATCGACATGCTGGCCCACAAGATCATCATAGCAGGTTGACAATACGGCGCTCTTTCTGTTCTATTACTGCGTACCGCGAGACTTGATACAGAGAGGTATGTAATGCGACTGGGCATTGTTGGAACGGGCTCATATCTTCCGCCCAAGGTACTCACTAATTTTGACATTGAAAAGTTCCTGGACACGTCAGACGAGTGGATCTTCACAAGGACCGGTATCAAGGAGAGGCGGATTGCGGAAGACGGCGTGGGCGTGTCGGTGCTCTGTCAGGCAGCCTGCGAACGGGCCATGGAGGTGGCAGGCGTTAAGCCTTCCGACGTCGACCTCATCATTCTCGGCACCATAACCCCTGACACCCATTGTCCTGCGGGCGCGAACTGGTTGGAGGCAAAACTGGGTTGCGACAACGCGGTCTCGTTCGACGTGACCGCCGCGTGCACCGGTTTCATATTCTCGCTCCACGTTGCTTCGGCTCTCCTCAAGGCCCGGATGAACAAGGTAGCGCTCGTTTGCGCCGGCGAGATCATGAGCAGGACCGTCAACTGGAAGGAGCGGGAAAGTTGTATCCTCTGGGGAGACGGTGCAGGCGCCGTCGTTCTCACCGAAACGTCAGCCGGTGCTGAGGTGCTGTCCACGCATATCCATACGGACGGGAAGAACGGAAGCGAACTCCTGATGCCGGGTGGCGGCTCTATCACGACGCCGATTTCTCACGAGAGCGTGGACAAGGGGCTCCACTTCCTCAAGATGATAAACGCCAATACATCCCTCCGGACCGCCGTGAACCACTTTTCCGATGCGGCCCTTGAAGCTGTAAAGCAGAACGGTTACTCAATCCACGATGTTGATTTGATCATTCCTCACCAGGCAAACATCCGGATCATCGAGGGGGTGGCCAGAAAACTGAAGATCCCGATGGAGAAGGTCTACGTGACTATCCAGAAGTACGGGAACATATCCTCTGCGACGGTGCCCATAGCCCTCGATGAAGCAGTTCGCGACGGCACCATCACAAGAGGCAAGCTGGTAGCTTTGACGGCCTTTGGCGGTGGGCTCACCTGGGGTTCGAGCCTCATACGCTGGTAAGACAATTTCCAAATTCCAAGCTCCAAATTCCAAAGGCGAACCACAGGCCATTGGATTTTGGAACTTGAGTTTTGGAATTTGGTTTGATGCGGAGGGATGGCTGAGTGGCCTAAAGCGGCGGTCTTGAAAACCGTTGGGCGTGCAAGCGCCCCGTGGGTTCGAATCCTACTCCCTCCGCCATTTCCAGCCTGTCTGGTGTTCTCACTTTTCCCTCAATTGTATAGTTTTTGTATAGTCGGCGTTTTCGTTGATCGTACTGTCCAGTATGTCAACGGCTTTGACTTTGTGGGGGGGGTGCAAGGTGGGCGTACCTCAGAGTCATGGTAAGCGTCTTGTGGCCCAACAGCTCTTTTACTAATGTCCACTCCGCCCATGACGTGGTAAGGTGACTTGGGAAGGTATGGCGCAGGTCGTGGAAGCAAGCCGGTCAGAACGCTGGAAGACCTTAAAGGCATGAAGATCCGCGGCACCGGCAGGAATGGGGAATCTGTCACGGCACTGGGAGCTACAGTTGTGCCGATAGAGATGATGGACATGTATGAATCGCTGAGAAGGAGGATCATAGACGGCAACATGGGGCCCTTCGAGGTCGATTCCTGGATGAGCTGCATACAGGAGCGCATCACATATTGGAAGGGCCAGGAAAAGGCAAGGAATATACCGACCGCCTATAAGTACTAGTGACAGGGTGCGGCGTCCTTCGGGGCGTCCTTCACCGACAATCAGACACGTCATGCCCCACCATTTTCAGGCGGGGTACGATGGGCGATGATATGGAGGCTTTATGGTAAAGATGTGGAGGCCGGACCTGGAGACGATGTCCAGGGAGGAGTTTGAGAAAAGACAAGTGAAGCTTTTCAGAAAGCAGATGAAATATGTTATCGAGAAGAGTCCGTTCTACCGGAGGAAATTCAGCGAGGCGGGTGTGGCGCCGAATGATATCAGGACCATCGAAGATATCCAAAGCGTCCCCTTCACGACAAAGGCCGAGCTGCTGAAATCGCAGGAAGAGCATCCGATCTTCGGTGACTTCCCCTGTTTGCCGCCCGAGGCGGCCTGCCGGGTTTTTCAGACATCAGGAACCACCGGGACCCCGCTGAAGATACCCATCAGCAAGAAAGACTGGTTCAAGAACTTCTTTGAACAGTTCAGCTATTATGTCTACGGCTACGGCATCGAGAGCAAGGATGTGGCTTTTTTCCCTTTTGTCTACGGTCTCTTTATAGCGTGGTGGGGACTTCAAGCCACGCTGGAGCAACACGGTGTGACCATCGTTCCCGGCGGGGGCCAGACGTCAGAAGCGAGGCTGAAAAGCATCATCGATTGGGGCGCGACCGTTGTCTGCGGCACCCCTACGTACATCATTTATCTGGGGGAACTCGCCCGGAAAATGGGCATCGATCTGCCCAGTTCCAAAGTGAGGATTGTTGTAACAGCAGGTGAGCCGGGCGCACAGGTCCCGGCCACAAAGAGGCTTATTGAGCGGCTCTGGGGCGCGAAGAATTATGATGACATCGGGAGTACGGAGATCACGAATTTCGGATTCGAGTGCGTCGCGCAGAAGGGGACACACTTGGATGAAGCGATGTTCTTGCCCGAATCACTCGATAAGGAAACAGGGAAGCCGGTCGGGCTGGGCGAAGTAGGCGAACTGATCCTCTCCAATCTTTGTTGCGAGACCGCACCTCTCTTAAGGTATAAGACAGGAGACCTGGTCAGATTTAATTACGACCGATGTGAGTGCGGAAGGACGTTCCTGAGGATGATTGGCGGCGTTATCGGAAGGGCCGACGACATGTTTCACTTCGGCGGGGTCAATATCTTTCCGTCCGCCATCGAAAATTTCATACGGCAGGTGCCTGAATTCTCGCACGAGTACCAACTGGTCGTGCCGCGCCAGGGATCAGGCAGAAAATTGAGGATCAGGGTCGAGCCGGCAACGGCCGATATTCCGGACGACGGACTCCGGAAAGCTGTGAAGGCATTGCTCGACAGCATCGCGTACAACATTAAAATAACCCCTGATGTGGAAGTAGCTGCGGTGGGCAGTCTCCCCCGGTTTGAGGGAAAGGCGAGGCGGATCATCAAAGAAAGTTGACATAGTATTCGGCCGGATCTTCTGTGATCCTGAGCCACCTTCGTGGTCCGCCCGATGGCAAAAATGCCCACCGGGCCGATGGCGGGCACCTCCTCATGATCCATGCGGAGCGATGTCCGCGTTCACCGAAGCAATGGTGGCCCGGCTCATGGGGCAATGGAAGGGCCCTCCCTCCGCTCTCTTTCAGCTCGAAGCAGCTGCTCTTGTCGCCTTGGGTAATTTCGGTCTCTAATAAGGTCCCGGCTATGCCCGCCTACCAGTCGTCGTAGGGTCCGTAGAGTGTCGGTAGCGTGGTCGGCGGTGAGGCATACGTATTGGACGTAAAGCGGAAGGGTGAAGCTCCCACATAGAGGGTCATGCCCGTCGACTCAGGGGGTGTCCACGTGATGTTGCCCTTCATCTCCATGCTGCCTACAAGGTCCGTGAAGCCGTACGTGGTCGTGTGGTTGTTTATGATGCGGTTGGCCCAGAGCAGGCTGTTTGCGCCCCGCAATCCTGCCAGTACCCCTTTGGCCGAGGCATTGGCCGAGACCTGCCTCATATCCATATATTTCGGTATTGCCACAGCAGCCAGTATACCCAGGATAATGATTATGATGATTAATTCAATAAGGGTGAAACCAAGGCTACCCTTTTTGGGATTCATCCTCAGGCCTCCTCGTTGAGGTTGGATGCGCCCACCAGCCGTTGAATCGCTACATGACCCCCCGCGTTCCGACTGAAATGCTCCTCTTTCCCCGTTTCACTGATGCCTGGTCCGGGGGGATTCTTGGTGTCAAAGTGGACGACTATAGATGTCCGGAATTTGACGCAACTATCCACCCTCGTCCTCTGCGGCAGCAGATTCGACGTCCCCAAAACGTTCACCACCACCTGTCCGACCCTATGTCCCGGCGCTTCGGCCTTGGATTCCTCCGGATCGCTGCCAGGACAGCGCAGGCCAGATGGCCGTGCTATTCTTCCGGCCCAAGCGGTATATCTCCTACACGAGCAATTCTTATACCTTGATGATCAAGCGAACCGGTCAGGTGGCCCAAGAGGACCACCCTGTTGCTGATTGGGAAGGGAGATATTACCATGAGGAAGTGGGAAGTCGGGTACGATCATCCGCGGGACGGGACGCTGGGCGCCAGAACAAAATGGAGCCTGTTGCGTTCCGGGTCGGCCATGACCACGCGCACCCTCACATGGTCCCCGATCCGATATACCCTTCTTGTGCGGCGCCCCACGAGCCTGAACTTTTCCTCCTGGAACGCATAATAGTCATCATGCAGACTCGATAGCAATACTATGCCTTCTACAAAGACGTCAAATAGCTCGACGAAAAACCCATACGACGTGATATGGGAGATCACACCCTCATACTCGTCGCCGATCCTGTCCTTCATAAAGAGCACGCGGATCCTGTCCTCCAGTTCCCGTTCCGCATCCATGGCAACCCGCTCCCGCTCAGAGAGGTGCACGCACATCTTCTCCAACTCGTCTGTTCTGTATGGTGGTGTGGCTCCTGTCATGGTGTTCTTTAGAATCCGGTGAATCAGAAGGTCCGGGTAACGGCGAATGGGTGACGTGAAGTGTGTGTAAGACGCAAGCGCTAAACCGAAGTGGCCCTTGTTTAAGGCAGAGTATCTGGCCTGTTTCATGGACCGGAGAAGCACCCTGTTGACGAGAAACTCGAAGTCCGTCTTTTCCACTTGCCGAAGGATCGATTGAAGGGGCATCCGTCCCCCGCTTTCACGCCCATAGTTTATTGAGAGGGCCAGAAGGAGCCTTCGGAAATCGTGAAGCTTCTCTTTTTCGGGTGGTTCATGTACACGATATACGGACGGTGTGTCTCTCTCTTCGAGGAAATGCGCCACTGCCTCGTTTGCGGCTATCATGCACTCCTCAATGATACTCTGCGAAAAAAGCCGTTCCGAACGGAGGATATCGGTAATGCCACCCTCCATATCGAGTACCACTTCAGGTTCCGGAAGATCAAAATCGATGCTACCGGCGCGTTCCCTTTTTTGCTTGAGGAGGCCCGCCAGCTCGCCCATATGTTCCAGTTCCCTCATGACCCCGGAGAGTTCTTCTCGCGCCCTTCCGTCGTTCTTGACCAGGGCGTCTTCAACCTGCCTGTATGTGAGTCGGCGCGCGCTCCGTATGATCGACCTGTGAAAGGTAGACTGCAGAAGGGTGCCGAAACGGTCATATGCGAGCCGCGCGGTCACGGTGAATCTTTCTTCGTTGGGGTTGAGGCTGCAGATGCCGTTGGAGAGCTCTTTTGGAATCATCGGGATGACGCTCCCCGGAAAATAGATACTCGTCGCGCGGGCATATGCCTCAAAGTCCATGCTGGAGGCAGGCTGGACAAAGTGGGAGACATCCGCGATGGAGACGTAGAGAACAAAACCATCCCGGGTCTTCTCCACGAATACCGCGTCATCAAAGTCTTTGGCAAACTCACCGTCTATAGTGACGTGTGGTGTGCCACGCAGGTCAAGTCTCTCTGTCGGAAGCGGTTCCATGCCCACGGCTCTTGCTTCTGCCTCGGCTTTCCTCTTGAAGCGACCCGGCAGATTATGCTTGTACGCGATGAACTGTGATACTGACTTTATGTCGTCGAGGCCCTTGAAGACCTTCAGTATGCGGCATTCAGGACCTGTCTCTTGTTCCGGGAACCGGGTGATGCGGGCTGCGACCAAATCGCCGTCAGACAGGGAGGGAGTAGTTTCTGAAGGGGCGATCAGGAAATGGCCCTGGATGCGCTCGTCCTCCGGCTGCAGGTAGATGTAATCCTTCTGCCGTTGCACGAAACCAACGACATTCTTTGCCCCGCGTTCCACCACCTTCACGATGCGTCCTTCTCGTTCCCGCCGAGCAGTGTGCTCTACTCTGACCACAACCTTGTCCCCATGGATCGCCCCTTTCAGAAAATGGGCCGGAACAAAGACGTCCTTCTGTCCTTCCTTATCCGGGATAACGAAGCCATTTCCGCTTCGCGTGCACCAGAGCGTGCCTACCTCCAGGTTCATCTCCCTGGGGATACCGAAACGATTGCTTTTTATTCTGAGAAGCTGACCCGCCCTGATCAAATCGTTGAGGACCCGCTTCACGAGCCTTTTCTCTGATTTCTGGAGTTTGAGGGATTGTCTTAACTCTTCGGCAGAAAGAGGTTTCCGGGCCCGCTTGAAGAGGCTGAGGAGACTTTCTTTAGAGATCCGCTCTGTATGCTCTCTAATTTTCTCTTTCATGGGGTGTTCTATAGGATTAAGGGGCCAGGGTCCTGGGTCCAGCACAGAACACAACAAGATGTCTCCAGCCTTCACTGTTTTGGTCCTTACGGGATTCTGGACCCTGCACCCTGGACCCTAAAGCTGGCGGAGAGAGAGGGATTTGAACCCTCGGTACGAGTTTTAGCCCGTACACTCGCTTAGCAGGCGAGCACCTTCGGCCATCTCGGTCATCTCTCCGATGGGGAGATTATACTTGCTGGACCTCCAAAAATCAATTTTACAATGGCGCGGTGGTGCCATAACCTTAAGCGGGACAAGACTCGAGTCTTCCGTTTGGAATATTCGATATTTGAAATTGTTTGGGATTTAGATATTAGATATTGGGATTTGAATCACGAGGTATACACTTGAAGGCAAATTGGTATTCGGTGTGAGTGGAGCATATGGATATTGATGTTCTACAAGCACGTCATAACCTTCTGAAGACTGTTAGGTCATTTTTCTTTGAACGGGAGTACATGGAGGTTGAGACCGCGTACGTTTCGCCCTTCGCTTCCCCCGACGCGCACATCGAACCCCTTACGGTCTTCGTGGGAGGGAAGGGTCCGTTTTTCCTGCACACGTCGCCCGAGATGGGAATGAAGAAGTTGCTTGCTCTGGGTTGCAAGCGCATCTTTCAGATATGCAAGGTGTTCAGGGTCGAGGAACTGGAAGAACATCACAATACGGAATTCACCATGCTTGAGTGGTACATGCCGGGCACATACCGGGACGCCATGCTTGAGACGGAACAACTCATTAGGTGGGTTGTGGAACATGCCGCCTGGAGCGGCTCGGCGTATGTGGCGCGCGCATGGAAACAGTATGATCTTGGCCTGCTCTGCCTTGAGCAAACGGGCGTCAACCCCTTGCTGCTTGACAGGGACAGGCTCCTTGAGGCCCTGCGAGAGCGAGGATTCATGGGTGCCGAACACGGAGAGACGTGGGAAGATCTTTTTTTCAAGCTCTTCATACAGGAGGTCGAGCCGCGCATTGAGCGCGATGTGCCCTACTTTATAAAACACTGGCCGGTTCTCATTTCGAGTATGGCGAGGCGTAAGGACAGGGAGAGCGTTGAGCGATTCGAGCTTTACATGAAGAATCTGGAGATCGCCAATGGATATACGGAACTCCTCGATGCACGGGAGCAGCGGGTGCGGTTCGAACAGGAGAACGAAAAGCGAAGGAGCCTTGGCAGGGAGCCTCTGCCCGTCGATGAGGAATTTCTTCGTGTTCTGTCGCACCTGGAGGGACCGTGCGCAGGCGTGTCTGTGGGGTTGGACAGGTTGCTCATGGTGCTTCTCGAAAGAGAGACCATCGACGAGGTGCTAAGCGGACGATTCCGCCCTGCACGTTGAATTGGTATTACCGGGAGGCGATTTTGTAGAAGACGATGCCTATATACTCTTTGGTTGCTGCCGCGATATCAGCCACGTTGTCCGCTCCCGGCAGGAAACTCCCGAAATCGTAGCTCTTGCGGGCGGTCTTGTAATCGGTTGGATAGGGCACGATCTCCCTGAGATGCCTGTTGAAGAGAATGACTGCCCTTCTCATGTGATACGCACTTGTGACGAGGACTACTTTTCGCCAGTTTTTCCGCTGGCAGATTTCCGCCGTGTACAGGGCGTTCTCGGCCGTGTCCCTGCTCCGTATTTCCACGATGACGTTCTGGGGTGCCACACCCCACTTCAGAAGCACGCGTCGCGATACCTCGGCTTCAGGCTGCCTGCCGAACACCTGTCCGGCTGAGATGATGATCGGTTTCTTTATTGCGGAGTGGGCCCTGTATGCACCATAGAGGCGGGCGAGGCTGTCCGCAGAGACCACGCCTGGGCCATCCGGATCGGGAGCGTTTTCGAGAACTCCGCCCCCCAGCACCACTATGGCGTCTGCCTGTTGTATCTGCTCCCGGGAGGGGAGGGGATACGCGTTTTCGAGAGGCCGAAGGAATAGTTCTTTAGTCGGCTCGATGGAAACCACGTAGACAAGCAGAAGAATGACAAAAAGAAACGTCCTCAGGCGCTTGGTGACGAAGAGTATGAGGGCGAGCAGTATAGGAATGAGGATCCCCGGGGGTAAGACCAGGGAAGTTACGACCTTCTTGAGCAAAAAGGAGTAGGGTTCCACGTCACTCACGTCTTGTAGGTTCTTATGGCAAAACCGTCTTCGCTCGTATATTCGCCGTAGCTCAGATACTCAACCAGGTCTCCCGTGTTGAGGTAGGTTTTTCTGGCCGGCCCATCGCTGAATTCTACGATGTCGGGAATGTGTGGGTGGGCGAGAATAACCGCGTCATAG
>Ga0113563_10000118_pt1 | contig 29840 bp, 21 predicted proteins | sample Mud3Dept3metaG_FD_80117 | JGI IMG/M metagenome (GOLD analysis project Ga0113563, IMG submission 80117) | Freshwater wetland microbial communities from Ohio, USA, analyzing the effect of biotic and abiotic controls - Mud 3 Core 4 Depth 3... | ecosystem: Environmental > Aquatic > Freshwater >... | reverse complement strand
GCTCGAACACTCGTAGTGCCTACTGCGATTATGCGTCCACCTGATTGATGGGTCATATTCACTGCCCTCACCACGTTTGGTGGTACATAACACCATTCTGTATGGATTTTATGATCATCTGGATGTTCTTCCTCCACAGGGGCGAATGTGTCTAAACCGATATGAAGAGTAAGTTTTGTAAAACGTATACCTTGTTTTTTTAATTGACAGAACAACCTGGGAGTGAAATGTAATCCTGCGGTTGGAGCAGCAACCGAACCAGATAAACGCGCATAAACTGTTTGATATCTCTCAGGATCATCCAATTTATTATGAATATAGGGAGGTAGCGGTATTTGACCAATCGATTCTAGATACTGCTCAATAGGTTTATCGAAGCGAATGACTCTTCGAGCCCCTCCTAATGATCCTACTACTTCAGCCGTAATACCTTGTCTAATTTCAATCTTTTTTCCAATGGTCAATCCTTTCCCCCCAACCAAGGCTTCCCATATAAAGCTGTCATTTTTTCTTAGTAATAGAATCTCAAACTTCCCACCGGTATCCATTTTCCGAGCAATAATTCTAGCTGGAATAACTCGTGTCTGATTAAGAACCAGCAAATCTCCAGGGCGTAAATAATCTCCGATTTTGCTAAAAATGGTGTGTTCAAGTTTTTCTTCTTTTCGATTCAAAACTAAGAGACGAGCATGATCGCGTGGTTCAATGGGAGATTGCGCAATATAACTCGAAGGCAATTCATAATCAAAATCAGCAGTAATCATTTATTATCTATTCTTAAATTGAAAAGGATTTTGGAACTTGTACTCAATCTTCACCATGATTACCTATTTTGTATGCGTGCAATAACGTTTATTAAGATTGTGAGGATAATCGAAAGCAAAATTGATGTACCAAGTGCAAAGATGCAGGTAAAATTTTCGCGCTCGATATGAATATTACCTGGAAAATGACTAATTGGAATATTACTCTTGCCAAATAAATATACTATTCCCCCAATTAGTACAAGAACTAAGCCGCTGGTGATCAGAAGTTTTCCAAGATTTACCATTGCACTTCACAAACCCATCGAAAAACTCGCATGCTCATAAATCAAAACATTCGAGTTTGCTCGTCTTTAAAATTCGTGACCTTAAGATGATCATAGGCCAAAGGGGTAGCTAAACGACCTTGTGGCGTACGTTCCAGAAATCCGAGTTGAAGCAAATAGGGCTCAACCACATCCATAATCGTATCTGGTTCTTCATTGATCGAAGCAGCGATGGTACTTAATCCCACCGGTCCCCCGCTATATTTATCAATTACTGTCCGAAGGACGCGGTGATCCATTTCATCCAATCCCAGCTCATCAACCTGCATTAACTCCAAAGCTAGCTTCGCAACATCTCGCGTGATAATCCCATTTGCACGAACTTCCGCATAATCTCTCACTCGTTTGAGTAAACGTAATGCTACTCTTGGTGTACCCCTTCCCCTGCGCGCAATTTCATCCAATCCATCCAGATTTGCTTCAATGCCTAACACTGAAGAAGCTCGGTTTACTATTGCCTGCATCGCAGCCGGATCATAAAAATCCAGATGGTAAACCGCCCCGAATCTTGTTCGAAGCGGCGCTGTTAATAATGCCAAACGAGTTGTTGCGCCAATTACTGTAAAATGCGGTAACTTTAACCGGATCGACCGAGCAGAAGGACCTTTACCAATTATGATATCTAGCGCAAAATCTTCCATGGCTGGATATAGTACTTCTTCGATAGCTCTCCCCAGGCGATGGACTTCATCGATAAAAAGCACATCTCCGGCTCGAAGGTTGGTTAATATCGCTGCCAGGTCTCCAGGTCGTTCGATTGCAGGTCCAGCGGTTATTTTAATATTGACACCCATTTCATTCGCCAGGATATGTGCAAGCGTAGTCTTTCCTAAACCCGGAGGGCCATAGAACAGTACATGATCCATCGGTTCGTTGCGTTGGCGGGCTGCAGAGATCAAAATATATAGATTTTCCTTCACACGCTCTTGACCAATTAGATCGGCTAATTTCTTCGGACGAAGTGCCTGATCGAGTCGCTCGTCGTTTTGATTTTTTGGATTTATCAAGCGGTTTGAGGTATCATTCATGAGAATGATTATAATCTAGGCTGAACAGGATAGAAGATATGTCAAACGTGTTCGTGTCCTCACATCCACTCGTTGCACATAAACTTACCCAGTTGAGAGATAAAAACACTAATCCAAGAACATTCAGAGAATTGATACGAGAAATTGCAGCTCTAATGACCTATGAGGCGACTACAGATCTATCCCTCTCACCAAGGAAAATTGAATCTCCTCTGGCTCCTGTCGATGGTAAAGAATTAAAAGATAGAATCGGTTTAGTTCCGATTCTACGTGCAGGATTGGGAATGGTTGAAGGAGTATGGGAGCTCATGCCTTCAGCAGAGGTCTGGCATATCGGTCTGTACCGTGATGAAAGAACACTCAAACCAATTGAATACTACAATAAACTACCAATTGAACCTTCCGTATCAGTGTGTTTAATCTTAGATCCGATGCTCGCCACAGGAGGATCAGCGGTAGCAACAGTGCACATATTAAAGAAATGGGGAGTATCCAAAATAAAGTTTATTGGAATATTAGGTGCACCAGAGGGTATTTCCCTGATGAGCAATACTCACCCAGACGTTCCTATTCATCTTGCCGCAATCGACGAACGACTAAATGAACACGGGTATATTTTGCCAGGATTAGGTGATGCGGGAGACCGTCAGTTCGGTACCGCTTAATTCTTGATAGCTACCCTAGCCAAGGTTTTTTATCGCGGCTAACACTTCTTCACTGTGTTCCGATGGCTTCACATTCTCAAATACCTTTCGAATAATCCCTTGCGAATCGATAATAAATGTTGTACGCAAGACACCGTAATATTCTTTGCCCATCATTTTCTTTTTCCCCCATACTCCATAAGTTTCGCAAATACGGTGTTCGTCATCAGCAAGTAAGGTGAATGGTAAATGGTACTTTGCCTTAAACTTAGCATGTGATGCTGAAGTATCAGGACTCACCCCAAGTATCACTAAACCGGCATTCTGGTACGCACTATAATCATCCCTGAAATTACAGGCTTCGGTCGTACAACCTGGAGTATCATCCTTTGGATAAAAATACAAAACCAAAGGCGAACCTCGATATTCAATTAGATTGCGAACTTTTCCAGTCTCGTCCTTTAAACTAAATTCAGGTGCGGGGATTCCTTCAGCTAATGGCATACATACCTCCTAAAGAAAAAAGGATATTTCAACTATGCGCAATTCTATCAAGAAATTACGCTCTGAGATCGAATGCAACGCTCCCCATTCTGGAAACATCATAACCAGGGAGTTTTCCAACAATCCGTTTAAATTCAGCATTATGCAATAAGTCAACCAAAGGTTCCAATAAGTTACTCAAATAAAACTCATCGGGAATTATCAACTGGTACAGTTCTTGAAATAAGGGGATAAAATCCAAATCTAAGGCGTATGCAGCTGCAGCAATTCCTAAACCGCAATCAGCTCGGCCAGATGCTATACTAGCTGCAACAGCTAAATGAGTATATTCCTCATGTTCATATCCCCTTATCTGTTCGGATTTCATCCCAAGTTTGATTAGATTAAAATCCAATAATACACGAGTTCCCGCCCCACGTTGGCGATTCACAAAAGTTATATCATCTCTAATCAGGTCGTTCAAATCCCGGATTGCTTTTCGATTTCCCTTCGTAACCATTAAACCCTGCTCGCGTCCGACCAAGTCTAAAACTACTAATTTTTTATCCAGTAGTTATTGTCGAATATAAGATAAGTTATATTCCCCCGAGCTCATGTCTAGTAAGTGAGACCCAGCAATATGAGTTTCGCCCCTTCGGATAGCTATTAGGCCGCCTAAACTGCCTACATTTGCTGAGGATAATCTTCTTCCACGCGTTGCCAAAAATTGAGCCATTAAATCAAGGGTTATATCATGAGATCCAATGGCAAATATCGTTGTGTCTAACTCCTCCGAATTTCGATAAAGACGTACCTCCACCTCCGCACCTGCATCTAGACCTTGAGACCCTCTAGGCAGAATGACAATTCCATCTGCATTTACTAAAGATGTAATTACCCCTGAGCCACGTGAGAGAGGAGCGGCTAGAACTTTTTCCCCAACCCGACCGACAATTACGCGTAAATAATCGTCATCTCCTGGTGGTGAAGTAACCTTCCGCGTGATTGACGCTTTAACCTTAGGATAGCTTATAGAACTTCGACCTAGCCATTGAGCTATTACAGGTTCAACAAAAATCTCTCCTGTCAGAGCAGCAGAAACAGGATAACCAGGCACGCCGATTATTGGTGTTGCCTTCTTTAAACCTTCGTTGACTCCAATCACACCTAAAATAACTGGGTGTCCTGGGCGGATGGCAACCCCATGGACCAAGGCTTCTCCTAATGCTTCAATCACCTTCCCTGAATAATCCTCAGAACCAGCAGATGAGCCTGCATTCAATAGGATTAAGTCGCAAGTTTCTGAAGCTTGGACTACACAGCGGTATATCTCTTCGAAGGTATCCGGTGTTATTGGGTAACGTGTTGCAACTCCTCCCCATTGATTGATCTGTGCTGCTAAAACCACTGAATTGTATTCAATAATTTCTCCCGGGTGAATTGGAGTTCCTATTGGTATAAGCTCAGAGCCAGTAGGTAATATAGCCACCCTAGGTTTACGAGCGACGAATATTTTATGATGACCACAGGCAGCAATTGCCCCTAAATCAACAGGACGGAGAATATGACCAGCGGGTAATACAAGCTGTGTTGCAACGATGTCTTCCCCCATTGGTCTTACATGTGACCAGGGAGTCACAGCGGAACGTATACGAATTAACGCAGGTTGCCTGATATTTTCCGCAATGCTTCCATTCAGATTTATTGATTCTACATTTTCTATTGGTATTACCGCATCTGCCCATTCGGGTAGCAAATCACCAGTATCAACATAAGCTGCTCGTGATGAACTAGATTCCCTCTCGCAAGGTAAGTCCACAGGGGATGAGGGCATTGCCCCAGTTGTGTTTGCAGATAGAACAGCAAAACCATCCATCGCCGCCGCATGATAATGAGGTGATGAAATTTTTGCAAATACAGCCTCAGCAAGTACTCTACCAATAACTTTTTCATCCAGAGGTAACTCTTCTACTCCCAGGATCCCCCACATCCCAATGGACTTCAAAGCTGCTTCAAATCTTTCTTTCGCTTCAGTTAAAGGGATATCATCTAGATAAATACTCATTGTTTCACAATTATGTATCCTGCATGCTTGAGCGTAGCAAGTGTTCGATCTAAAGATACTTCTTTGAAAAGGATATAGTCGGTATCATAAGTAGATATGGTGAAAATTCCTATGTTAGCTTCAGCTAATACGTTTGTAACAGATGCCAACAAACCAATCAAGGAAAAATCCAATGGTCCATGAAATTTTAATGCACTCCAACCTCTCTCCGCTTTAATTTCCGGTGGAACAAACCTTTCTTCGCAAACAACCGAGAGCTCGTCGGGAGTAAGCGTGAAAGAAACAAAATCACCTAGCCATGCCCATTCCGGCAGAAGTGCGTTTGCAGAAAGTCTGCAAACAGCCAATCGCGATCGCAGTAAAATCATAGGTATCGTTGTCATCGACATCTCATTAAGTATATATGCACCATGGCACCAGCATCTAAACCGGTTGATGCTGAGGGGATAGAAACAAGTCCATCTGCACGCGTTAAAGAGAAAATTAAATTGCTCTTGCTGAATAATGGATTAGCGAAAATTCCTTCCTCTGTCTGGATTATTTCAACAGGAATCCAATCCTCACGTCCTGTTTGAGAGGGGATATTTACAGTCAGCTTTGCTTCAATATATGGATTCGGTTTCGAATCTATGCTACCGAGTAAGAATTTGATCGTCGGTACGAGGAACAATGAGGCAATTACTATTGCACTTACTGGATTACCTGGTAATCCAATTACAGGTTTGCCCTCACACACCGCCATTATTGTAGGTTTACCCGGACGAATATTCACTCCATGCACAAGTACTCCTGGTTTACCAAGTCTATTAATAACCTCCGCTGTCAGGTCACGCGAGCTAGCAGAAGAACCAGCAGTAATGACTACCAGGTCACATTCCTTTAGAGCTTGCTCTGCAATAGATTGAAGTGTTTCCAATTTATCTGGGACAATACCATAGCGTACAGGCAACGCGCCAGTATCCTCGACCAGAGCACTCAAGCTGTATGAATTAATATCATGCACTTTCCCAGGTGTTAATTGCTCAGAAGGGATAACAATCTCATCTCCAGTGGAAATAATGCCCACTATTGGTTTCTTAATAACATGCACGGTAATTAGCCCCAAAGCCATCAAACCCCCGATTTCTGCAGGTCTTAATCGAAAGCCCGCTGGTATGACCAACTCTCCTTCTTTTACGTCTTCACCAATTAATAAAACATTTTCATTTGTTGCAACCGAACGGAGAATTTCAACCTCATAATCCGAGACTATCTGCGTTTGTTCTAACATGATGACGCTATCTGATCCAACGGGTAGCATCCCTCCAGTATGTACAAGACAACATTCAGCAGGACCGATAGTAAAACGCGGTTCCGCCCCCATGGGAATTTCACCCATCAAGTGTAAGTAGGCTGGTAGTGAGTCGCTCGCTCCAAATGTATCTTGAGCTCTCACAGCATATCCATCCACGGCTGAGCGAGAGAAACTCGGTAGAGGGTAAGGTGAGAAAATTGGTTCTGCGGTCACACGACCCAATGCAGTTTCTGTAGTAATCTCTTCTGACGTGATATGTATTTGAATCTTCTCCAAAAGAAGATTCAAAGCTTCTTTTGGGGTGTGTAAAGATAAGAATTCAGGCATATATTACACTTCAATGCGTCCAAAAGGCGTACGTGATAAAGTAAGCCGTTGATGCAAAAAGAACCAGAGCTATAAGAGTTACTGATGTCCAATTAGGTTTATCACCTGTTGCGAATCGTCTCATCTGCCATATTTGATATAGTCCAATAGGTAAAGGAATCATCGCCGAGATCAAAACAAAAGTCGGTAATCCGTAAAGTGCTGCCACCCCTAACAATAGGAATGCAGATAGGATAAGAATATTATGTAGCAATATACTATTTTGCCATCCTATTCTTATAAGGAGTGTGTTCTTCCCGAACTTTAAATCTGTACTAAAGTCTGGCAATTCAAAAGCGATTAACATCGATAAATGAAGTATAGTGAGAGGGAAACAACTCATTGCGAGAAAACGATGGAGCTCTCCTGTTTGAAGATTAAAAGCAAAAGCAGGGACTAGAGAGGCAACAATAATTGAAGCGGTTAACTCACCATATCCTGTTGCCTCCAACTTTATCGGCGGGGTGGAGTAAAAGAATGATCCAAGGAAGGATAGAGCCATAATCATTACCGCTTCATTGGGTAACTTAACATTCGCCAAGAGGAGTATCGTGAATGACGATAATATTGCCAGGCAAGTTAATGCGGAGTAAAGAGCCACTTTTTGAGGCAATTTTCCTGGACCAACAACTCCGCTTCCGCCAGTAAGTGGAGTCCGGTTTGGATTATTTAGATCCGCAGGTGAGTTGAAATATTCGTTTAAATATTGTGTACTCAATTGTAATAGAGTTACCCACAATTGACCTAATAAATAGACACTCCAATCAATAGAATACCCCAAATATTTCGCAATACCTACGCCTAATGCATATAGTAGGAAAACACCCAATAAAAAAATGGGGCGACTCATCCGGATGAACAACCATACGTTTGTCATTAGAAAGTCATAATATCTATAAAGCTATGGACAATCATCAGCAACCAAGCGTCGAATATCCCGTTGGTGTATTTGGTTGTGCCGGTAAATTAATTTGATAATATCTACAAGAGGTGCAATTCCTAAGAATGGATGACGACCGGCTCTTTTGAGATCTTCCAACGACATTTTGCCAATCAGAGTCACATTCATCTTGCGATAACTATTGAATAATTCCAATAAGTCTGAATTAGGTATGTTTTTATATAACAAGACTTCCCGCTCGTTAAAAACATCAATATCAAAATCTTCTGGAGCGCCTTCTCCTCCAGCCAGGATATTGCTAATCAAGTGATTAAATGCCACCTCCGATGCAACAAAATGAGCAAGAATTTGCTGGATACACCATTGAGTTCCATCAGGATAAACCTTAAGCTGCCATTCATCAGGTGTCAAAGATTCAAAGAATTTCTGAGTCTTATCACCTTCGGTAACTAATCGTTCAGCAAGATGTTTTGGGATTTCAGTTGTCATTTAATTGCGGTACCACCTTGAGAAAGTAATAGCGCATGATACTATACTCGGAAATATCGATCTTCATCCTTTGAAGAAATTAGAAACAAAAAACCAAACGTTTGCGGGTCGTTCTGCTAACCTGCGCATATAATAAGGATACCATTCTGTTCCGTAAGGCACATATATTCTGACTGGATAACCCTCTTTTGCAATCTGTTCTTGCAAATCTCGTCTAATTCCATGTAGCATTTGAAATTCAATAGCCTGCTTGGGAATACCAACCTTACTTGCATACTCCTTTACATACCCAATACGTTTAGGATCATGAGTCGCAATAGCTGGAATAGGAGGCACAAGGCAATTATCACTTCTCACAGGAGAACCCAACTTAAGTGCTCCATCAATAATTATCTTCGACAATAAATCGTAATTTGAGTCAACATCCTTCTTCTTTGGAAATGCCACCTGTGGAGGTTCTTTATATGCACCCTTACACAATCGAATCTTGCCCCCATCTTGTATTATTCTGGTTACGTCATTATGACTTCGATATAAATATGCTTGTATAACAACGCCAACATTTAGTAATCCATATTCCTCACGCATTCTCCGGAATATTCGAAGGGTTGTATCTACCCAATAAGAATCTTCCATATCCAACCTGATAAAATTCCCCTTATCTTTGGCAAAGGTGATAATCTTTTTGAGATTATCCACACACATTTCCTCATCTAATGCTAATCCTATTTGGGTTAACTTAATAGACACATTCGCACAAACACCTGACAAATGAATCTGTTCTATAGCTTTGAGAATATCCTGGACAGATTGATTTGCCTTTTCCTTGTTGGATGTATGTTCTCCGAGATGATCTAGAGTCGCAGTTATTCCCTTTTCATTCAAATTCTGGATAGTCTGGATTGCATCATCGAGTGTTTCACCAGCCACAAAACGAGAAGCTGCTCTCCAAGCAAAATTCCAATTAGTAACCAAATTGCGAGCCCAAGCGGCTTTTGACAGGTGGATGAGGAGCGAACGTAACATATGCCTCCCAATTCGTAAAAACTTAAGTAAATCCTTCAGTAAATTTTAACATATACGTTCTGAATCTTATCCATCGAAAAAGTCATACCTTCAGATTGACAAATGGCATATTCACCGTTAAAAACGGATATTAATTAATAAGAATACGGGCACAAATCTTGCAACAGGATATAATTAAGACAATCATTATCCCATGTTATTACAAAATCAATCACCTGTTCTACGGCCTCAAACTACTGCTCACCTGGCTCAAACTATGAGTTTACTCGAGCTAACCAGTGGGGAATTAAAACAACGGATCGAATCCGCTATTGCATCTAATCCTGCCTTGGAGTTGGTGGAAGAAACAAGATGCCCTCAATGTCATCGTATCCTCCCTCCTCGTTCACTTTGTCCAATTTGCAGCCGTCCTAACCCTATCTCATCCGATCAACCAATCGTTTTCATTTCCCCGCGTTCAATTATTATGGATTTTGAATATGATGGGTCTGAGAGTGATAACTCACAAGAAGATTGGGCGACCGAGACGGAAAACTTACCAACATTTGTCTTTCGACAAATTGCTCCCGAACTTGCAGTCGAGGATCGTCATTTAGCAGCTCACATTTTAAGTTGTATTGATGAGGACGGTTTGCTTACAGTGCCGCCAATAGAAATAGCTCGATATAACCATATAACATTAGAAAGATTACATAATGTTATTAGTCTAATACAACACGCTGAACCTACAGGCGTTGGATCACCATCACCCCAAGCTGCTTTATTAGTGCAATTAGATGTGCTGAGCGAGACACATAATGTACCCAAACTTGCATACGAAGCAGTAAAGCAAGGGATCGATCTCTTAAGCAGGCATGCTTATCATGAATTAGCAAAGGTTTTGAATATCTCAAAGACAGAAGCCCAACGGATTGCACAGTTCATTAGCGAGAATTTGAATCCTTACCCTGGTCGTGCTCATTGGGGAGATATTCACCAATGTGGTGAAGCCCCGCACACATATCAGAATCCGGATATTATCATCACCCAATATTCAGATGATCCAGACGCTCGATTAATTGTAGAAATCCTGGCTCCTTTTTCAGGGTCCTTAAGAGTCAATCCTCTATTTCAGAAAGCCCTGGTAGAAGCACCTGCGGATAAAATTAATGAGTGGCAGACCGATGTAGAACAGGCTACTCTACTTGTCAAATGTTTACAGCAACGTAACCATACATTGGTGAGATTAATGCAGGTATTAGTTGTCCTTCAACGCGGGTATATTCTTCATGGAGATTCTTTTCTCTTACCAATTACACGCGCCAGTCTCGCTGAAGAATTGGGTGTCCATGAATCGACGATCTCTCGTGCGGTTTCGAATAAGGCAGTACAATTACCAAACAAAAGAATAATTTCACTATCAAAATTATTTGATAGGAGTCTGCAAATCAGGACAGCTCTTAAGGAAATTATCGCACACGAAGCAGAACCACTCAGTGATACAATCATTGCAGATTTGCTTTTGAATCAAGGATTTCCAGTCGCCAGACGTACGGTAGCCAAATACCGTTCGATGGAAGGGATATTGCCTGCGAGATTGCGTATCACTAATAAGATTTATCAAGAAAATCCATGAGTGCTCTGCCTCATAATTCAAATTCCAGATGTGATCAACAGAATAACGAATTATCTCTACAAACCACATCTCCGCTTTGGGAAGGGCTTTCCAGATTAATTCAGTCAATTTCGATATCCGACTTAGACGCCTGCCTGGAACAGGCTTTGCGCGCGGGCAGATTGCTAACCGGAGCTGAAATATTGGGGATATACAAAGCAGATAACATTAACCCTGGATTGATCAGGCTAGCAGCTATCGGCGAAAGCCGAAACCTACCCGAAAAACTTCCGCCTCAAGACTTAATGCAATTGCGCAAACCTTATATTTGGCTGCAGGACAAGCGACCTATCTCTACATTACATCTATATTTGATTCAATCTACACAGGTAAGCTACATTGCAACCACACCGATCGGACAATCCAATGCGATGATAGGTCTGGTTGTTATTGCAGGTAAACAAGACAATCTTCCCTGCGCAATTGACCAGCTTCTTGAAATCTTTTCCTTAACAATTACATCTATTGTTGAAACCCATTCCCGTAGCGATCAACTCGACATTTTATTGCGCGATGCAAATCAACACCAAAAGATCAAAGAAGGTTTGGAACAACATATCCAAGAAGGCTTTTTACTGCTGAATCCAGAGTACAAAATCATCAAGATGAATTTAATGGCTGAAATGATGTTCGGCTATTCCGAAAAAGAGGTTATCGGCCAACCGATAGATAGAATTCTTATCGCGACCGAGCCACTGTTGCAAGACATGAGAAGAAATAATGAAATATTAAATCTAGAAAACCTTCGCCTGTATCGGCGTAATGGGGAAGCGTTTATCACTATAGTTCGTATGTTTCCTGTTTATCAAGAAGGCACCCTCGAGAGCATTATGGTACTAATTAATGATTTAAGTGAGCAGGAAAAAATGCGGGTTCATGCACAACATTTAGAGCAAATAGCATTGCTTGGAGAAATCACGGCAATTTTTGCCCATGAGGTCCGAAACCCCATAAACAATATCAGTACTGGATTACAACTCATGGCATCAAATTTGGCAGAAAATGATCCAAACCAGAGCGCCATTTCCCGGATGGTGCAAGACTGTGAGCGTCTATCAGGATTGATGAAATCTGTGCTGTCTTTTGCGAAAACAACCGATTTCGAAATGGAAGTTATAGATCTTAGAATAATTATCAAGCGTTTGATAGACAGACTGGAATCTCGGATCAAACGTGAAGATCTTCAATTGAACTTACAAATTCCACAAGATTGTCCAAACATTCGGGGTAGCCCACGTGCACTAGAGCAAGTATTTAATAACCTGATTAACAACTCACTCCAAGCAATGGATGAGATTGGGGGCCAGCTATCGATCAAAATACAATCAATCATTACTGACGACAAAAGGGATTATGTCGAGGTGAGTGTTGCGGATACTGGGCCTGGGATCCCAAAAGAAATCCAGGATCGCATTTTCCAACCCTTCTTTACAACAGAACGCAGTGGAACTGGATTGGGACTGCCAATTGCCAAGAGAATCATCACCGCACACAAAGGATACATACGCCTTGATAGTATCCCTGGAGCCACCGTCTTCCACATATTAATCCCTGCAATTGAGCCAACGGAATAGCATTTAATCCATAACATAAACCGATAAGCTTGACTCGGAGCGTAACCAATGAGCGCAACAATATTGATCGTCGATGATGAAGAAAATGCCAGAATAAATATTAGCGAATTTTTAACTTCTCGCGGTTATGAAATCATCGGTGTTGACACTCTTGCGGCTGCACGTGAATGCATAAATCTGGGGAAGGCGGATATCATCTTATTAGATGTCAACCTACCGGATGGGTATGGACCAACATTGCTATTTGAAACCACGACCTTAAGCCTTCGCCCTCCCATAATCATGATTACCGCTTATGGAGATATTGAGATGGCAGTAGATGCTATGAAAAATGGCGCTCATGATTTCCTTCAGAAACCAATAAGTCTGAGTCAATTAGAAAAATCTATCCAACGTGCAGTCGAAATTGTATCAATGCGTCGTGAATTAAACCATTTGCGTGAGTCAAGATTCAACCAGTTCGATTTCATTATTGGTCAGACTCCCAAAATGCAAGAGTTAATGAACCAGGCTCAAAGAGCTGCAGAAGTTTCAGCTTCTGTATTATTGACTGGAGAAACAGGGAGCGGAAAAGAAGTCCTGGCGAATGCCATCCATCACATGGGGCCGCGTGTCAATAAACCTTTCATTGCCATCAATTGTGCTGCCATTCAAAGTACAATCTTGGAGTCCGAGCTTTTTGGTTACGAAGCTGGCGCTTTTACTGGCGCGGACAAAAGAAAGCACGGGTTAATGGAAGTTGCTGACGGTGGCATTCTTTTTCTCGATGAAATATCCTCGATGCCTTTAGATATGCAAGCAAAACTTCTCCGTGCAATTGAGGAACAGGCTTTTCGGAGAGTTGGCGGAACCAATCTAGTCAAAGTTGATGTGCAGATCATTGCAGCCTCGAATCGCGATTTGAAGGCAATGATGGAAGAAGGAAAATTCCGGTCAGATCTATATTACAGATTAAAAGTCGTTGACCTGGAATTGCCCCCCTTACGCGAGCGGAAGCAAGATATCCCAGATTTGGTGGGATTATTTATTAGGAAGAATAACCAACGGCTTGGTTATAACATCACAGATATATCATCGCGTGCAATTCAAGCATTGATGGCTCACCAATGGCCAGGTAATATACGCGAGTTGGCAAACATTATCGAACGTGCTATGCTGTTCTGTGATGATCCTTGTATAGACCTCTCACATTTACCTGCAGAGTTCCATCACTAACGTTCTATACGATAATTCATCTCTTTGTAAATATATCCAAGCGGTTCTAGCTTTATCGGAGTCTCTGGATCAGCGTTTATATTAGACAATAAGCAAATATTAGTAAAGCATTGCCGATATCCTTCTCCCTGCACCAATGTGTAATGTGTAATCGGCGCGCCAAACACCTCTATCCCTCCGTTCTGAGTTATAAATTCCCAAAATTCTATCGGAATGTTATAACCATATTTATCATCTACAGGGAAAAAAACAGATGACGCATCATCAGACGTCTCTGCTGGCGCATCTGAGATGATGTTTACTAATTTAGGAAGTGGTCGGATTTCAATTGCTGAGTTATTACGATTTTCAGTTGCTAATACTATATTCTCAAAGATTTGCTCTTTTTTCCCATCAGATATACTATAGGCAGCAGTTAATGGGAAACCTGTAAAATCCAATCCAAATTCTTTAACGAACTTATTAAACGGATTCTCGATATGCTGATAGAAATCAACCGTTGCATCACTCGATTCTTTTTCCATACAATGCGACTCACAAGCCCACATGCCGTAGGCCAATAAATGGGCATTCCCAGGTGATTCACCTTCTAAACGATATATACCTAAATTTTCGAAATGTTGTTCGAAGCGCTTACGATTAGGATTATATTTCAATCCAGTTATGGGCTTACCTACAAAAAACGAACCAATCTTTTTATATAATGTGGCAAATTCAGGATGAACGGAGTGTACACCAGAGATTAATTCATCTTCTAAGTTTTCTGAGATGGAATCCGGATTAGACGACCCAAACATACGTCCAATGGGTGCCATTTGAAAAAATTGGCTGCTTGATGCTTGAGGGTTATAAACTATCTTTCCATTGGTGAGATATTGGCTTTTGGAATTATCTTGAAAATAAACACGAGAGATCGCTTTCCCAAGAATTTCTTCTCCTCCTAAGAAATCATAAACTTCGCGAAAAACCGGATCAATTTCGAAAATTTCTTTTACCGGTGTGGCTTCCATAACAATATTAGATTTACAACCTTGTATGGTTAGCAGGAGTAAGTTGATCATTATTACCAGCCTAACCGGTTTTGTTGTCATATTGGATAAAAAATATTAAGTATTTTGAATAAATATCAATTACAAAGCGCCCCCGGCGAGATTCGAACTCACAACCATCTGATCCGAAGTCAGACGCTCTGTCCATTGAGCTACGGGGGCGGCGCGTATTGAAATTATAATCGAATAGCTAAAGGTGGAAAAGTTGTATTACTGTTTATTGTGCAGGTAAATTGTAGAAGTTATAGACAGCTGACGAGAGATCAGAAACTAATTTCGAAGCTGGTTCCCACACAAGCTGATCTGGATGGTACAGAAAAACAACAAAGATATAGTTGCCATTCGGGGTAAAAATAATCCCCGCATCTCCAATAGTTTTGATAACTCCATTAGTCGTAACCCATCCATGTTTATGAGCGATTTGTGTCCCCTCCGGAATTCCTGCAGTTAATAACACAGGTAGCCGATTTTTAACTAAATAGGATACCATCGCCCGGCACTTCAACTGGCTTAATTGTTTTGGATAAACTGCAACCAAAGCGCTCCCACCATTTTCACTGCATTGATAAAGGTCTTCCAACAACATTCCAATTTCTGAAGGTGTTGTTTGGTTATAAGGATCGGGATCTGTATTAATATCCAGGCGTGAATTTGCTGGCGTCTCAATTACTGCTAATAACGGCGATCCGAAAGTAAAATAGCCTGCAAGAAAAGTATTCTCCAGCCCCAATTGTTTCATATCCTCAGTCACCATTAAAGGTGCCCGATCAGGATCAATAACCCGATCCATAAACCAATCGGCAGCTTCATTACCTGATTTATCGATCATATCTTCAAGCAGTTTTATAGTTTCTGGGTCTGGATTTTCATCCATGCGTATATAGGCAGACACCATAATTGGAATCTTAATAATACTAGAAGCTGTGAAGGGGATATCTGGTTGTACAGATACATCCTCGCCCTGCCGATAACCAAAATGGATTTCCTGCCCAGTGCGCAAATCCAATAAATAAATCCCAGCAAGTCCATCAAAACCTGCGACATCTAGCGTCTGTTTTAGTAAAATCTCCAGATTCTGGAATGGCGGGCGTACAGGATCCACCTTCTTTAGTGGCAACTGAATGACCCGATTTGATAAAGAATACAATGCCGACTCGATTAAGGAGATAGAAGCATCGACATCTAATTCAGTTCCGGACTCTCCTGGATTAAAGCTTACTGTTCCAGGAATTGGCATTGCAGGACGGGAAGGTTGGTCGTAACGATTTGTAACATCTTCAAGAAAAGCTCTTAATCTTTCCTCTGAATAACTAGCGCTTAGTGGAACATTGCGTTCATCAACTTTTCTCCCCCAGAGAAAATCCCAAAAATCCAACCAAAATGGTTTGGTTGTGCGTTCATAATCAGCTAAAGATAACATACTATCAATATTTAGTGTGAAATCAACTATAGAGGGATTGAGTTGGATTGAAGAATCCTTATATCGAAGTTCTACAGGTTGTGCATAATTTCGACTCAAGATATTTCCAGCTTCTTGTCGATCTAACGCGCCTACGTCTATCCCTGCAATGATCAATCTTGCTGGTAACTTCGCTCTTACTCGACTGAAAGCAACTAGTTGAATGGTGACAAGAATTACAGCAATAAGAATCAGTATTAGCGAGAAATAACGCAATGCGGAAAATGGAGTACGCAATAAAAATTCTCCTGTGAAGCGCAAGAAGAAAGGATTGGTTTAAAATAATACCATAAAAAAGATTTCTCACTTTTAGTGGCAGATTAGCCCAAGAATAATAAAAACTAAAAGCCTCCTGTAATCGTTCTGTGATGCAGAAGGCCAAAATTTACTTCTAAGCAACTATTTATGAATGCTATCTTGAGACAACAAGTTTCACTAATTTACCCGAATTACTTAAAGTTACTCGAGCATAAATAATATGGTTATGATTTAATGCATTAACCATCTTACTCAAGGTTATAAGCTGTCGTTGGGCTTTTTGATTAGGAATGCTCTTCTGATTTAGTTGGCTCGTTGGACAGCAATGGCCTTTACCGTCACAATTCACCCGCTCGTGACTTAAACGGATTTGAGCATCTTTCATACCTGGTAAATATTGCGCCACAACTTGCCTCACACTCTCCTGTAATTCGTCAGGTAGAGGTTCCGTTTCACTACCATTGTTAGATCGGTCACAAATAGTGTTAATGCCTCTTGTCACTATTCGCCGTGAAACGCTTTTCGATTCAACTAATGAATTGAACGGCTTAACTAATGGATCACCTAATAGAATAAAGGATATTAGTGTCTTCTGATCCTCACCATCCAAATATCCCTGCCTTTGATGCATCTCTCTTGCCAAATGAGCTTTCGCTTTTTTGAGTGCTTCACCAACTGGCAAGCCATCATGCAAGAAATTCCAGAAAGCATAACCAAGTAAATCAGCGCCAATAAGCGGTGTGCTGATGGAACCATATGACATACAAGTCGAGCCAATAACTGCTTTACACCCAGACTTTAGAAATCTCATGGCGATCGCTTCATCTACATCCTTTTCTTGGATATGAAGTCCGTAACACGCTTCACTAAATACCACCTGAGGAGTACTATTACCATTGACTTTCCCATTTTTTCCGATATCTTGTGGACGTAGTGCTATTGGATAATCTGACCCATCATCTAAGTCATCTGGATCGCGCTGGCCATACCACTCCAATGCATCAGGCAGACCATGCAAATTAAAGTACCCTAATTTACCAGTCGTTGAAGGTATCTCTTTAGGTCGGTGACCATTTCTTTTATTGAGTTTATCGCTCCCTTCTTTCGGCGCCCCATTCAAGCCCATTGGAGGTGAGGAGAAGAGATGCTTCTCTTCCCCAATCGGCTTAAACACATTTATTGATGCTTGTCTCCAAACAGCAGCGGTATATCCAATATTTTTCTTTTTTGAAAGGATTAGTCCCTGTGCGAAATATTTTAATTTTTTACCCAACCGTTGGTACCAATGGGGTAATCGATTAATATCTTGATGATATGAGCAAATTTGCTGCAAACACTCCAACAAGAATGTTGGATCATTGTTACCACCATCTGGTATGCGTCCTGCTGCCCATTCAGGTATGAAATAATTCGTATCACGTGTTGCATAAGGATTATCCGATGGGACATTGTTATCTTGGTCATCTAAGGGATTAGGCAATAAATGAAATGGGACAATGTCTGGACCTCCAACAATTAATAACGCCCCTATCATCTCTCCCACCTTGGCTAACGAAGTATCTAGATCCTTAAGTGATAATTTCAACTTCCAAGGATTAAAGGCATCGATTGGTTTTATCCCAACAGGTTCCGTATATTTGGGATCATCAGCTAAAAACAATATTGCATTCCACCGATTCTTCCCCTGAACGATATGTACTAAATTTTGCATTTCTGAAACAATTTTTTCCGTTGCCTCTTGTCCAAATTTTGACTCTAAATTCTTGCGGACGGAAAAAACTACATATACAGGAAATCTGCCATCCCAATTGATAACATCCGGGAGATTTCTTTTGGCTCCCAACCTGACAAGTTCAGAAATTACAGCGTTGATCGCTTCTGGTTGTTCCTTAACTTGGATTTTACCTTGGTCAAATTCCGATATTGGTGAGATTCCCCCCTCATCACCAAATGATGTTTCGTCAATATCAATCTTGGCGGTTTCTATACAAGCAGACGAAGCCGTCTCACCTGTATCAATTGTCTCTGGAAACAATTCGTCTAGGAATATCTTTTCCTCCAAACCTTTCTCCTGAGTATTCCCACTCTTCAATTGGTTCCACCCTAAATAAGAAATCACATCTTCGGGTATAGAATAATCAAAATTGAGATCAATCTTTTCTGGCCATATCAACCGATATGGATTATTCTCTTTCCATAGCCTTGAAACTACCTGGCCAGTAATATCTCGAGAAACTGTTTCATGTAATAATGCAACAGCCTGATCAGATTCTCCTTCCTCTATCAACCATTGTGCCAATAATAATTTACAGGCAAGTGTGTTTGGCCATCGTTGATGATACTCGGTGGCAATTTTACGTTTTATTGAGTCTGATACCTCAGGATTTGACTCCAGATATTCTAAATGAGTCACACAGGCTAATGGAGTCGGCGGATTTGCAATCAATACATTCCTGATGGATTCTTCTACCTGAAGGAAATTTTTCTGAACTAAAGCCAACCGGGCGTTGCGTAGATCCTCCCCCCAACTGGGTATTTCTAGATGATCTGATTTATTACCTGTAAGAATATATAAATGCGTCTTAGCGAGAATATCGGAATCGAGATTCTTACTTTGAAAATCTATAAATCCGGATTGCTGCTCTTGGTATTTATTATTTTCTCGGTAAGCCTCAGCCTCATGACGGGATTCAGAGGCTTCAATAAACTCAGGATCAGCTTCCACTAATCCATTGAGGATTTGAATAGCTTGATTTATCCGTCCCTCACCAATCATGACTCTTGCATATAATAAGTTTGCCCATAGATCTCCTGGAAAATGCGCAAGCCATAACAGAACAGCCTCTCGAGAAAATCCATATTGTTTGACAATAAGGCCGGCTTGAACTAAAGATAAGTACATGTCTCGCGAAATAGGTTGCCAACTTGAGGGGATAGATGTCATATTATTATTCATCTTAGGTTATTTTCTGCTGAAAGCGAGCGATGATCGTTAACCAGATTTATCGCAACGACCGCACCAAGCAATCTCTGGATGTTTATATCATCCGGAGCAAATTGCGATGCTTTCTGAAGCAACTTCTCAGCTTCAGGGTAATTCTTGAGCTCTTTACTTAAAATTCCAGCAAGGTAATATGGTCGATAATCATTAGGATTAGTACGGATGCATTTGTAGTAAGTGCTTAAAGCTTCTTTAAATTGCCGTCTATCTGCATAGGCTTTCCCCAACTCTAGTGAGGTGTCCAGATTTATGGGATCGTATTGAAGAGAGGTGCCTAAATGATGGATTGCTTGGTCCAATTGGCCAACGTTTCGAAAATGGCTTCCTATCAACAAATGTAAGTTTCCTAACGATTGCGGAGTTAATTCACCCTGATTGAGGGATATAGCTTGTTGTGCAATAAATATTGCTTGGTCAAAATCACCTAAGAACGAATAACAATCAGCTTGCTCAGCCAACAATTCCGGCTGTTGTGGGTGAGTCATCAATAACTCCTGTAAGATTGGCATTGCAGCTTCAACCCCATGTAAACCTTTTATCAAATGTAACCGATCAAGTTGGAGCGAAAGATGGTCATCCGAGGATGTCGATACATTTTCTAATACTGCTAAGGCTTCATCAGGTCTATTCAATGCCACTAGTGAGCGTGCTAATAAGTGCAAGGCAATAGGATCCTCAGGCTTTATGCTTAAGATGGATTTGACAATTTCATGAGCTTCTTCAGGTTTATTTTGGAGAATTTGAAGTTCGGCCTTTAACTTTAAGGCATCATCCTTCTCATTTTTACTTTCAATAATATGCTCGATGCTTAAACCTGCGAGCTCATATTGTCCGGTGATCATTTGAGATTTAGCAAGCAACAGCCATCCTTCCGTGTTATCAGGGTTATTCTTTGTTGCTTTTTCGAGCGCCTGACATGCCTTTAGGTGCTCACCAATCTCCAAATAGAGCTTTCCTTGGTCATGATAATATTTCCAATTTTGGGGCGCTAATCCAATGGCTTGATCTAGACAAGATACTGAATAATCAATATTTGGTAGCCCTAATGTAGCATCTTTGGATTGATAGATCTTTGATGCTAATGCCCACCATTCTGGTTCACTTGACCACTCATCCAGGGCTCTGCGGATCGCTTGTAACGAAGTCGCTAATATTTGGTTCTGATATGCTAGCCTTGCTAATAAGTAGTGAACCATCGGTTGGTGGAGAAGCTTTCCACATGAGTAAATTGAAGTACTCTCTAAGGCATCAATTGCTATATCTAGTGCCAGATTTGGATTCAAATCTGTTAGCAAGATCGTATAAAGTGTCAAGATTAATGGCTGATTCTTTAGTGATTGTCCAACTGGTTCATTTTCTAGCTTATTTTGTATTTGATGAATGGCAGCTTTCTTCCCATCTCCCATCATCTGACTGGCAAGTATCACAGCAGCAATTTCTTCTAAAGAGCAATCCTTACTTATCATCGCAGTAAAGAGATTTTCGCATGTGTCCCAGCCAGGATTAAATACCGCTTCGCCCCGTAGTCGTAATTTACTGAATTCAGTAATAAGGTAATTAAAGAAATTGGGAGTAGAAATATCATTCCAGCTCTTATGTTTGAGTTGAGTTTCAATTTCACCCATTTCTTTAATAAAGTCGGAATATGTCTCACTTGAAATTGCATTGTCATCAGGCGAATGCGATTTCACATCTAACAAATTACATAGCCTCTTCGCTTCTGCTCTTAATATCAACGATGTCACCTTATCAGCATGAGACAACAGTTCCTGAGGAGCGATTCTTACTACTGCTGAGAAGGATTCCACTGCTGTATCCCATTCCCCTATATCCTTAGCCGCTTCCCCCACGGATCTCAATAAGCGGAAGTAAGAAGAATTGGTTGAATCTAAATCCCTTTTGGATACATCAGTTGTTAAATGCCTTGATGATTTCAATACTTTTTCAAATAGCTGGCGGGCTTCAGCTACCTCGCCTTTGCGATAATGTAATCGAGCCTTAAGAGCTAGTAAGCGTGGAGATTGAAATTCATTTATATCGAGGCTTTGAGTGGCAATAGTTGCAGAATAATCATCATCCAGACTTAAAGCCAATTCAGCCTGGGAGCAGACAAGCTCAATTCGTTCAATTTCATCTAGCTCATCAATATTGATTTCAGAGAGGAAATTCAATCCCCTTTGATATAACATAAGGCCTTGAGCTAATCCTGCACATAGGCAAGCCAGTTCATACTTTGTAATTGATGATTCATTTTTTATTTGCGAGTTATATGCTTCCTCAGCGATCTTTAAGGCTTCAAAGAGTTCTCCTTTTTGGTAATAAATATTAGAGGCAAGTTTTTTTAGATGTATATCATCAGGGAACTGGTCAATTGCGCTTTCTAGGAATGAAATGGTGCCTTCATTACCTTCACTTTCACTGAGTAAATTAGCCTTGTCAATGTACAGTGGAATACAATTCGGATATAACCTTATGCCAGCATCAAGCACTTCAAGTGCTTGATTGATATCCTTCAATAAGTGATAAACCTCTGCTAGCTCTCGATGAAGGACAATTGAATAATTCTGTTCGAGTTTCTCAACTAAAATATCCTGTTGGCTACTAATTGCCAAGGCTTTTAACAGAACAAGAGTAGCAGATTCGAAATCTTCCAGCTCCTTAAGGAGTATTGCTGCCTGTAATAGATAACTAATCTGAGTATCATCACCTATCATCTCATCATTCGCTACTCTTTGTATCGTGTTTAGAGCCTCTTTTTGATCCCCCAAATTCAAATAGATTTTGCAAAGTTGTATGTAAGGATAAATTTGATTTGAGGACTTAATAATTTGTTGTTTAAGAACTTCAATAAGATCAAAATAAATTACATTTTGGTTATTATTCGGACCTGCTGCAATCTTTGTGCTTAGTTCAATAAACCAGAGAAATATTGCATCGTCTGCGCCTGAAATATTCAATGCAGTTTTAGCCTCTAGATAAGCATCCTCGTACAATCCTGATATATAACACTCTTCTGCTAACAACTTTCTGGCAGGGATATTATCAGGTTCTATATGGATCACTTCTTTTATTGCTGCAATAGCTAACTCTGGTTCGTTTAGCTCTTTGGCCACTGAACCGAGGCCAAAAGAAAGTCGACATCGCCAATTAGGATCTCTTACTAAATCGGAATCGAGCGCAAGGCGATATGCTTCTTTTGAATTTTGAAAATCACCGATAATCGCTAACGCCTCCGCTTTCAGAGCCTTAACTTCAGAAAATTGCCTGCCATCCAATAATGAGCCTGATCTTCCAGATTGTCCATCTTCGGATGTGAGAACAGTATCTAATTGTTCCAAATAAAGAAGAGCTTCTTCCGCGGCTCTTGGTTGGTCCTTTATTCTAATTAAAACCTTTGCTAAATCTAATTGAGCAAAATAGTTATTAGGCTGCATCCTGATAACCGATCTAAAAGCATTGGCTGCTTCATCTAATTCTCCTAATGCAGACATCGCTTTCCCATATTCATGAGATATGCTCGCGTAAAGCAAATATTTATTTGCGAAAAACGGTAAACCTGTTTCAATCGCGATTAAATCATTGGAGATGGATGTGTATGCTTCTTTCAATCCCAGGCGAGCTTCCTCAATAAATCCCAATTTATTTAAAGTTTCGCCTAACCGATATGCAATCCGGAGAGATAAATCATTCTCGTCATTATTTCTATCTATATACTCATTGAGGTTGTTGATTTTCGGCCCGACTCCCTTAAGTATGATCATTCGAGAGGCTGTACGGAAAGCTGAAAGCGCTTGTGTCAATGAACTCTGGGCCAAATACGCTTCTCCAAGCGCCAAGTGAATCTCAGGTTCATTTGGTGCAGCGTAGCTACCAGCTCGTAGAGTCTCATAATATTTTCCATCACTTCCAATTATTCGATAAACATCAGCCAAGTTGATCCAATATTTAGATTTTTGCGGTAATAACCTGGTTGCTTTCTGATAAGATTCCAGTGCCTTTGGATAATCACCTTGTCGTAGAAATGCTTCTCCTAACAAACCAAAAGCCTCATCATCATTAGCATCTATATCTAAAGCCTGAAGGGAAAAATTAACAGCTTGTTGATATTTCTCCGCATTCAACGCACAAAAAGATAATCTGTGATAATCATCAACTGTTGTAAATTCATTTTGCTCTATTGCTAGCATGCGCTCATCCAGAGCACTTGACCATTCACCAGCTGCCTCCAGGCAATTAATTAACAATAAATGTTTGGAGGCTTCAGAATCACTTCTTATCCCGAAAGGTGTCTGCAACTGTTCAGATGCGAATGTAAAAAAAGCGCTTTGAACAGCTTGCTCTGGTCTTCCCAACGCACAGAGGATATTCGTTAAATAGGCAGATAATGCCACGCTAAAATCATATCTTTCTATTCCTAGACGAGCAATTTTTTCTGCTTCATGCAAGTTACCTGACTCATATAAGAATTTCACCAAGGTAAGAGTTTCCTCTTCGCTCAAATTAAAATCATCCCCTAAATTTGAAAATGCTTGAATAGCATATTGCTCTATCTTCTCATTTTCATTCAAAAAATCAAAAATCGATGCTGCAGCGATGTTAATCGAGGGGTTAACTGATTGCTTAGAATTAGATAAAACAACCTCCAAATAAGCTTGGGCATCACCTTTACGACCTTCACGAATTAATGCCTTAGCCAATCCAATGATATAAACTTCCGATCGAGTATCTAACTGTGCAGCCTGCTTCCATAAACTCAATGCCGAAGATTCAATTCCTTCAAGGTCTTCAGCACATTTTAGCTCTTGTACAAGAGCAAGTTGAGCAATCTGAAAAGCTTGAACTTGTTTTATTCTATCTATTGAATTTACTAAAAGAGGCTCTAGAGTTTCAGTGGATCGAGCAATATGATGGATTTCAGCTTCTTGCATAAGCTGGCATATTTCCCTGAGTTCATCAGAATATTCAAATTTCTTAGAAGAAATTTCAGGGAAAGCATAGAATTTTTTTGTACCCTCAATGGCAGGTCTTATTCCTCTTCCCAACAGGATTTCTTGAGCAATAATATTTGCCAGAGAAGGATTCTTTTCTTTTAATAAACGGATGAAAAATAGTTGTTTTTCCTGAGGAATACCATCCAGTAAGTTTATAAGATGCAAACACTGATCATCCATCATCAGAGGGGTGCTAAGCAAAGCATGCAATGCAAGTTCAGGATGGGAACAATTTTCTGGATTGTCGATGAGATATCGATAGAATCCTTGTGGATCGGGAACCATCCCTCCCAAACAAGCAAATACACATTTGAGATTTGTAACATCTTCCCCTAAATCATGAAAAATGCCAGACCATTCTCCCTTTAGCCGAAACCACTCGCGTAACGACAACGCTATTAATCCAGCTTGATTAATATTTGTCAATGTCGAATGGTTCTGAAGCCAATCCTCGTAATACTGTTCTACTCTGCTTTTTATAGTTTGAGCCAACGGTGCTAAAGGTAGTGCCGTTAAACTTTCTGTCGTTAAAGGAATATCCAAAGCCAAAAGGGATAAAGAAGCGGGAGTCCATTTCTCTATTTGCGCTGGTAGTATCGCCATAGCGCGTTTGCAGAATTCCGGTTCATTCAAACTCTCCCAGACCATAGGATCGTGCTTTAAAGCAATGATGACCCAAGGCCAAATTCTTCGTGGGAAGAATCTTCTTGAATTAATGAGGAAATCCGGTGAGTATTTCATAGAGAAGCTTGTAGTATTTGTAGTGCTAACCAGCAAGATGCTCCCATCAACAAAAGCCCCAACATGGCCAAGAAGATACCAACGCCAGTTGTTGTACGAACCATTTGGTTCGTTGCTTCAAGCAATGCTGAGGCATTTCCAACCAATCCCGCAACTTCCTGGGCAATTCCTTTCTGTGCAAGGCGGGTAGTCTGTACTGCAAGACTCTTTATATCTGAATTCGAGGTTCGAAATGCTAAGATTATCACCCCGCCAATGAAAGTTGCCATTCCAAGGAAGAATAATGCAATAACGATAACTAACATGAGTGATAGAGGATTTAGAATTGCCACCTTCGCCTCCTGTGGAATAAGTGAGAAAATTAGAATGACTTTATTCCGGTTAAGGACTCCCGCAAAAACATTCTGGGAAATCGGGTTAATTGCGTGAAGTGCTTATCTTCAATATTTTCCCTTTATCGTTGATAGTTACTCTTACATAACGATGAAGGGTATTTTTATCCACAGTCTGAACATAGCTTGAATAGACCAACAAGTAAGTTTGCGATTTGTTAATTTCCGGATTTTGCGGAATCTTTTGAGCTCGCACTTGAGGTGTTTTTCCATACATTTCAGGAAAACGCCGATAGATTTCCTTATTGACTACACGAATTATTTCTGGATCCATTTTTTGACCTGTCGGCTTATGATCGGATTCATCTAAAACAGGTTATCCGCTGAAACCCATTCTTCTCCTGAGAAACGCTGGAATATCCAGATTCTGTGATACACCGCTTAGTGCAGGTTGTTGCCAGGTGTTAGAAGGTGGGATTACCTCCTTGTCAACTTTCGCCGCTGGCTTGAAGCCTGTCAGTGTCTCCTCAAGTGTAGGTGAACCCAAGCCTGTGATTACTAAGATAACCTGAACTTGATCCTTCAATCGCTCATCGGTAATCACCCCCAATACGACTTCAGTTTGCCCACCTGCTTGTGCTTGTAAGTTACTCAGCGCCTCTTCAACTTCAAGAAGGGTTAAATCGGAGCCACCTGTGAAGTTTGCGATGATACCGGCCGCATTTTCAAGACTGACAGTCTCCAACAGCGGGTGATGTAAGGCTTGATCGATTGCCTGTTGAGCTTTTTCCGGTCCTTGACCATGCCCAATTGACATCAGTGCCCCACCACCAGTCTGAATTAACCGCCGGATATGGGAGAAATCAACATTGATGGTCCCGGCTTCCGTAATAAGCTCTGAAATCCCTTGAACAGACTGGCGGAGCACGTCATCTGCTAATTGAAAGGCAACTTCTATAGGTAGGTCTTTAGGAGCAACATAGAGCAACCGATCATTTGGTATCGTTATTAATGTGTGTGTGTGCTTACGTAGTTGTGCTAGCCCCTCTCTCGCGTTTTTCTGCCTTCTCCCGATCTCAAATGAGAATGGCGTTGTAACAATGGCAATCGTCACTGCGCCAAGCGATCTTGCAATTTCTGCAGCTATTGGTGTAGAGCCAGTACCTGTCCCTCCGCCCATTCCAGATGTCAGGAAAACCATATCCGCTCCCGACAATGCAGCTGCAATCTCGTTGCTACTCTCTTCTGCAGCGGCACGCCCAATATTCGGATCTCCTCCTGCGCCTAAACCTCGGGTAGTCTGAGGCCCTAATTGAATTTTTACATCCGCTGGATTCTTCTCTAGAGATTGGTGATCAGTATTAGCTGCAATAAACTCCACACCATGCATTCCAAACTGAATCATACGTTCAACGGCATTACATCCTCCACCGCCCAATCCAACCACCTTTAGTACAGGTCTGTAGATTTCCGAGAATTGAACTTGGAGATTAGCTTCTTCAACATTTGGATTCATGGCTTCCCTTCCATTCACTAGAACTTATTGTTAAGGGTTTAAATTACTCTTTATAAATTCGATGCAAATTCCATACCACGATCGTCGATCCTCTCCACAACGCAACCTGAATTTCTTAATACATTTAGAGCTTCCTCACTGAATGCACCTTCCCCACCCACCACAGTTACCCTGGCTGCATGTAGTGCCTCTAACAACGAGAAACCAATTGTCGCATGCTTCTTTTGGACAAATTCTCTGATTAGCTCCATATCCCAATCAGCTACACCCCAAGCGTAGTGAGGCAACAAAAGATAATGAGATATGGGATGGGTAAGTAAGTCAGCATCCAAGATTGCTTCTTGACTCTCTAATGAATACCCATTCCCACCATCTTCTTTTACATTTATGGTTGATTTAGGGAAAGTCTCCCGTTGTTTTAACCATTCTTTTACGATATTAACGCAATCCAATGTCTGTCCATCCGGTTGGTACCAGGCGTCTTTTGAATAAATATCATCAACATCAGTTGATAATAACCAAAAATTACATGCTAATACCTCTCCTGGGATTGATCTTGGTGACTCCCCATTTCGAAGATCGCAAGCCAATTGTTGCACAATTTCAAGAACTATTTTTGAATGAGTATGATCATCGATCGGAGGAAAAGTTTCATCACTATGGTCTCCGATTCTCGGTCCCGCCCGCAACAAGATTATTGGCAATGCCTTACCCAACTCTTCTTGTGCAATTGCGAAATACCAATCGAACACCCTAAATCCAAGCTGATCTTGCAATCCGGATGGAGTGAAATAAGGTCGGGCACCTGGCCACCTTTCAGGACCTCCGAATCCCCAATCAAGTGGTCGATTGCCAGTATAGGCATAGGCTCCAATAATCATGTTATCAATAAGACTCTTTCCAGATCTACGTTTAATATTGCGAAGCGCAGTTCTAAGAAACGCGAGATCCCAATAATCACCTCCTGGCATTAAGGGAGGAAATATAGGGTGAATCTCCTCCTGATAGACTATTTCAGCTAAAGGAAGAAAATCATCCAGGAATCGTTCAACAAGATCTGCCTGAACCCAAGCTGATGGAGTCCAATTTTTCCGGCAGTTGGGTTGATCAAACAACGTTACGTATTTAACGCCCCAACGCGCATAGGTACGGATTAATGATTGAAAGGTCTCTTTATTTTGATTATTTAGCAATGGAAAATGCAGAATAGGCTTAATATTCGAAGCAATTAATCCTTCAATAAAGAATTCAGGTATAGCTCGCTCAATGGGTGCTATAAGAGTTACCCAAGAAGCCCCCAGACTTTGCATTTCTGGTAGCCAGGTTTGAAAATCCTGTTCTCGATAATGTAATGCATCAGGGAAATAATGAAAACCTAAACGATCAAGAGAATTTGCAATATATGAGATCGTCATAGCAGCCCCGGGAAATGGATTTATCTTCTTAGGTGCAAGGTCTGTGCCAGACAAAGATCTAATCCGCCTTAATAATTAAAAACCTTACGGTTACTTCTTTATTAATATTTGATTTGCAGAAATGTTATAAAATTCTTACAGTATTAAGCTAAAATTAGAGATGATAATTTCGTATTCGATGTAAGCCAAAGATAGGATTTATATCGTAATAAAGAATATTTGGGAAAAATTATGATGGCATCGGATTTTATTATTAATGTTTCTGAGGTTGATTTTGAATATCAGGTCCTAGATTATTCAGAGAATGTTCCTGTTGTTGTTGATTTTTGGGCTGAATGGTGCAGCCCTTGTAAATACCTTGGGCCTGTTTTAGAAAAACTTACCGAAGAAGCACAGGGTGCATTTCGATTAGCAAAAGTTAATGTCGATGAGAATCCTAAATTAGCGATAAGGTATGGAGTTCATGGCATCCCAGCTGTGAAAGCATTTAAGAACAGACAAATGGTAAGTGAATTCGTTGGCGCTATCTCAGAACCCAGAATTCGAGAATTTCTACGGAGCATTGCCCCGCATCAAATAGATCTTAAATTGGAAAAGGCTCAAAGCTTGTTAGATGAGCGAAAATTTAAAATTAGCGAAGAAATATTCAGGGAAATATTATCAGAAGAACCTGGTTCATCAGCTGCTCTTCTAGGTCTTGCTAAATGCATACTCTTTCAAGGGCGCGGGCGTGAAAGCTTACGTATTTTGAGCAATTTTCCTACCAGCAAGGAGTATTACTCAGCTCAACAGCTTCTTCCATTAGCACAATTAATAGACCAATTTCAAGCAGGCCTGATTCCGGAATCTGACCAACCATTAGAGGCAGCCTTCCAGAATGCATTACGCTTGATACTAAAAGGGAACATCGAGGCTGCGATGGACGGATTGTTAGACATCTTATGTGAGAATAAGCATTTCCGTGAAGGTGCATCACGAAAAATTATGGTAGCCTTACTCGAATTACTTGGGGAAAGTGATCCTATAACACAACAATACAGAACTGAGTTAGCATCTGCACTGTTCTAGAATAATAAGCAAGGATAACGCCTCTCGAAAATATTGAGAGGCGTCACCATTTTTCTTGGCCATTTTCGGCTTTCGAAAAACCCCACCATGCCGTGTGCAGCTGAGTTTTGAACCTGCCTTCGCAGGTTGGACCTCGCCTCTCGTGATCCGCCTTGGCCTAAGCCTATCGCGTCACACATAG
>Ga0113563_10000116_pt1 | contig 29916 bp, 23 predicted proteins | sample Mud3Dept3metaG_FD_80117 | JGI IMG/M metagenome (GOLD analysis project Ga0113563, IMG submission 80117) | Freshwater wetland microbial communities from Ohio, USA, analyzing the effect of biotic and abiotic controls - Mud 3 Core 4 Depth 3... | ecosystem: Environmental > Aquatic > Freshwater >... | reverse complement strand
TGCTCCACGTTCTGGCCGCTCAGGTTGTGCTGGAGCGCGAATACGGGATCTTTTACCTGATGGATCGCCCGGCCCTGCAGCTGCCTCATGAGCTCCCCGCCCTGGCGGCAGCCTGTGCCCCCGAAAGGATGGCCGCACGCGAGTAGTCCGCCGTCCGTGTTGATGGGGACCTTGCCTCCTACCAGGATCTGTCCGGAAGAGGCGAACTGGCCGCCCTCGCCCTTCTTGCAGAAGCCCAGTTCCTCAGCCTCGATCACTTCCGAGATCGAGAAGCAGTCATGCGTCTGTGCCACGTTAATATCCTTCGGCGTGAGCTTGGCGCGCTCGTACGCGGCTTTGGCCGCAACTCGCATGTGTGCCCAGTCAGCCTGGTGTTCGCCCGGCCAGTTGGAGGAAACGCTGTGGAGCGTTGCCTGCGCGTGGCCCCTCAGGTATACCAGCGGCCTGTTGAACCGTTTCGCAAATTCTTCACTCGCGATAATAACCGCAGCCGCGCCGTCCGTAATCGGGCAGCAGTCATACAGGGTGAGCGGCAGTGTGACGACCGGCGCACTCATGGCTTCTTCCATGGTCAGCTTCCGCTGCATCTGCGCTTTGGGGTTGTCAGCCGCGTAATTGTAGTTTGCAACCGAGACCGCAGCGAGGTCCTCCTTCTTGGAGCCATACGCCTTGAAGTGGGCCGACGCCGTCATGGCAAATACGGGCGGCGGCAATCCCAAGCCGTGGGGTGCGTCCCAGTCATGGTCGATCGATGCCAGCTCGCTGTAAAATATCTCCCACTTCTGTGGCGTGTAGAGCTTCTCCCCGCCGGCAACCATGACGCAGTCCGCCATGCCTGACTCAACGAGGCCTTTCGCCAGAATGATGCCCGCGCTTCCGCCTGCGCAGAGCACGTCAACACGTGCGCAGATCGAGGTCGGCTTGAGGCCGAGGCGTTCTGCGATTACCGGTGCCGTATTCACCTGAAAGGAACATCTTCCGGAATACGAGGTGGCCACGAGCAGCCCGTCGATATCTTTCTTGTCGAACCCGGGCAGATCCTCAACACAGGCTTTCCCTGCCTCCTGGAATACATCCACGAGGCTCGCTTCGCGCACGCCCCACTTGGACATGCCGGCAGCGATGATACATGCGTTCCTAGCCATACATCCCTCCTTAGATTAGTTACTTTCTTTACTTTCCTTTGTAATTAGGTTTCCGCTTTTCGATAAAAGCGCCGATGCCCTCGCGGCCGTCCTCAGAGGCATACGTGACGATAAACGCGTTCCTCTCCAGCGTCAGACCGGACGCAATGTCCATATCGACTCCGGCATCCACGCAGTGTTTGATAAGAGAGAGAGCGACTCTCGGTTTGGCTGCAAGCTTATTCGCCAGCGCGAGCGTCTCCTCCATAAGTTTTTCCTTAGGCACAACCTTGTTGACGAGACCGATGCGGAAGGCTTCGTCTGCTCCTATCGCGTCGCCCGTGAACATGAGCTCCTTTGCCTTGGAGGTCCCGACCAGTCGGGTAAGCCGCTGGGTGGCCCCGGAGCCTGGCATGATGCCCAGATTGATCTCGGGCAGACCAAAGGTAGCATCAACCGAGGCGATCCTCAAATCGCAGCAAAGCGCCACTTCACAACCGCCTCCCAGCGCCAAGCCGAAGACCGCCGCAATGGTGGGTTTTGCGATGCCCGTCAATTTCTCGAAACATTTTTTGGGCACCGTGTACTGAAAATCGAGTATACCGGCTACACTCTTTCCGGCCACGTCCTTGACGTCGAGCCCTGCAGCGAACGCCTTCTCGCCGGCTCCTGTTACAACGATAGCCGCGACTGTCTCGTCGGCTTCCAACTCGCAGAGCATGTCATAGAGCTCGAGATAGAGCTTCACGTTGAGGGGATTAACCGGCGGGCGGTTCATCTTCACGATGGCGACCGCTCCCTGTTTTTCCAGTAGCAGCGTTTCGTACGCCATGTGTTCCTCCTACTTATATTCGTACCAACCAGCGCCTGTCTTCCTGCCGAGCCGACCCGCTTTCACCAGCATCCGGAGCTCAAGGGAAGACTGCCACTTCAATTCATGGGGAAGCTCCTTGCGCAGATATTCGTTCACGTTCAGGTTGATATCGAGACCGGTAAGATCCATCAGCTCGAACGGGCCCATCGGATAGTTGAGACCGAGCTTTGCCGCCTTGTCGATATCTTCTTTCGTGGCGACACCCTGTTCCAGGAGCTTCATCGCCTCAATGAAGTGCGGGATCATGAGCCTGTTGACGATAAAGGCCGGAACGTCCACCTTAACCTCGACCGACTCTTTTCCCAGTCTCTTGGTCACGTCCTGGCAGACGGCGACGGTCTCGTTGTTTGTCTTGTACCCACGTACGATCTCGACCAGCCTCATGAGCGGCACAGGGTTGAAGAAGTGCATGCCGACGACTTTTTCCGGCTTCTTGACTGCCGTCGCAATCTCCGTAATCGACATGGAAGAGGTATTGCTCGAAAGAATCACTTCTGGCCGGGTGATCTCTTCTAAGGCCTTGAAGATCTCTTTCTTCAGGTCCATGACCTCGAGCACGGCCTCAACGACAAAATCGCAGACCTTCAGGTCCTCCAACTTGGTGGTGCCTTTGATGCGCCCCATGACGGCATCTTTCTGCTCAGCCGTCATCTTCTGTTTTTCAACGCTCTTGGCGAGAAACTTGTCGATGTTCTTAATCCCACCCTGCACAAACCTGTCCTCGATATCTCTCATCACAACGTTGAACCCTGCCTGTGCAGCAACCTGAGCGATTCCGTTGCCCATGGTTCCGGCACCCACAACTCCTATCGTTTTGATCTCCATAGACCCACCTCCGCTGAGATAATTAAAAAATTCACAACCTTGAATATCTAACTACTTTGGATACAATATGTCAATCGTTTTAAATGGCAAACATTTCTCCTGTGCCGGGACTTTTTTGGACCATGCCCCCTTGTGAAAACAGAGGGTTTTTGCGCGCCAGAAAGCCAGCGTTCCCTGAAGCGAACGTCACGGAGTCGTCGTGATCACCCACCCTGCACTTTGCGCCCCTTGAGCGGGAGCTTCCCGCTGCGTATAATAGATGAAGGAACCGCCGACTTACAGATGAGACGATGATATTTTCTGGCACTGGATACGTCGCGAATGGGCTCCACGTGGCCGGGTTCTCCTGGTCTCCGGTATACCTCCTGGAAGGGAAACGGCCGACTCTTTTCGAGGCGGGCTTTACCTGTGCCGGTCGTTTATACGAGGAAGCCATCCGGGTAGTGCTGCATGAAAGACAGCCCGAGCTCCTCTGCCTCACTCACGTTCACTGGGACCACGCCGGTGCAGCAAGCTATCTCAAGCGAGCCTTCCCGCGACTCACGATTGCAGGCTCTGAGCGGGCCGCAGCTATTATGGATCGGCCCAACGCACACGAACTGATGAGGCGTCTGAGCGCAAATGTCTTGCCGCTCGTCGCAGCCATAGAGGGGATAGACAGGTCGAAACTCATCAGCGAGCCCTTCGAGCCCTTCCAAATAGACAAGCAACTCCGCGAAGGCGATACTATCCAGATCGACGAGCAGACGACGATCCACGTGCTCGAATCGCCGGGCCACACGCGCGATATTCTCAGCTATTACATCCCGGAGCGCAAGATACTCATCGGAACGGAAGCCACCGGTTGCCTGGACAGGGCAGGCACCCTCATCACGGAATTCCTGGTCAGCTTCGAAGACTATCTTGCGTCGCTCAAGCGGCTTGCCGCGCTGGACACGGAGGTAGTCTGTCAGGGTCACCACTTCGTGTTTGTGGGCAGGGATGAGGCGAAGGCTTTTTTTGAGCGGTCAATCTCTGAAGCGGAGCGCTTCAGGACACACATCTACGAGCTCCTTGACGCATACGATGGCTCTGTTGAGCGGGTGGTTCAGCAGATAAAGGCCGAGCAGTACGACACAAACACAGGTGTGAAGCAGGCCGAGACCGCATACCTCCTCAACGTGCGGGCTCAGGTGGCGCACCTTGCTGATGCGCTAAGAAGCAAGATTGGATGAAAGGCTTTGTGTCGATTACTGGAGAGAGGTCGCGCGGTACGACTGAAAATCTTTCTCAAAGGCAGCAAGGTCCTGGCCAAAGGCTGCCTTGAAATTTCCGATACGATCATCACTCTGGCCGAACAAGCTGAAGTAGTTCAGGACGGACTCGATCCCGTACCGCTTGACCAAAAGGTCCACGGCCAGAAGGCACCCGCCATACGTGGCGGTACCACCATACCTGGAACGAGCGTCTCCAAACCCCTCCAGGGTCACCATTTTTGAAAGAGGTGCGCAGGACTGACGATGGACTGTGTCCTTGATGCGCGCTAAATCGGACGCCCGTAGAGTGGGACTGCCCGGCTCAAGGTACTCCAGTACACGGTATGCGATCCAGTCGGCAAAGCCTTCACGCAACCATTGGTCAGATGTACTGCGCCGACCACTAGACAGTCCGTACTGGACTGTGTGCACTAGTTCATGCGCGAGCACACGGATCCGTTCTGACCGAGAAATGCGCTTGAGTGCCTCCTCATTCGCAAGCACCATTTCGGGTGCAGCTACCGCCACCGCCCACCCTGCCACCTCCCGAGCATAAACCGGATCAAACCGGACAATATGGACAAGGTTCGACTGAAATGCTTCCCGGTTCGGGTAAAGGTGAAGCTTCGTTCGCGAGACCACGAGCCCAAATTCCCGCTCCAGCACAACGGTAATAGCGGCCATCATGCCTTCGTGGCCCGACAGGCCTGGGTGGCCTGTCATGCCTGCGTAGTCCGCGCTGCCTTGCGCCCTCGACATGGAACAGGGCGAATATAGCGCCGGACTCACACGTGCCTCCTGAGCGCAGGTCCCTGAATGAAGGACCATGATCATGGTCAGGAGCACCGCCAGAAAAAGGGCTTGTTTGATTGGTCTCTGCAAACGCGGGGGGAACATGATTTACGCCTGAGTCCTTATCGTCTGCGATAATGCGCATCTTTATAGTACAAAGGTTTCTAGATATTAGGCCTACATTCATCGGTTTTTTCCCGCTGACAGACCATTTGTGCTATAGTATTAAAAAAAGTGCAGGAGGAAGTACGGAATAGTTGGACCAGAAAGAAGACCGGGAACAGGACGTCTTAAGACTCTCCTTCGACGATACGCACCTCGCAAGAAACCTTTTCGGACCCAGAGAAGAAAACATACGCTATCTGCGAAAGTACTTTAACGTCAAGACCAGTGTCCGCGGCAACCACCTTACCCTCGTCGGGAGCAAGGAAGATCTGGAGAGCACGGGCAAAGTAATCCACGAACTCGCCTCAATCGTGAAAAAGGGGTTCGTGATCCGCCCTTCGGACATCGAGCATGCGGTCAGGTACGTCTCCCACTCGCAAAAGGGTGCAGAGGACCTGTACAAGGACCAGATATATCTCCCGCCCATGCGGAAGGTGGTCGTCCCCAAGACAAAGAACCAGAAGACGTACACGGATGCCATACGAAAATACGACATCGTGATCGGCATCGGCCCTGCCGGCACGGGGAAAACCTATCTTGCAATGGCCATGGCGCTTGCCGCTTACTACAGAAAAGAGGTCTCCCGGATCATCCTGGCGAGACCGGCTATCGAGGCAGGTGAGAGGCTCGGCTTTCTCCCCGGCACCATGTACGACAAGGTAAACCCCTACCTTCGCCCCCTCCACGATGCCCTGTACGACATGCTCGATATGGACAGGGCGGCTCGCCTTGTCGAAAGGGGCGTCCTGGAAATAGCGCCCCTCGCGTTTATGCGGGGCAGAACGCTTAATGATGCCTTCGTGATCCTCGACGAGGCACAGAACAGTGCGTCTGAACAGATGAAGATGTTCGTCACGCGACTGGGCTTTTCTTCGAAGTGCGTGATCACCGGAGACATAACCCAGATCGATCTACCGGACAAACGCTCATCGGGACTGGTAGAGATACAGCACGTTCTGAAGGGCATCAAGGGTATAAAATTTGTCTACTTCACGGAAAAAGATGTGGTGAGACATCCTCTGGTCCAGAAGATCATCAGGGCATACGATAAGAAAGAGGCATCCCGGGGAGAAAAAGGTGCCGGACAAAAAACAGACAGACCTACCACTGGCGCTGAGTAACAAGCACATCATCATATTAGGCTTCTGCCTTCTCCTGACGACGATAATCCACGTCAGGATTCCCTACTACATAGCAGATTACCATGCGGGCGAAGTTGTAACCTACACGGTACGTGCGCCCCACGACGTGATGCTCGCGGATCAGGGCGTAAGTCTCAAGAAGGGCGATATCATTGTGAAGGCCGGGCAAAAGATAAGTCTCGCTGACCTTCAGAAGTTGACTGCCGTGAAAGCGAGACAGGAGGCAGACCCACCCATAACCGAGCGGTTTCTGTTCCTTTTTCTCATCCTGCTTACATCGATCGTCATTCTCTATCACTTTGCCGAGAAGAACATGAAAAGGTTCGTGCTCTCGGACAAAGATCTTGTCTTTTGCCTGTCGCTCACCGTGTTTTGGGCCCTGGCCATCAAGCTGTGCATGATGGGCTTCGAGCAGTACTTAGCTGATTACGCTCAGGACTTCTTCTACCTAATCCCCATATTCGCCTTTGGCATGATCGTCCGGGTGGTCTTCTTTGCCGAGGCAGCGCTTATCTTTTCCACGATCCTGGCAGCCGCAGTTGCCTTCACACTTGGCAACGGCTTGTCGGTTTTCCTCTATGTCTTCCTGGGCAATATACTGGCAGCGCAGTTCACGGGCAGGTGCGAAAAGCGCTCGGTCATCATCAAGGCTGGACTCTATGTCTCGGCGATCATGGCATTCCTGACGGTGATGTTTCACGGCCTGCTCGGGTATTCGGTTTCCGACCTGCCCATCCGCGTGTGCGCGATTTTCGTAGCCGCCATAGGTGGGAGCTTCATGACGCTCGGTCTGCTTCCCATCATCGAGCACGTGTTTGATTACACAACGGACATCAAACTCCTGGAGATGGCCAACCTGGAGCATCCGCTTCTCAGTGCAATGATGCTCGAGGCTCCGGGTACGTACCACCATAGCATCATCGTAGGGAACCTCTCAAGAGCTGGTGCCGAGAACGTTGGCGCTCACCCGATACTGACACGGGTGGCCGCATACTACCATGACATCGGCAAACTGAAGATGCCCCATTACTACATCGAAAACAGGGCTGCCTTCGAGGATGCTCATGACGGGCTGTCTCCCCACATGAGTGCCATGATCATTCTCTCTCACGTGAAGGAAGGGGTGGAACTCGCCGAGAAGTTCAGGCTCGGGAGGAAGATCCAGGAGATCGTCAAACAGCATCACGGCACGACTCTCGTCAACCAGTTCTATAGCAGGGCAAAGGAACTGGAGGATCCCAAGGCCTATGCCCTGCAGGAAGCAGACTTCCGGTATCACGGGCCCAAACCTCAGACGAAAGAGGCAGGAATTCTTATGCTGGCCGACGCAGTGGAGGCAGCGTCGAGGAGGATGGAAGAAGCCACCCCGAAAAGGACCGAAACACTGGTCCAGCGTGTGCTGGAAACCATTTTCATAGACGGACAGCTCGACGATTGCGAGCTCACGATGAAGGATTTGCACGCCATCCAGCAAAGCTTCACCAGCGTGCTCCTTGGGATCTTCCACCACAGGATAGACTATCCGGAAAGGACGGAGTATGGCGGTTTTGATAAGAGATTCCCAAAGATCACACGCCCTGGACAGGCAGCGGGTAAGAAGAGTCACCGAAGACTTATTAAGCTATTCGGGCCTCGGGAATAAGGACCTCAGCCTTCTCTTCACCAGCAACGCGCAGATACAGAAACTGAACCGGCAACACTTCAACAAGGACAGACCTACCAACGTAATCTCTTTCTCGTACCTCGATGGTTTTCCTTGCGAAGTGGCAGGTGATCTGATAATCTCGCTTCAGCGGGCACGCGAGGAAGCCGACGCAACGGGCATCCCGTATTACGAGCGACTCTTCTCTCTCATTATCCACGGGCTCCTCCACGTGCAGGGGTTTGACCACGAGAAGGGAGAGAAAGAGGCCCGCAGAATGCGTTACAGGGAGAAAAAGTTACTCTCGTATGTCCTTTCCCATAAGCTTTACCAAGAACTCGCGCCTTAATCTGCTCTTCCTCTCGGCCGTCCTTTTTGTGCTCTCACAGCCTCCCGTATCCTTGTTCCCATTAGCCTATGTCGCGCTCGCGCCACTGTTCATCGCGCTGGACCCGGGCAAGAACCGTCAGAATTTTCTTGTGGGATTTATCGCGGGCACAGCCGCGTACACCGGGTGCGTCTACTGGGTGATCGTCGCCATGAACACCTATGGCGGCATCAGCATCCCTCTGGCGATCCTGATCCTTGCGCTTCTCGTCCTGTACATGGCCCTTTACGTCGGGGTCGTGACCTGGCTCGCGCCGCTCATGGAGAGATCATTGCGCATCCCTTTTTACATCGGGGCTCCCTTGCTCTGGGTGCTCGCCGAGTACTGGAGAGGCTGCTTTCTAACGGGCTTTCCCTGGTCCTACATCGGTCACTCGCAGTCCAATTTTCTGACCATGCTGCAGATTGTCTCAATAACAGGAACCTATTTCCTCTCATTCCTCATAGTCGCGGTGAATGCAATCCTCGCGCACGCATGGCGCTCAAGGCGTGTCCCCCTCGTCTTTACAATCAGCATCGGCCTCGCCATCGCGTTATCGCTCGCATACGGACATGTGCGTCTCCAGGAAAGAGACGCCGGTACACTCACCACAGCCATCATTCAGGGCAACATCAGGCAGGATGTGAAGTGGGATGCTGCCTTCAAGTTGAAGACGATAACCAGATACGCACAAATGAGCCTCCAGAGTGGCCAGGAAGCTGCACTGATGGTCTGGCCCGAGACTGCCATGCCCTTCGTCTTCAATGTTGATGAAGCGAGTGACTTTGTCCCTGCCCTCTCCAAATCGCTCTCTACCGACCTGCTGGTGGGTACGCTCTCAAGGGACGCGCAGGGCAAATTTTATAACAGCGCCTACATATACGGCAGAGAAGGGCAGCTCGTCGGGAATTACAGCAAGGTACACCTCGTACCGTTCGGTGAGTTCACACCTCTCAGGCAGTATTTCCCGTTCCTCGAGAAGATCAGCGTGGCCACGGGCGATTTCTTTTCCGGTAAGGGTCATCTTCCGATAACCACGGACATAGGCAAGGTGGGGATTCTTATTTGCTACGAGGGGGTCTTCCCCCACATAACGAATGAGACGGTGAGGAACGGGGCCCAGGTGCTCGTCAACATCACGAACGACGCCTGGTTCGGCAGGTCGTCAGCACCTTACCAGCATCTGGCTTTCTACGTGTTCCGTGCAGTCGAAACAGATAGATTCGTGCTGCGGGCCGCGAATACGGGCGTGAGCGCAGTCATCAATCCGCGAGGGCGTATCACGACCAGAACACTTATATTCGAAGAGGCAATACTGAAGGGGACCTTTTCGATGAGAGATGGTCAGACCTTCTACGTGCGGTACGGGGATTACTTTCTGCTCGCATGTTTTGTCGTTCTTATCGGGCTCATCACGTGGGGCATATCCAAGAAGGAGGTTCGAGACACGAGGAGCGAGGAGAAATGACGTTCTTTTGCCTTATTAGTAGGCTGACCTAAGCGTGCAGGCCGATCCGCTTATTCTCTGAAGCGATCAGTCTTTTAATCTCTTCGGGTGAGGCAAGATTGCCTGCGGTTATTGCCACTGATTGCCAATGCCCGAACGCCAGCTCCCGGATACTCTTCTTTGCCTCGAGAAGAGCAGAAGGATTCATGCTCAAATCGGTCAAACCCATTCCAATGAGGAGGGGGATGCACGCTGGATTTCCGGCCATCTCTCCGCAGAGAGTAACCGGTTTGCCCGCATCCTTTGCAGCTCGAACAACATTCTGGATCAAACGAAGGACGGCCGGGTTTAAAGGTTCATAGAGATGGTTTACCAGATCGTTATTCCGATCAACCGCAAGTGTGTACTGGATAAGGTCGTTTGTACCTATACTGAAGAAATCAACCTCTCTTACTAACTGATCGGCCAGGATCGCGGCCGAGGGCACCTCAATCATCACCCCCAAAGGAATTCCTTCATCAAAGGGAATGCCTTCCTTGCGCAGTTCTCTCTTGGTCAATTCAAGCACCCTTTTGATTTGCCTCACCTCTCCGATGGTCGAGATCATTGGAAAAAGAATCTTGACAGGGCCATGGACACTTACTCTCATAATGGCACGGAGTTGCTGTTTGAAAAGATTCTTCTTCCGCAAGAAGATCCGGATTGACCGATAGCCTAAGAATGGGTTCTTTTCGTTTTGGTTCTTCCCATCTTCTAAGAACTTGTCTCCCCCGAAATCGAGGGTGCGGATAGTCACCTCTTTGCCTCCGGCCTGAGAGACAATCTTTTGATACAGAAAAAATTGTTCATCTTCAGAGAGAAATCGTCTCCAGAGCAGAAAGGGCATTTCGGTCCTGAACAATCCGATACCGTAGGCTCCAAAATGAAGTGCATACTCAAGCTCGACAAGACCCCCGATGTTGGCCCACAAACGAATCTCGCGGCCGTCACCCGTTTCGGAAGGCAACGGGATAAGCCCCTCCAAGTCCGCCTGACGAGACTCATACTTCCTCTTGAGGTCCTGATACCTCCGGATAGCTTCCTCGGGTGGATTTATCAGCACCATACCCAGAAGGCCATCCACGATGAGGGTGTCTTCCGTATGGACCTTTGAAAGCAAGCCTTCAAGACCAACCACCGCCGGGATTCCGAACGAGCGAGCCAGAATAGCGGCATGAGATTCCTTTCCGCCCGATTCCGTGATAAACCCAAGGACCTTCTCTCTGTCCAGTCTGACTGTATCGGAAGGAGTCAGTTCAGAAGAAACGATAATAACCCTCTCCTCTAACCCCAATGACGGTTGCTGTTCGGGCATCAGCTTCTGGATGACTCTTCTTCCGATGTCCCGGAGATCTGCCCCGCGCTCCCGTAAGTAATTGTCATCAATTTTTCTAAAAGCTCTGCCGAACTCATCGACCTGTTTCATCAGCGCCGATTCCGCATTCACACCATTTTCCCTGATATCCTGAACAATCTGCGCAATGAAGTAGGGGTCCTTGAGTATCGCGATGTGGGTGAGAAAGATCTCTGCTTCCCGCTTTCGTGTCCTCCGGGACGTCTGGAAACTATCCTCAATCAACTCATCCATCACCTGGCGAATGGCCTGGTTAAGGCGGACAATCTCGTTTTCCGCGTGTCCCTCTTCGAGGTCCCGCTTTTCAACAAGCAGGAGAATGTCCTGGAACACGTGCGCCTTACCGATGACAATGCCCGGAGAAGCGGGAATGCCTTTCAAAAAGTGTTTGTCAATTTCCTTTTGCATCAGTTCGGTCATCGACAACTCATCCTTTTCTTAATTGCCCGTAGATCGTTTCTTGTGACCAGTGAGCGTCCCGCCTTCACTCTTCTTTTAGTATAATGCCTCCGCCCAGCACTTTGTAGAGGGTGACCAGATTGGTGAGCCTTGCGAGGCGAAGCTCGATCAATACCTCTTGCGCTGCATAGAGGGAACGTTGTGCGTCGAGCACGCCCAGATAGTTGTCAATGCCTTTCTTGTAGCGCGCATCAGAGAGACGATACGTCGCCTCCGTCGCATCCACCAGGGATTCTTGCGCCGCGATCTGATCACCGATCGTCCCGCGCTGGGCAAGGGCATCGGCCGTCTCCCTGAAGGCCACCTGAATCGTCTTCTCATACCGGGCCACTGTCATGGCACGCTCGGTTGTTGCACCATCAAGAACAGCCCGGTTTCTCCCGGCATCGAAGATCGGCAGCGTGATTTCCGGCGCAAAGGCCCAGCTGTCCGAGCCCGGCCTGAAGAGCCCTGAAAACTCTGGACTTACGGTGCCGAATGCCGCAGTGAGCGTGATGCGGGGAAAGAATGCAGCCCGCGCAGCACCGATGTTGGCATTGGCTGCCTTCAGTAGATGCTCTGCCTGCAGGATGTCAGGGCGTTTCAGCAGCTCGTCGGACGAGAGACCCGCAGTAATATCGTTGAGAACCGTTTCTTCACCCATCTGGCCAGGCAGCAGCTCCGGAGGAACCGGTGCGCCGACCAACAGGGCGAGTGCATTTTCGTCCTGGGCTGTCCGGCTCGTGAAGATAGCAATGTTCCTCCGTGCCGCCTCAACGCGCGTCTGCGCCTGCCGCAGGTCAAGCTCGCTGGAGGCGCCCACTCTGTAGCGGCGTTCGATGAGGCGATACGATGCCTCCTGCGACTCGAATGTCTCCTGCGCAAGCTTCAGACTCTCCCGGTCCGCGGCCAGGGCGAGGAACGTGTTGGCGACCTCTGCCATCAGCGTTATCTGCAAGCTGCGGCGCGTCTCCTCTGTCGCGAGGTACTGTTCCAGAGCCGCCTCCGTGAGGCTCCGGATGCGCCCGAAGAGATCAAGCTCGTAATCGGCGAAGCCCAGGCCCACGCTGTATTGCCGGACAACCGTCGAGTCGCCCGAGGTCGAGATAGCGGAAGGTTGCCTTTGCGCGCTTCCGGTACCGGCTGCGTAGACCGTGGGAAAGAGGTCTGCACGTTGGATTCGATAGAGGGCCTGTACTCTCTCGATGTTCAGCGTGGCGATCCGCAGGTCACGGTTATTTGCAAGCGCGAGTTCGATAAGCTTCTGCAGTTGTTCGCTGCGATAGAAGTCGCGCCACGCGATATCGGCCGCGACCTGGCCGGGTCGCCCGTCAGCAACGCCTTTGTACGCAGGACCGGCAGGCCATTCGGAGGGGATCGGTGGCGCAGGACGCGTGTACTCGGGGATCATTGTGCACCCCGTGAACCAGACGATGACCAGCGTAATCAATAGCGTCGTTCGCATCATGTCTTTAGTCCCTCCCGCCCTTCCTTTCCCTTGAATGTGCGGAATATCAACACATAAAAGAGTGGCGCAAACAGGGTGACCAGGAAGGTGGAGGTCACCACTCCGCCCAGCACAGCGATGCCTATGGCGTTCTGCGCCCCTGCACCTGCCCCGCTGCTCAACGCCATGGGCAGGACGCCGAATCCGAATGCGAGCGAGGTCATGACGATGGGGCGCATTCTCAGCTTTGCTGCTTCGAGTGTCGCATCGATCAATCCCATGCCTTCTTCGACCCGCGCCTTGGCAAATTGTACGATCAAGATGGCATTCTTGGTGGTCAGGCCGAGCGTGGTCAGGAGCCCGATCTGGAAATATACATCGTTGGGCAATCCCATGAGACTCGATGCGATCACGCCGCCGATCGCTCCCAGGGGCAGGGCCAGCAGGATGGAAATAGGAACGGGCCAGCTCTCATACAGGGCCGCCAAACACAGAAAGATCACGAGAGTGGAGAATGCGTAGAGTGGTGCCGTCTGGGCGCGCGCCTGCCGTTCCTGGTAAGAAAGCCCGGCCCAGTCATAGCCGATACCCTGGGGCAGCTTCCTGACAAATCCTGCCATGGCTGCCATGGCCTCGCCGGAGCTCCTGCCCGGCGCCGCCTCTCCCAGGATGTTTATCGACGGGAAACCATTGAAGCGCTCCAGCTTAGGCGAGCCGGACGTCCAGTGACCCGATGCAAAAGAAGCGAATGGGACCATCTTGCCTGCACTGTTGCGCACGTGAAGTCTTTCCAGGTCAGTGGGCAACATACGGTATCGAGCGTCCGCCTGCGCATAGACCCTTTTCACCCGGCCGCCCTGGATGAAGTCATTGACGTAGGCGCTGCCGAAAGCAGCTGAAATCGTAGTATGGATAGCGGTGATGGGAACGCCCAGCGCGCCGGCCTTTTCCCAGTCCACGTCAATCCGGTATTCAGGCACATCCTCCAGGCCGTTAGGACGCACCTTAGTCAACACAGGGTCTTGTGCAGCCATGCCGAGGAGCTGGTTGCGCGCGGCCATCAGGTCCTGATGGCCCAGGCCGCCCCGGTCGAGCAACTGAAAATCAAATCCCTTCGCTGTGCCCAGTTCGATGACAGATGGCGGCGCAAAAGCAAAGACCATCGCGTTGCGGATCCGGGAAAACTTACCCATGGCCCTCCCGGCGACGGCCCCCACTTTCAGATCGGGTCGTTTGCGAAGGTTCCAATCTTTCAGCATGACAAAAGCGAGACCTGAGTTCTGCCCGCGGCCTGACAAGCTGAAGCCGGAAATCGTCATGATCGATTCCACCGCGTCCTTCTCGTCTTTCAGAAAGTGGTCTTTGACCCCATCCAACACCTTCTTCGTCTGCTCAAGGGTAGAATTCGCGGGAAGCATGGCCTGCACAATCAGGATGCCCTGGTCTTCATCCGGCAGGTAGGCAGTAGGCATGCGAAGAAAGAGGAACCCCATCGCCCCCACGATCAGGACGAATATCACCAGGTAGCGGATAGTTTTTGAGAGGGAGTGACCGACCAGTTGCAGGTATCGATCCCTGGTCCGGAAAAAGACGCGGTCAAACCATCGGAAGAAGGGCCGCAGGAATCGAATACCTGTTTCCGCCGCTTCATGTCCCTTGGGCACCGGCTTGAGGAAGGAGGCACACAACACCGGCGTCAGAATCAAGGCGACAAGGACCGATAGTAACATGGAGGTAATGATGGTCACGGAGAATTGCCGGTAGATGACGCCGGTCGAACCCGCGAAAAAGGCCATGGGACCGAAGACAGCCGAAAGCACGAGCCCGATGCCTATGAGGGCGCTGGTAATCTGATCCATCGACTTGGCCGTCGCCTCCCTGGGCGATAGCCCTTCCTCACTCATGATCCGTTCCACGTTCTCCACGACGACGATTGCGTCATCCACCAGAAGACCGATGGCCAGGACCATGGCGAACATGGTCAGCATGTTGATGGAGAAGCCAAAGATCCCGAGCACTGCGAATGTTCCCAGGATCACGACGGGCACGGCAATGGTCGGGATCAGGGTGGCCCGCATGTTTCCCAGGAAAAGAAACATCACGAGGAAGACGAGCAGGATAGCCTCCAAAAGGGTCTTGACCACCTCGTCTATCGCCACCCTCACGAATGGCGTGGTATCGTACGGATAAACCACCTTCATGCCGGGCGGGAAGAACTGGCTCATCTCCTCCATCTTCGCCCTGATGGCTTTGGCCGTATCCAGGGCATTGGCGCCTGCTGCCTGCCGGACGGCGAGCGCAGCCGACGGTTTGCCGTTGTAAAAGGACTCGACATCGTAGACTTCGGTGCCGAGCTCGGTGCGCCCCACATCGCTGACCCGCACCACGGAACCATCCGGGTTGGTGCGCAGCGGGATCGCGGCGAACTCCTTTGGCGTCCTGAGGAGGCTCTGCACAATGATGCTTGCATTCAGGCGCTGACCCTCCAGAGCAGGCGCCCCGCCAAACTGGCCGGCGGAGACCTCCACGTTGTAAGCGCGCAGTGCGGTGATCACGTCCTGAACCGTCATGCCGTAATTAGTCAGCTTGTCAGGATCGAGCCAGACCCGCATGGCATACTGGCTCCCGAAGACTTCCACCTCACCCACGCCCTCCACGCGAGAGAGCACCTTTTCCAGGCTGGATTGAGCGTAGTCCTGCAGGTCGTTGCCGTCCATGCTCCCGTCCTCTGAGACTAACCCGACGAGCAACAGGTAGTTTCTGGTCGACTTGCTCACCTTGATACCCTGGCGCTGCACCACCTCCGGCAGGCTCGCCATAGCAAGCTGGAGCTTATTCTGCACCTGTGCCCAGGCGAGGTCCGGGTCCGTTCCCGGGGCAAAGGTGAGCTCAACGCGCGACGCGCCGGCCGAATCGCTTACGGCCGAGAGGTAGAGCATCTTGTCGAAGCCCGTCATCTTCTGTTCGATGATCTGGGTCACGCTGTTCTCAACCGTCTCTGCGGACGCGCCCGGATAAAATGCGGTGATGGCGATCGAGGGAGGAGCGATGGGTGGGTATTGTGAAACCGGCAGGTTGTATATTGCCAGGGCGCCCGCCACCATCAGGATGATGGCGATGACCCATGCGAAGACAGGGCGGTCGAGGAAGAATTTTGATAACATCGAATCTCCCCCTTTACTGCGATTTTGCCGGCGGTTGAGGCGGCTTTGCGGCCTCCGGACCTGCCTTTCGACCCTCGTCAAAGGGGACAGCCTTTACAGACGCACCCGGCCGGACTCTTTGGCTGCCTTCGACGATCACCCGGTCGCCGGGAGCAAGACCTGAAGCTACGAGCCATTTGTCGCCGATGGCGCGGTCGATTGTGATCGACCGCTGTTCGACCTTACCCGAATTGTCTACAACCAGAGCAATGGAATTTCCTCTCGGGTCCCTCGAAACCCCCTGCTGCGGGACAAGAACCGCCCGGTCAACTATCCCCTCCTGAATAACCGGGCGCACATACATGCCCGGTAGAAGGGTCTGTTTGGGGTTCGGAAAAACCATCCTGAGGATATACGATCCGGTGCTCGGATCAACCGTCACATCTGAAAACTTCAGGCTTCCCTCAGACGGATACGGCGTCCCGTCTTCAAGAAGCAGTTTCACGCGTGCCTGGTCAGGGCCCATGCCTTTGATCCGGCCGGCCGCCATGTTCCGTTGGAGCTTAAGCAGATTGGCGCTAGACTGCGTCGCATCGACGTAGATCGGATCGAGTTGTTGAATAACGGTAAGGGGAGTAGGTTGGTTCGCCGTCACCAGCGCGCCTACCGTCACATTCGATCTGCCGGTGCGGCCCGATATGGGTGCCGTGATCTTGGTGTATGCCAGATTGATGCGTGCCGCCTCCACTGCCGCCTTTCCCGATTCAATATCAGCCTCTGCCTGCTTTAATACGGCTGATGCGTCGTCAAGGTCCTGCTGACTAACGGCGTTGATGGTCACCAACTCCTTGTAGCGTTCTACCCTGTTCCTGATCGACATGATGTTGGCTTCGGCCCGCGCGAGGGCGGCTTTCGCTGCAGCGTACGCTGCCTCGTAGCTCGCAGGGTCGATCTGGTAGAGCACTTCTCCCGCTTTCACGTCGGTTCCTTCGGTGAAGAGGCGCTTCTGGATGATGCCGCTCACCTGGGGACGCACGTCTGCCACAAGATAGGCAGAGGCGCGGCCTGGCAATTCGGTGTTGATAGCAACAGGCTCCGCTTTCACCACCACCACGGCCACTTCAGGGGGTCCTGCCTGGGGCTGGCCCTGAGGCGACCTTCCGCACGCGCTTAACATGAGCAGAAGAACTGTTATCCCTGCAGCGATGAGCGTTCGTCCACACGTAGTCTGCATATCATCCCCTCTCACTTGGATCTTTGTTCTCCGGCTGGTCGGGCTGAGACTTTGCGTCTCGCCGCGCTCGTGCGCGGTCGCCCAGATTTCTTCACAGAAGACACAGAATACTTGCCTGGCGCACGGGTCTCCTCCACGCTACGACGAACCGCGCGCATACCGGCCAGGGAAAATGCTGCGACGTGGCCTGCGTACGCCTCGACGTCCTCAATCCTCCAGGAATCTTTCTGAGCGTCCGGTTTATGTCTCTGAAGCCTGCTGATGTACGTCGGCATGATACATTGACCGATTATCGATATGGTGCAGAATCGAACCCTGACTTTCGATACACCGGGGCCGAGCGCCTCCCGGACAAGACTCTCCATCCTTTCTGTGATGGGGAGCACTTCCTCGCGCATGACCTCCTCTAACAATCCTGTCGGGCTGGCGAGTTCTTTGTTTACAATCATGAACCCCTTGTTGTCCGGGTCCGTGCTTCTGGAGAGCAGCGCCCGGATCTGGGCCTTGAGGCGCTGTTCCACCGGTGCGTTGTCCGGTGCGCCGCCATCGGGTGGATGGGCTTCGAGAGATTGCAGAAACGAGTAGCGCCACGCCTCCCTGTACAGCGTTTCCTTGTCCCCGAAGTGGTAGTTCACAGAGGCTATGTTTGTGCCGGCCCGCTCGCTGATTTCGGCGATGGTCGTGTCCCGGTACCCCTTCTCTGCAAACACCTCGCTTGCCGTTTTCAGGAGGCTCCTGCGCGTGCGCGCGGCGTCTTGTCTCGGTATCTTCATTGCGGCCCTCCGAAAACCGAATTGAATATTGCATTTTAAATGATCATTTGAAGTAAGTCAATAAACAATTGTCGGCAAGAAGCGCGCCCAATATTAGGAGTCTTTTCTTCTCTCGGGCAGACGCTGAGGTTCAAGGGACTTCCAGGTGCAAGGTGTCAGGACCAAGGTTCAATGAGAAGCAATCCCAGGGCTTTTGTCGCCTCTTGGTTGCTTAATCCTTCAAGTTTCGCCTTTTACCTTGTACCTTGATCCTTATACCTTCTCCTGATTCATCCCATCATAACGCAGTCGGTTTGCGCCAGGTTTGCCATCTGGATGGTTCCGTCAGGGATCACATGCACGGAGGGGGTGCTGCCTTTATATTCTTCATCTAGCAGCTTGACGATGGCATCGAGGTCCTTATACCAGAACTGTTCCTCTTTCCTGCCGTACCAGAAGCAGCCTGCCGGATCCTTGAATCGCGAGAATATAAAGATCCGCCGGATCTTAGGGTCGTTTACCCGTTCTCCTACGGGGAGCCTTCCCCACGTTTCCTTGCCGAACCTGCCAAAGAGGTAGTGAACGACCTGCCCCTCCGGGATGTCCGCAAGCAAGACCACGTCGCCCCCTCCATCTTTCAACATCTGGGCAGCGAGCGAAAGGGCGATCACCGCCTCATTGCCCTTAGCAAAGGTGTTGACGAAGACAATGTCAGCCTTGCCTGGAAACTGCGTTCCGTAATGCGCAAGCAGGGAGTCTCCAAAACGGGCGTAGACTTCGTCAGGCTCTTCCGCGCACAGGTCAACAGTCTCGGCGTGTGTGTTGACCAGCGCATCGATCTTCACATCGAGCCTCGCCTTCCGGCCAAACTCTTTCAGGTCTTCGAGCAACGGGTTGTGTTTGCGGTCTCCGGCCCGGCATATCTCGGGATTCTGGTTGAGTAATGTGCCGTGATGGTATGCAATGGAATCAATGTGGGCAATACCCGGCATCACGATCTTGTAACCTCCCCCATACCCGCAGAAGCCATGCGCCAGAAAGGAGCCGATACCGATTCTGAAGTCGCAGGCAAGGAACTCCTTGTTTACCATGATCGGGGTGCCGAGACGCGTCTGCCCGAGCCTCTCGCAGTTCTCATACGGGTTGTGGTTATAGACAGTGAATCGCTCCATCACCTCCTCACCCAGCTTTTTCCTGAAGGCGGCGTTGTCAAACGCGATGTGCGTCCCCAGGGCACAGATGAAGCGAACCTGCTCATCCCGCAGTCTTGCTTTCTCGAATACCTCGAGCAGGTAGGGCAGGATCTGGTAGGTGCGTGTCGGGCGGGACAGGTCGTCGAAGACAGCACAGATCTCTTTCTTGCCCTTCAGCTTCTCCTGTAATGGCGCAAGCGTTCTCCGGTATTCGTCCGGACCGAGAACTTTCTTCGTGTCGCCTGCCATGTGGAGCACGCTTACCTTCCATGCGTCAGGCAGATTGAGCTCGATCGTCCTTTCACCCGACCAGATATTGTGCTTCAGCGGTACCTTCATGTCACTTCCTCCAGAGCATCTCAGGCAGACGCGACAAAATCGCACCTTACCCGCCTGCTCCCATTGGTATCAGTACAGTACCACGCAACGGTCTCGGCAAGTCAAACAAAATTGGTAATCGCGTGAAGACTTGTCGATTAGTTGATTCATTGAGTCGTTGAGTCGCCTAGACGCAGTTTCCTAACTCGTCGACTGGGATTCTGCGATCCTGGCAAGAGACTTCGGCAATCCGATACTGAAAGTTGTATCCTGGCGTGGGGTGCGTTGGGCGACGAGCAAAGGGTTTCAGATGCTAGGCGCACGAGCCGTGACGAACGAAGGCGTACTATAAGTACGTCGTAGTGAGGCAGGGTGAAGTGCAACGCCGCAGATGAACGCTGGCGACGTCGCCCAGACCTTCTACTCGCGTTTTTCGAAGAATTCTTTCATCCGCTCCTTGAACGACCTCCCCTGGGAAGCGCCGTCACCATCGGGCATTTCCCTGGAGAGTTCTTCGAGCAGGGACCTCTGCTTATCCGTCAGGGTGACGGGCACCTTAACGTGCGCGTAGACCACTTCGTCACCTCGACCATACCCGTGGGCGCGCTTGGCGCCGAGACCCCTGAGCCGGTATGTCTTACCGGGCTGAGTGCCGGGAGAGAGTTTTATCGCTGCCTCACCCTCGATTGTCGGGACCTTGATCTCTCCCCCGAGGCAGAATGTGGGGAAAGGTATTTCGGCATGCACCACGATATCATCTCCATTCCTCTCGAATACCAGGTGCTCTTTGACTGAAAGCACAATGTAGAGATCGCCTGGAGTTGTATCGTAGATGCCCTGGGCCCCCTCCCCTCTCATCTTGAGCCTGACACCTGTGTCCACGCCAGGAGGGATATTGAGCTTCACCTTCTTCTTTGTTCTGACGTATCCTTTACCCTTACAAGCCTTACACGGATCCTTGATGATGTTCCCTTCGCCACCACAATGTTCGCAGGTTTTGTTAATGGTGAAGAATCCCTGGCTGTACCGCATCTGGCCGCGGCCGTTGCAGTGCTTGCAGACTAAAGGCTGGAACCCCGGCTCCACCCTTGAACCCTTGCACGCGGGGCACTTCTCGTCTTTCGGTAGCTCGATCTCCTTCTCTACGCCGAATATCGCCTCTTCGAACTCGATTTCGAGATTATATCTGAGGTCTTCTCCCTTCCTCTGCCGCCGCCTCTGGCTTCCGCCGAAAAAGTCACTGAACAGATCGCCAAAGACGTCCTCAAAGTTCCTTCCGAAGCCGAAGTCGAACGCGCTTCCCATATCGCCGGCGCTGCCGAACTGGTCGTACCGCACACGCTTCTCCGCGTCGGCGAGAACCGCGTAGGCCTCATTGATCTCCTTGAACTTCTCCTCAGCAGCCTTGTCGCCCTGGTTTCGGTCGGGATGGTATAACAGTGCCAGTTTTCGGTAGGCCTTCTTCAGTTCCTCTTCGGTGGCCGCTCGGGATACACCCAGAATATCGTAATAATCTTTCCCCATCGTCTGTTAATGCCCCTACTCTGTCTCAGGGCTCTTCGCCACCGTCACCATCGCAGGCCGCAGCAGTCTCCCATACATGATGTAGCCCTTCTGCAACTCTGTGATGACCGTCCCGGCCGGGCTCTCCTTGCTCTCTTCCTGCGCGACAGCCTCATGCACGTTGGGATCGAATTCTTTTCCCTTCGCTTCAACCCTCGTCACACCAACTTTCTCGAGTATCTTCAGGAAGCCGCTGAGGGTCAACTCGACCCCCTCTACGATACCCCTCGAGTCTTCCGTCTTTGAAGCGTGCTCGATAGCCCTCTCTAGATTGTCGATCACCGGAAGCAATTCCTTAACAAGCGTCTCGTTCCCAAACTTCAGAGCCTCCTGCTTCTCTTTGGCTTTCAGTTTCTTGAAGTTCTCGAAGTCGGCCTGCTGATAAAGGATACGCTCTTTGAGCTGCTCTGATTCTTTCTGACTCTCCTCCAGCTTCTGCTTGAGCTCTTCTATGATTTCTTCCTTTTTCTTCTTTTTCTTGTGCTCTTCGTGGACTTCAGCAGCCTTCTCCTCTGCGCCTGGCGTGTTCACTTCGATTTTCTTTCCGTTACCGTCACCTTCCATACACTCCTCACATGGTCCGTAAAAGCTCCGTCACCGTTCTTGCGGTTTCGTGCACAATCGGGATGATCCTGGAATAGTTCATCCGCACAGGCCCCATGACACCGAGTACACCCAGCTGCCTGGAACCGACTCTATAGGTGGAGGTGATGATGCTCACATCACGCATCTCTTTAACCCCGGTCTCCGCGCCGATAATCACGTGGATACCTTCGTCCTCCAGGCTTTGGTCAAGGAGCCGGAGCAGCTTTTCCTTTTTTTCAAATGCCTGAAATAGCTCCCGTAAACGTTTGATATCTGAAAACTCGGGCACACCTATAATCCGCGACGTTCCTTCGATGTAGAGCTCCCGTTCATCATCCCTTTGAACAATAGTGTCGAGCGCGTCGAGCACCTTTGTCAGGAGCCTGCTAAAATTCTCCCGGTCGCGTCTCATATCTTCAAAGATCTGTGTCCTGAGAGAAAAGAAGGGCATCCCTTCGCAACGCTCATTCATATAGCTTCTCATGCTGGCCAGAAGCTCGGGGTCAAGCTCTTCTTCAGTCACCACCAGGCGTGAGTGAACCATCCCGGCGGAGGTCACCAGAAGAACAAGCACCGTGCGTCCGGATAGCTTCACGAACTCGATCTCCTTGAAGTGCATCGTGTTCACTTTGGGCTCTACCACGATGCCTGCATATTGTCCCAGACTGGCAAGCGCGCGGGACGCATCTTCCATTATCTGCTCGGTGTATGTGTACTGATGCTTGAATAGTTCGTCCAGGATCTGCAACTCTCTCTTGCCCAGCCCCCGAGGGATAAGGAGACTGTTCACATAATACCGAAACGCCTTGCTCGTGGGGATCCGGCCGGCAACAACATGGGGCTTGAAGAGGAAGCCCTGCTCTTCAAGATCGGCCATTACGTTCCTGATGGTCGCAGAGCTCCAGCGATTGTTGACGAGCTTTGACAGGGTCCTGGAACCCACAGCCTCAGCAGAACCAATGTAGGCGTTCAGGATCAATTCAAGGACTTTCCTCTCTCTTTCTGTCAGGTGGTCCATCCGTTGTCTACTCTCTTTGATCTGCCGGAATAAAAACGCAATACACCTAGAGGTCCAGTTTTCCCGTAGATAAAGTAATGACGTGGTGCAGCTTTGTCAAGCGAGGGAGACAGGCCATTACTCGATCCTTTTGACCGGAGAACGTGTCTTACCTAATCCTCCGGAATGGAGGCCGCCCCGAGGCCTCGCTGAGTTCTCAGCTCCTCGATCTTGTTCAGCGGCCGCTCGAGCTGTCTTCTCCTGGTAGTCGTCAGTGCCTCGTACTCCCTCTGCGTATCTTCTATACGCTTCCCCAGCAGATCGAACTTCTTCGTAAATTCCTCCCACTGTCTCTTGAATGCACCAAGCAGCGTCAGTATCTCATTGGAGGTCTGTTCGAGCGCAAAACAGTCTACAGCCTGCCGGATGACCCCGAGAACCGCAAAGAGATTGAGCGGCGACACAAGCACCACCTTGGTGCGCAAGCCTTCTTCTATGATAAGGTTGTCCTGTTCGTAGACGAAGGCGTAGATCTGTTCATTTGGTATGAAGAGGAGCACATAGTCGATTGTGTTCTGTTCCGGGTTGATATATTCCCGGCTCGTCACTTCTTTCATGCGTACCCGGACATCGCGCAGAAAATCATTTCGGAACCTGCCCTTTTCCATGTCGGTCGGTGCTTCGACATACCTCACGTAATTGTCGAGGGGAAACTTCACATCCATATTGACTTTCAGCTCTTTCGGCAGCAGAAACGTGAAATCAGGCCTTGAACCCGTGCTCTCTATGGTCCTCTGCTTGACGTAGTTGACATTCTCGATGAGACCGGCAAGGCGCAGGATATCCTCTGCCATGCGCTCGCCCCACTGGCCTCGTGTCTTTGTGCTTGCAAGGGCTTCCCGCAAGCCGCTGGTTGTTTGCGCAAGGGCAGCCGTCTGCTCGGTAGCGAGCTTCAAATGCTTGCTGAGCTCGCCGAATTTCTCCACCCTGTCCTTCTCCAGCGTGGTCATAAGCTGGGAGACGCTCTCCAGTTCAGCGGTCATGCGCTGGAGCTGCTGATCGATCAGGCCTTTGCGCGCGTCCAGCTCCTTGACGCTGACCTCACGTTCCGATTCGAGCTTTGCGTGGGCAAGCTTGAGAAACTCGTCTGTCGCCTTCGTCAGCGCATCGAGTGAGAGGCTGCCGAAGCTGGCTTTCACGTTCTCCACAACCGCGTCGACGCTTGCCTTGCGCTGCGCCTCGCTCTCCCGGAAAAGCGCTTCAGCCAGGTCACGGCTTGTTCTCGCCTGCACGATACGAAGCATGAACGCCGCACCGATGCCCAAAAGAAAACCAACCGCGAGCGCAACCAGAAGCGGAACCCAGTCCATCTGCACCTCCAATTCGCCTTATTCTACCTTGTCTCGCAGCGGCTGTAAATGCGCACAGCTGCCAGTGGCTGGTGGCCAGCTTCTTTGGTTTCTTTGGTCTCTGGTCTCATTGCTGACTGCCGACCGAAGGATGTATGGCCCGGGCCGACGGCGACTGATCACCATTCCGATCACCGTTCACCATTCACTGATCACTATTACAAGCCTTGCGCATCTTACTCTCCGGACCTATATTTATCGAAAATAAGAGTGGTCAGTGGCTCGCGCTTGGTGGCCAGTGAAAGTCTTAGGATTTGACTTTTTTTGCTGTTCACGAAGCACCATACACTAGTCACTAAACACTGTCTTTCAGGGGGGGGTTATGGCTGAAGCAATCATAAAAATCGAGGGCATGAGCTGCGGTCACTGCGTCATGCGGGTAAAAAAGGCTGTCGAAACACTTACCGGCATCAGCGAGGCAGACGTGAGCATAGGAACTGCCCGGGTCAAGTACGACGAAGCCAAGGTGAAGAGGGAAGACCTGGAAAAGGCCATAGAGGCAGCAGGATATAAGGTCGCACAGTGATCGGTAATCGGTAATCAGTAAGAACGGGGAGTCGAATGTTTATCAAACCATGGGGGCGGCATGCATAAGGCTCATAATGCCACCGGGTCTACTATGGGCCGCAGGGTGTTCCTGAAGGTGTCGGCAGGAGTTGCCGCTCTCGCTGCTATTCCAAAGTGGCTCTGGGCGGCGTTCGTTGACAGGCTCCAGGTACGAACCGTAGAAAAAGAGAATTTCCGTTTTGATCCGCGCATCGGTCAGATCACCTGGACAGACAGGAAAGTGAAGGAGCCCTATTATCTGAAAGTTGACGGACTGATTGACAAGCCTTTCAGGCTCTCTTACGACGAACTGAAGGCGCTGCCCCAGGTGAACCAGGTCTCTGATTTTCATTGCGTCGAAGGCTGGTCAGTAAAAGATATCAGGTGGGGCGGGTTCCGTTTCTCCGAGATTTTGAAGCGCGTCAAGATAAAGCCGGATGCCCAGTTCGTCGTCTTTCATTCACTGGGAAAAACAGAGTCTTCAGCCGGCAAGCTCGATCACTACGCCGAAAGCTTTACAATTGAGGAACTCATCGATCCCGGAAAAGAGCGACTGCTCGCTCTCTCCATGGACGGGAAACCTCTGCCCCATGAACACGGCGCGCCCTTGCGTGTGGTCTGCCCCTACGATCTTGGCTACAAGGGAAGCAAATTCGTCGAGCGCATAGAGTTTGCGCGGGAGAGGCAGCCCGGCTGGTGGACTCTAGCAAACCCGGTCTACCCGGTTGATGCACCAGTACCCAGAGGGCGGCTGAGAAAAAATCGCTGATGCAACTTGATATGGCTTATCGTTGTTCGCGATCAGCTTCTTGTTGAAGCGTCAGGCGGCTTCGTTCTGATTCCCGGGCTTCTTTTGGAAAAGGAATGTGAAGAAATGGCGATAGGCCCCATCGTTCTCAAGAGATCCGTAGTGTTCCTCACCCTCAACGCCAAACTTTCCCGAAAAGTAGTCACGCACCTGCTGTTCGGTAAAATGGTTCCACGCGGGTCCATTCCGGTAACTTAAGCAGGTCATTTGATAAAACCCGCCCTCGCTGAGGATACGGGCGATGCCATCTATGAAATCTTTTCGGTGCTCCATTCTGACGTGATGGAAACAGCCGAAATCAAGCACAAGGTCAAACACGCCTGCAGCAAATGGCATCTGCTCAAACTCGCATACCAGGAGGGAGACCTTAAGTTTCTCCTTTCTAGCCCTCCGGCCCGTGTACCTGACAGCCTCCAGCGAGATGTCCATGCCGGTGACCGAGAACCCTGTGCGGGCGAGATAGAGCGTGTTGGAGCCCGCTCCACAGCACATGTCCAGCGCCGTCTGCCCGCCAATCGTGCCGCTTTCCACCAGGTCAACGAGGGCTCCACGCGGCCTGCCCAACTCCCAGGGAAGCCGGGACGCCGGGTACTGCTTGTATACCCTTCTCCACTCTTCGTGGTCTATCATTCCTGTCATCGATGTCATTCCTGACATCGATGTCATTCCTGCCATCGATGTTGTGGTACTCATGTAATTCTAGCACGGGCAGGCTGCGTGGTCTATTGCAGGCTAACATGTGCAGGCTAACGTTACGCCCGCGAGCACGATGTCACAAACACGATGTCACTTGACACTTCACCTGTCAACCACTATCATCTAATGTGCTCTCCCTCCTCGTTACATCGCATCACAGGCCACTCGTCGAACGCCTCGCGTCTACGTCTGTCCTCCTTTGCTCCATCTCTTTGTGGCTTTTTTTGGCGAGCACCAGTGCCGCGCAGGAGTCCTACCTGGTGAAGCTCGAAGGGGAGGGCCTGATCACCCTGGACGCCACCAACGTCCCGCTCGGCACCCTTCTCCAGGCACTGTCGAGGAGGGTGCCTCTCGAAATCAGGGGTGGCGTGGCACCGGACGAGCGGGTCAGCGTGCAGTTTTCCAGGCTTTCCCTCAAAGAGGCACTTGGCAAGATGATTCGCAACTACAATTATGTACTTGTGATGCCCGAAGGAAATGAAAAGCCTGTTCTCACAATCATCAACCCTATCACCCGGGCCCCGTCTCGAGAGGAACCACCTCCTGCGGTGGTAACGAAGGGAGGCGCTGCCCCTACCCAGCCCAAGGGAACTCCGCCGGCACCGGGGCCCATACCAGGGCAGCCACCAGGGATAGCGCCGGGCATCCAGGACGTGATCCCTCCGGACGCCGACCCCAACCGCCCGACAGTGCGGGAACGCAGGGATGTGCCGCGTACCGCACCTCCGGGGATGCCACCACCCGGGCCGGCTCTACCGGGCATTTCCCCAGGATCCCGCCCCCAACCAAGACCACAAACAGCAACAGAGACTCCGGCGAAGAAAGAGACCCAGACACCAGTGCAGGAGCCCACTCCCGCCACTGCCCCGGAAACGGTCATGACACCATTTGGTTTCAGAAGCGTAACACCCCCTGAGACAGACAGAGCTGCCGGCACCGGTAACGTGCAGGTGCCTGTCGGTGCGCCCGGCACGGTCCCTTCACCCATTCCCATACCCCAGGACCGCTCAGTCCCCTAAGCCCAATACCAAGCCACTTTCGTTCATAGATCCTGTTTGACAGAAGTGCCTTTTTGCGGGTACCCACGTTGGTGGGGGTGCGTCCTGTGGTTCAAATGCGAATATTGCATATCTAAATCCTAAACAATATCCGGGTACCCGCTTGCGGGTGATCGAATGTTCAAGACGAGAAAGGGACGCTGGCCCCTTTTGAAGCTTTGGTGATTCGATATTCTTTGTGATTTGGATCACCCGCAAGCGGGTACCCTGGATTTGGAATTTTACTCCAGGTATCCCTTGTGGGGCATCATCTGAGATCTGCCGAGAATGGCGCCCGTGTCCGTGATGACGTGCTGAGGGAGGCGCACCCCTGCGTGCAGCATGGGTCCTTCCTTTGAGTGGCCGAGGGGTCCAAACGCGCAGTAATGGTCGATAGCCTTGGCAGCGTTCGTGAAGTGATTGCCATGAGGTAGGGGCTGCACCAATTCGAAGACCTGGCGTACCACGGCCGTGAGCCGCCCGGCGATCTCCTGCGCCCGATCAATGTCCCCTTTTTCTACGGATTCGATGAGCTTCTTGAGCTCCGCCGGAAAGTAGTTGGCGCTGCTGAGCAGAAACCCGTCGTACGCTCCCCCGGCATCCTTGAGCCACCGCGCATACTCACCCTCGGCGCCGCGCACCAGGTAGACGCCCCCCTTGTCAACAGATGATGCTGCGATACGGTCGTGGCCACTCGAGTCCTTGAAGAAGATCAGGTTTGAGTATTTTGCCGCAACAGTCTCGAAGGTTTCGGGCGCCACCTCGTTTTCCGTTACCTGGGGAAGCTGATAGAGGGCCATAGGCAGGCCGCGTTCCATCAGTTCAGAAAGATTGGCATAGATCTCGTTTTGCGTGCGCGTCGCTCCTTTGGGCGGACAGAGCGCAAATGCACAGACTCGGGCCGCGCTGAGGCGCTGTCGACCATCGGCGATCCCGGTCAGCCTTTCGAGCAGGAGGAGCATACCCTCCATCGTCTTCTTGACCCTATCTGTCTCGGTTCTAAGGACGCCCACGAGCAGGCTCAAGCCTCGCTCCCGGGCCTGCCGCACCGCAAATTCAGTCACTGCAAGCGTCTCCGCCTCGTCCAGTTCCCACCCATCGCCCGTTGAGCCCGGAATTAGATACCCGTTCACCCAGGGTGTTACCTGGCTCAGGTGCACTGACATGCGATCGAAATCTATGCTCCCGTCGTCCCGGTAATGGGTGAGAAGAGGACACCACAGCCGTGGTATACCGTCTGGGAAAAAGCCGCGAAGTGACGCGCCACGAAGTTTCGCTGAGGTAGTCGTAGACATGATCCATGATTATGGCACTGGTTGGGTCATATTTCCACGTATTTATGGGGCCCTGAAGGGTTCTTGAACATTCCACTTGATAAACGGACGCGCATGTGAGATAGTATTACAGCTCAAGGAACTCCCTGATATTTATTTTGTTCCGGATTTCCTGCATTTGGGCGTCAACCTACGCTAAGGGGTTCCATCATACACATACAACCTTTGCCTCATCTGACCATCAAGGGGCATACCGTTAGAGTGCCCATCATCCAGGGGGGCATGGGCATAGGTGTCTCTCTGTCGCCTCTGGCCTCTGCCGTCGCGCGGGAAGGTGGGATAGGCATAGTATCGAGTGCCTGCCTCGACCGGCTCGTCTCGCGAAGAGTCGGGAGAAAGCTCACCACGTATGAAGCCGTTCGCGAAGAAATTTCACGGGCACAGGCCTGCGGCGGTGTTTCCGGGATAAACATCATGGTGGCCATTGCGAGGGACTATGAGGACTCCGTGAGGGGCGCCATCGACGCGAAGGCAGATGTGATTATATCCGGTGGAGGCTTGCCGCTCGCGCTGCCCGGGATAAAGAACTCCGGAGATACGGCGCTCGTTCCGATCGTTTCGTCTGCCAGAGCCCTCGAGCTGATATGCAAGAAATGGGAACGCTTGGGCTACAGGCCCGATGCGGTCGTGCTTGAAGGGCCTCTCGCAGGAGGCCATCTCGGGTTTAAATTCGATCAGATCCATCTGGAATCCAACAGGCTCGAGAATCTTTTTGTCTCGGTCAAGGAGACATCATTAAAGCACGGCGCATTTCCCGTCATCGTGGCTGGCGGCATCTTTACCCACGACGACATAGTCAGATTCCTCGCCATGGGAGCAGATGGTGTCCAGATGGGAACCCGGTTTCTCGTCACAGAGGAGAGCAGCGCGTCGCCGGCCTATAAGCAGGCTATCATCAACGCGCGTAAAGAAGACATTATCGTCTCACAAAACCCGGGGTCGCCGTGCGGCATGCCTTTCATGGTTGTCCGGCAGGCGCCCATGTTCATCTCAGCCCTCAGCGCCAGAAGAAAACCGCTCTGTGACAAGGGTTACGTGCTCTCAAAGGATCCGGAGGGAAAATTCACCAAGTGCTCGGCAAAAGAGAACAATGAAGCTTCATTTTGTATCTGCAATGGCCTCCTCAGCTCGGCGGGCTATAATCCCAGTGTGGAAGAACCACTTTACACGGTAGGAGCCAACGGGTACAGGGTTGACCGCGTACTGAAAGTCAAGGACCTCATGGGAGAACTAACCGGCCATGCAATCGAAAAAGGCCGGATGTTTCACCAGGAGGCGGTAACACAATATCTCACGGGCTAGCTCGGGTCAGCTCGGACCAACCCTCGGACCAACCCTCGGACCAACCATTGATTCGCCTGCATCCGTCTCTGCTGCTTCGCCCGTCTCTGCTGCTTCGCCCGTCTCTGC
>Ga0113563_10000115_pt1 | contig 29953 bp, 22 predicted proteins | sample Mud3Dept3metaG_FD_80117 | JGI IMG/M metagenome (GOLD analysis project Ga0113563, IMG submission 80117) | Freshwater wetland microbial communities from Ohio, USA, analyzing the effect of biotic and abiotic controls - Mud 3 Core 4 Depth 3... | ecosystem: Environmental > Aquatic > Freshwater >... | reverse complement strand
TGATGTCAGCACTATCCTGGCGACAGGTGGGGTAAACAGGATCATGCTCGATAATTTCAGCATTGAGGATACCAGAAAGGCAGTAACAATGATAGCCGGAAGGTACGAAACAGAATCTTCAGGGAATATCACTCTGGAAACGTCGAGGGCTTATGCGGAATGCGGAGTTGATTTTATTTCCGTCGGCGCTCTCACACACCATATCCGGAGTCTTGATATGAGCCTGAAAGCCATGTAGCGTATGCCATTAAATAAAGAAATCAAAGGCTGGGGTAAATTAAACAAACTTGTTCTGCCAGGTTTTGACGGAATTCCCATTAGTAATGTCATCAGATTCATAATTCAGGGGTTCAGCAAGGGCGTGCTTGTCACAAGAGCTTCATCAATAGCCTTCAACCTGCTGATGGCCCTTCTTCCTGCTTCAATTTTTCTGTTCACCCTTATCCCGTTCATACCAATACCAAATTTCCAGCAGGAGCTTATTGAGCTTTTTGAGAATATACTTCCTGTCAGTGCTTTCAGCTTTCTCGAAACTACGATTATTGATATCGTAACAAATAAAAGCGGAGGTCTCCTGCTTATTATGTTCCTCGCTACTATCTTCTTCTCAACGAATGGCATCCATGCTGTCATTCATGCATTCGTTGTGTCAGCACACTCGTTCAAATCCAGGTCATGGATCCATCAGCGTAAGATCTCTATTATCCTTCTTCTGATTGTCCTGATGATGATAGCCATAGCAGCCACCCTTGTCATATTCGGAAAAATGACTATCAATAAGCTCGTTGAGTATGAAATTCTCGAGAGAAGCCTGGTGATCTCGATACTTATCCTGCTTAAATGGATCGTCGTCATCCTTTTGCTTTTCCTGGCCATTTCATTCCTGTACTACCTGGCTCCGGCAAAAAGAGCCGATTTCAGGTTTATCTCTCCCGGATCAACACTGGCAACAATGCTGTTTATTCTTACCTCCCTGGGATTTTCAGCCTATGTAAATAATTTCGGTCACTATAATAAGCTTTACGGCTGGATCGGAACTCTTATGATAATACTTATCTGGCTCTACCTGAATTCAATAGCGTTGCTGATAGGCTTTGAACTGAACGTCAGCATAAAAGATGCAAGGGAAGAGGATTCAAAAAAGAACGATCTTCTCAGGTGCAGTGAAGAAAGTATCTGACAAGATTGCCTGTCTGATATTCAGAATACCAAAAGTCATAATTTGAACATCCTTATCATCGGTTTTTACTTTCTGACCTTTTTTTCATATTTTTGATGCACTTTAATTGCAGGAAATGAAATATCCGTGTGAAAACCACAAATGCAGACGATACCAATCCCGCATGGATATAAATTCAGGCTGTCAAAAACTTCCCGGCCAATGAAAAATTGGAACATCTTCCCTTTGCTCATTTTTCTTTTCGGATGTAAGGGAGAAGTGAAAGATATTTATCTTACACCGGAAAAAGCCGCGGAGTATTTTAAGAAAATAGAGACAGCCTGTAAAAGGGAAAACGGGAAACTCTGGGGAAAAAATCTCTATGGACCTGTAATGTTTGTTGACCGTGAAACCAGGAAAATCGTCGCAAACCTTCCTGATAAAGACGGGATTTTGAAGGAAAAAGACGGGATTTATACCGGTACTTATCCCAGAGAACTGATAATCAACACCATACCTGTGCATTTTGGAGGAACATTATTCGCCATGGCTCCCCTTCCGAATGAGGAGGATGAATTCAGGATAGTCACCCGTGCAATTCACAGCCTGTTTCACCGCTTTCAGGAGACTGTCGGTTATACTTCCTCGGGCTACAATACTGCCAATATGGATGAAAAGAATGCAAGACTCTGGATCAAGCTTGAGTGGAGAGCATTGCGGAAAGCAATCGAAACTGAAGGTCCCGGGCAGCAGGTTGCAATCAGGGATGCACTCGTTTTCAGAGGATCAAACCATGAGCTGTACCAGAATTATACTGCCGATGAGATCAGGTTTGAGAATTATGAAGGACTCGCCACTTTTACATATTTAATGATTTCAACCAATTCCCCTGAAGAATATAAAACCAGACTGCTCGAGTACCTTGACAGGATTTACTCATACCAGTCATATGCCAGATCATATGGAAATATACACGGAGCATTGTATGCCACGCTGATGCATCGGAAAGGATTCGATTTTAAGACAATCCAGTCCGAAAATGTCGATCTTGGAAAGATTGTCAGGGAACTTTATGATATACAGCTGCCACTGGTTTGCCGTGATGTTGCAGGTAGCCTTGCACTGAACTATGATATTGAAATCATCCAGGAGGAGGAAAATAAAAGGGAAATGGAAATCCGTGACCAGATCGACCGTCAGGTAAGCACCTTTATCGAAAAACCGGTTATCTATTTTGAGCTGGAAAGCCCTTACTTCGATTTTGAGCCGGAGGATATCCGGCCTCTGGGGTCTTATGGAACACTGTACAGCAGAATGAGGATCTCGGATAACTGGGGAAAGCTCACAGTGGAAAAAGGCGGTTGCCTTGTGTCGAATAATTTCAAATTCCTGCGCGTTTCAGCCAAAGGATTCAAAGTGAACAAAAACCGGTACGAGGGTGAAGGCTGGCATCTGATACTGGATGGCGACTGGGAAATTGTGCAGGTTGACCAGAACTATCTGGTTAGTAAATTGATGCCCTAATCTTCCCCAATGACCCCCGCCCCGCTTCGCGGGGCACCCCCTGAAGGGGGTCTAATCCTCTGGATGTTAGACAATTTTGTGATTACCTGTGTATTAGGCCCCCTTTAGGGGGCAGGTCAGCTTTAGCTGACCGGGGGTAATCTCTTCAACTCCTCCAATCTCTCTTCCAGTGATTTTATCTTCAGCTCCGTATCACTTTTCTTCTTTCTTTCAAGTTCAAGGATCCCTGACGGGGCATTCTGTATAAAATGCTCATTATCAAGCTTTTTCATGACAGAGGCCAGGAACCCTTTTAAATAGCCAAGCTCCTCACGGATCTTAATGAGTTCTTTATCAACATTAAGTTTATTGGCTAAGGGGATAAAATATTCAGTGGTCTTTATCATGAATGAAGCTGCATCCTTTATCTTATGGTCCGTAACCTTCACTTCCGACAGGTTGCCCAGTTTGATCAGGACCGGCAGTAACTCACGGTCAATATCTTTTTCAGCTGAACGGATGCAAAGTACAAGGTTTTCCCTGACGGGAATATCCTTGTCTTTCCTGACAGCCCTTATGGCGGTAATTGTTTCCTTGATAAGCTCGAATCTCCCGACCAGGTCCCTGTTATATCTTTTCGACTCCGGTACCCTGCTGACCATAATGCTCTCTCCGTCTTTTCTTTCAATGAGAAGCTGCCAGATCTCCTCGGTTATGAAAGGCATGAACGGATGTATTATTCTCATAAGTATGTCGAAGATAGAGATCGTTGCATCCAGGGTTACTTTATCAACAGGTTTCTGATATTCAGGTTTTATTATTTCGAGGTACCATCCCGAAAACTCATCCCAGAAAAGCTTGTATGCTTTCATCAGGGCTTCAGAGATCCTGAATTTCCGGAAGTCCGAATCAATAGAGGCAACTGCCTTTTTAATCACCTCTTCCATCCATTTTACAGCTGCAGCAGATGATTCAGGCTGACTTTTCCTTTCATCGACCTCCCACCCTTTTACCAGCCGGAAAGCATTCCATATTTTATTTGCAAAGTTGCGTCCCTGTTCAGGGAGAGAGTCATCGTATAAAAGATCGTTCCCGGCCGGGGAACACAGAAGCATGCCAACCCTCACACCGTCAGCCCCGTATTTTTCAATAAGCTCGATCGGTTCAGGCGAGTTCCCAAGAGACTTTGACATTTTTCTTCTCTGCTGGTCCCGGACCAGGCCGGTAAGATATACATTGTTAAACGGTTTCCTTCCCTGGTATTCATAGCCCGCAATTATCATCCTCGCAACCCAGAAAAACAATATCTCAGGTGCAGTAATGAGGTCATTTGTCGGATAATAGTATTTCAGGTCAGGGTTATCAGGCCTATTTATGCCGTCAAATGAGGTTATCGGCCAAAGCCATGATGAGAACCAGGTGTCGAGAACATCTTCATCCTGTCGAAGGTCGGATTCTTTCAGAAGCTTATTGTGGCTTTTCTCCCTGGCCAGTATCAGGGCATCATTGATATTTTCAGCTACGACAAATTCATTATTATCATAATACCACGCTGGTATCCTGTGCCCCCACCAAAGTTGCCGGCTTATGCACCAGTCATGAACATTCTCCATCCAATGGCGGTACAGATTTCTGAATTTTGAAGGATACAGATGTATTTCTCCCTTCATTACTGCATCAAGCGCCGGCCGGGAGATTTTATCCATCTTCAGGAACCACTGCATTGAAAGCTTTGGTTCAATGATGGCATGGGTACGTTCAGAACGTCCTATCTTATTATTATAAGGAATTACTTTAACAAGGTTACCTTTCTTCTTCAGCTCCTTCTCAGCCAGATCCTTGGCGGCAAACCGGTCGGCGCCCACAAAAATGCCTGCATTCGGACTGAGGGTTCCGTCGTCATTAAAAATATCAATTGACGGCAGGTTATGCTTCTGTCCTATTGAATAGTCATTTATATCGTGTGCCGGGGTGATTTTCAGGCAACCCGTACCGAATTCCATATCGACATATTCATCAAAAATGAAGGGCACTTCCCTGTTTACCATCGGTACTATCACCTTCTTTCCCTTAAGATGCCTGTATCTGTCGTCGTTCGGATTGGCACATACTGCAGTATCACCAAGTATCGTCTCGGGCCGGGTTGTTGCTACAACCACATAATCATTCCACCCTACAATCTTGTACCTGACATAGTATAGTTTTGACTGCTCTTCGGTAAAATAAACCTCTTCATCCGATACAGCAGTCCTTGCCTGCGGATCCCAGTTGACCATTCTCACACCGCGGTAAATAAGACCTTTATTATAAAGATCCACAAACACTTTAATTACCGAATCATACCTCTCCTTATCCATCGTAAAAAGTGTCCTGTCCCAATCGCATGAGGCTCCCAGCTTTTTAAGCTGCTCAAGGATTATGCCTCCGTGCCTGTGAGTCCAATCCCATGCATATTCCAGGAATTTCTCCCTTGACAGGTTCCTTTTCTCGATCCCCTCGCTTCTGAGCTTAGCCACCACCTTCGCTTCAGTTGCAATGGAGGCGTGATCGGTGCCGGGTACCCAGCAGGCATTCTTGCCAAGCATTCGTGCCCTTCGCACAAGCACATCCTGTATTGTATTGTTCAGCATGTGCCCCATATGAAGCACACCTGTTACGTTGGGCGGAGGGATAACAATTGTGTAAGGCTCTCTCCCGTCAGGTATACTTCTGAAAAAGCCATTCTTTATCCAGTAATCGTACCACTTGCTCTCTGCTTTTGCGGGATCGTATCTTGAATCTATTTCCATTGAGGGCTGGTGATTAAGTGACCGGTAATAGAGAGGCAAAATTAAAAAAATTAGTTATATTAGGGGAATTTGCATTGAAAATGCCCATCTGCTAAGGAAAATGAGATTACAGAATCACTGTTGCGTACCTGCAGGCCGAATGAAATTTACCGATGTTCTGTCTTATCCGATCATCCTTGTGGCAATGATTCTTCTTTTAACTTACTGTACCAAGGAGGATTCCGAAAAAGCCAGCAAAGAAGAGCTTGCTTTAAAGATGTTAAACGGCATTAATGCAGATTCGCTTGAAGCAGATGTTATCTGGCTGCAGAATATGGGCACCAGGTTTGCACTTAACGGCAACCACAAAGATGTGGCAACAAAAATAAAGAAGAGGTTTGTTCAAATGGGGTACTCAAATGCCATCCTGGTTTCATTCAGAATAAATAAAACCTACCGTGAAGTAGTCTATGAGCAGTGGCAATATAATGTCATAGCATTTATTAAAGGGACCAAATATCCTGACTCACTTTGCATTATCGGAGGGCATTATGACAATATCCTGAGCACGGGAGATCCGTTTACGGTTGTTCCGGGAGCAAATGATAATGCAAGTGGTGTGGCAGGAGTCATGGAGATTGCCAGAATCATGAAAAAGTACAGCTTCCGTCCTGAAAGTACCATAATGTTCATCGCATTTGGTTCGGAAGAGTTAGGTTTATGGGGAAGCAGGGATTTTGCTGCCAATCCGAATGGCTTTTCACAGAAGATAAAATTCATGCTTAACTATGATATGATAGCCTGTGAACCGGAAACCAATCCTGAAACGTGGTACGTGAATATAATGGACTATGATAACTCACATGATCTCAGGAAGGATGCCGAAGAAATGTGCAAGGAACACACTGTTCTTGATTATGTAAATGATAATACACACAATAAGCAAAGCGACAGCTATCCGTTCTTCACAAACGGATATAAGGCTCTCTTCTTTTTCTCAGGCAAAACGGATACGAATTTCCACACCCTGAATGATGTGGTTGGAAACTGCAATTTTGAGTATTGCCGGGAGATTGTAAAGCTGTCCGTTGCTTTGCTTGCAGACAAGAACTAGACTTTATTTCTTTTTTTTGACTACGGAGTTACACTGTTTTTACTCAGTGTAACTCCGTGTATATCAGTGTAATACCTCCGTGATTAATAAGTTCTGACCAGAAGCAATTGTCATATCTTCAGTATAGTTATTTTCTTAACTTTACCATGAAAAAACCGGATAATAAAACACTCATCAGATGCCATCAATCTCAGAAAAGGGCAGAATAATGCCATCCTCACCGATAAGAAAGCTTGTTCCTTTTGCAGAAGAAGCCAAAAGAAAAGGAAGGAAGGTATATCATCTTAATATTGGCCAGCCGGACATTCCCACGCCGGAAGTTGCTCTGAATGCAATCCGGAACATCGACCTCAGGGTGATTGAATACAGCCACTCCGCAGGGAATGAATCCTACCGCCGCAAGCTGGCAACCTACTACCGGAAGATCGGAATCAATATTGACCATACTGAAATGCTGATCACCACAGGCGGGTCGGAAGCTATCCTTTTTGCCCTGAATTCCTGTGTTAATACGGGCGAAGAGGTGATCACACCCGAACCATTGTATGCAAACTATAACGGATTTGCCGTTTCAGCCAGCGTGAAAATTGTCCCAGTAACATCTTATATCAAAGATGATTTTGCGCTTCCGCCAATAAAAGAGATTGAAAAAAAAGTCACTTCCGCAACAAAAGGCATAATAATCTGCAATCCGAATAATCCGACAGGATATCTCTACTCAAGGGATGAATTGATGCACCTCAGGGATATAGTGAAAAAGCATGATCTTTTCCTCTTTGCCGATGAGGCTTACCGCGAATTCTGTTATGACGGGGCAGAACATTTCTCATCAATGAACCTTAAAGGCATTGAAAACAATGTCATCTTGCTTGATTCAATTTCGAAACGATACAGTGAATGCGGAGTACGTATCGGTGCCCTTATCACAAAGAATAAGGAAGTAATCTCCACTGCACTTAAATTTGCACAGGCCCGTCTGTCCCCTCCGGGACTTGGCCAGATAGCCGCAGAAGCTTCGATCGATACTCCACCTGAATATTTTAAAGACGTAAACCGGGAATACACTGCACGCCGCAATTATCTTGTTGAAGCGCTTAACAGGATCCCCGGAGTCTACTGCCCAAAACCAAAAGGTGCATTTTACACTATGGTAAAGCTTCCCGTCGATGACGCAGATAAATTCGCACAATGGCTCCTCGAAGAGTATGAGTATAAGAATCAGACTGTTATGGTCGCACCGGCTTCAGGATTCTACTCAACCCCCGGCCTGGGGAAGAATGAGGTCAGAATTGCCTATGTGCTGAAGATTGAAGACCTGCGGAACGCAATTGAAGTACTTACTGAAGCGTTAAAGGTGTATCCGGGTGTTACACGATAAGACCCCCGCCCCGCTGCGCGGGGCTGCCCCCTAAAGGGGGCCTGATACACAGATATTTATGGAGTTATCTTATGTCCAGAGGATTAGACCCCCTTTAGGGGGTGGTCCCGTCCGCCAATCGGCGGACGGGACCGGGGGTCTTTGTTTGAAAACTACTCATATATCAAGTACTTTGCCCGTATCTTCCCAAACTTCTCAAGCCCCTCCTTCCAGCTCGCCCTGATCTCTTCATTGCTCATACCTTTCTGGATCTGCTCCCTCAGGATTGGTCCTGCGGCAAGCTTGTCAAAATAGGAATTGAAGAATTTATTCTTTTCGGGGTATCTCCTGTATGCATCGATAATCCACCCGAGATTCATCCGTGGAGACGGTACCAGCTTGTCTTTTATTGCATTTCTCAGATCGACTCCATAGCATTTCACCCCAAGCAGAGGAGGTGTTACCGAAGCCGGAACGCTTTCAGGGGTAAAACTGAATCCAGTGTCAGGAAGCAACGGCGATCCGTAAACCTGGAACGGGAAGGGAGTTCCCCTTCCAAGCGAAATATTTGTACCTTCAAAAAAACAGATGGAGGGATAAAGATATACTGATGTCTGGTTCGGCAGGTTCGGGGATGGTTTGACCGGAAGCTCGTAGAGAGTTTTATGTTTGTAGTTTTTACATTTGATTACTGTCAGATCACAGACGGCTCCGCTCTTCAGCCATCGCTCTCCGTTAATCATGCCTGCATATTCTCCCGGAGTCATGCCATGAACTATCGGGATAGGGTGCATTGCCACGAAAGAGCGGTAAGAAGTGTCAGCTATATTGCCGTCCACATAAAAGCCGTTGGGATTTGGTCTGTCCAGAACAATGCATTTCACGTTGCTTTCGGCACATGCCTCCATAACATAATGAAGGGTTGAGATATAAGTGTAGAAACGTGCCCCGACATCCTGGATGTCATATATTACAACATCTATCCCTTCCAGATCCTCCGGAGATGGTTTGTGGCGAACACCATAAAGGCTTTTCAGAGGGATACCCGTTTCAGTGTCTGTACCATCCCCGATACTTGCACCATCGGACGCCATTTCCCTGTAACCATGCTCCGGTGTAAAGATCACCCTGATATTTATCCCCATACCCAGAAGATATTCTACAAGATTTGTCTGTCCGACCATTGAGGTCTGATTTGCGACAACTGCAACTGATTTGCCTTCAATTAAATGCTTATACTGATCTGGCTGCCCGGCTCCCGGTACCGGAACTTCCTTCTTCCCGTGGCATGCTGATGCAATGAACATGATCATTAATATTGTCAATAACCTTTTCATCCGGAATGGTTTTAGGTTGTAAATCTAATAAAATTTCATCTCTGTGGATATCCGTGATATCCTCTGTATCACTCTGTGTAAGTTTTTATTTCTTTTTTTGTTACACCAGAGAAACACAGAGAAGATACAGAGAGACACAGAGAATTTATTAATTTTGGACTCTATTGTATTTATGAATTTACCATATTTCATAGCCCAGCGCCTTATCAGGGGCAGGCGCGAGGGGACATCCTTCTCACGGCCTATAAATATTATTGCTATCATCGGTATTGCAACAGGATTGGCTGTAATGATACTGGCAGTGGCTATTCTGACCGGCTTCAAACAGCAAATACGCGAGAAAATTGTCGGTTTCGGTTCAAACATACAGATCGTGAATTTCGATTCGAATCTGTCATTCGAGACCGTTCCCATTCATCAGGGACAGGAGTTTATTCCAAAAATCATGAATATCCCGGGAATAAAACATACCCAGGTATTCGCTACAAAAGCAGGGATCATTAAAACAGGTGAGGATATTCAGGGTGTTGTGCTAAAGGGAGTTGGAAGCGATTTTGACTGGAGCTATTTTGGAAGCAACATGACAGATGGTTCCGTCTTCACTGTATCCGACACTGCCCGGACCGATAAGGTGATCATTTCAAAACAGATCTCGGATATGCTTCGCCTCAGGACAGGCGATTCGTTTGCAATGCATTTTGTTCAGGATCCTCCCCGTATGCGCAAATTCACCGTGAGCGGTATCTATGAAACAAGCCTTGAAGAGTTCGACAAAATATACGTTTTCTGTGACATAGGCCATATCAAGCGCCTGAATGGCTGGGAAGATGACCAGGTAAGCGGATTTGAAATTTTTATTGATGATTTCGACAGGCTCGATCAAATGACACAGGCTGTCAAGGATGCGATCGGATACAGACTGTATGAGGATGAAGAGAAGTTCAAAGTGACCAATATCCGGGATAAATACCCTCAGATATTTGACTGGCTGAATTTCCAGGATATCAACGTAATAATAATTATAGTCCTTATGCTTGTTGTAGCCGGATTTAACATGATATCAGGTCTCCTGATCCTTATCCTTGAAAAAACCAACTTGATCGGAATCCTGAAAGCACTTGGCTCTCAGGACATCACAATCCGCCGGGTATTCCTCTACCAGGCAGCATATCTTATCGGCAAGGGATTGCTGTGGGGAAATCTTGTCGGTATCGGACTTGCATTCCTGCAATTGAAGACAGGATTTGTAACTCTTGATCCTTCATCATACTATATCAAAACTGTTCCTGTGAACCTTGAGTTGACTCACATCCTGCTTCTTAATGCAGGTTCAATGGCGGCAATTTTTTTCATGCTCCTGGTCCCTTCAAAGCTTATAAGCAGGATAACACCGGTAAAGGCAATAAGATACGATTGAAATGAATTTTGCCTGCTGATAAAGATTAGCCGGGTGATCTTAATAATTGCGTACTGTATTCATCGTCAGTCGGTTACTGCCCTCTTCAGGAACAATATTCCTGTAATGTTCGTAACGCTCAAGCACTTCGCTTACAAAATTGACTGATTCCGTGCCCCGGAAATATCCGCTTTTTACAACTTTGTCTTTATAATAAACCGGATCCGACTTCTTTAAAAGCCATACAGCAACATTGCCATCCCATTTCTGAGGATCCTTTCCATTTTTCCCGGCAAGCCTCATTGCATCCAGAACATGTCCCGGTCCGGCATTATATGAGGCAAGGATAAATTTCATCCTTTCCTTCTCATCCGGAATCAATGGTTCAAAGACCGCCTGAAGCCGGTTGATATACATTGTACCTGCTTTAATATTACTGGCAGGTGATGCTTTGATATTAATCCCCAGTTTCTTTGCCGTGTGAGGCATTACCTGCATAAGTCCATATGCTCCTGCCCTCGACTGAACATTAGGGATAAACCGCGACTCCTGGTAGATAAGTGATGCAAGGAGGCGCCAATCCCAGTCGATTTCATTGCTTGCACTCTTTATAAGATCATCCCACCTGGATATCTTCCCTGTATTCAGTGAGTAATAGTCACTTTTCACCATCAGGCTCGATCGTGAGTTCCTGAAATACTTTGCATAAAGCAGAGCATAGGATCTGCTTGTTTTATAGGCGCTGATCCAGCTATTCAATTCATTCAGAAGCGTTTGAGAATTTTCTTTTCTCAACCCCCAGGCTATATTCTGTGGGAAGCTGACAGGTGTCCTGATGTCGATCTCGGAGTAGTATGTAGAATTCACCCTTGCAACATTCTCATCACATACTGCATATTCTATTTCTCCCTTGGCTACGTTCCTGATAAGCTCCTCCGCCTCCCAGGCGACCTCAATAACATTTATGTTCTCGCCAATTTCAGCCGAAAGAGACATAAGCCGCTCATAATGCGAGGAATTTGTCTGCACAAAAATAGTCTTTCCCGCAAGGTCGAGCTGATTCCTTATAAGAAGCCTGTTCAGGGCATCTGATGTTAAGGAACGCCAGTAGAACGGTTTGAGTTGTACAAGAACCTGCCGTGTCTGAACTATCGGATCTGTAAAAAGGATCTCTTTTTTTCTTGACGAATTAACTGTCAGTCCAAAGGCAAGAAGGTCAGCCCTGCCCGACCTGAGCAGATCGAAGGCATTTTCAAGATCGTTCTCCGTGATTATCTCCATGTCTACACCCAGATAATCGGTAAATGCCTTGAGCAGCTCATAATGGAAACCCATCGGTTCACCTTTATAAACAAAATAATTTGTAGAATTGAAGTCTGTGATAGCTATCAGTTTTCCTCTTTGCCTGATAGAATCAAGATCGGAGGAGACATAATTATCATTGCTTATATTTGGGTTTTGCTGAACGTCGGAGCAGAATATCAGGTCTGCAACCAATATGAGGATTGAAATAATTAGTTTCTTTATCAAAATTGTTGTATTAGTTAAACAAGCGTTTTTTAAAAAAACGCCCGCAAAGGTACAACAATTTTTCAATTATAAAAAGTCCAGGCGGTTCCATACCGCAACATCCTGAAATTCATGGGATATGAGGGTATCATAAAATAGTCATAACCCATGAAACCCGAGTTAACATGATCGACCATTATAAAGATCCTGGCTCTTTTAAGCTTCAGGTTCAGAAAAACATTAATGAACGGATAATTGCCTGTTTTTATCTGTTCCTGCCTGAAAAACCTGCCGGTGGCAGGCATATAGGAATATGGATGATATAATGTATGGTAAATAAGGTCAACTCCCAGCTGAGTGTTAAGTCTGCCATTTGTTTGCCTGAATCTGAAAAGATGCTCAAAATAACCGGCTGAACGGACAGAAAGCAGAGGCAGATCAAGGATCTCTGCATTACTGCTTACCTGAGCCAGCACATCACCTGAAAGATGAAATTTCCATGCCCTGAATTCTTTGCTGATAAGGATGGCTGCTACTGACAGGCCTCCTGTATACTGTGAAGGAAGGGCAAAATTGTCAAAACCGGTATAATTATCGATTATTGTATAGTTAACCTTCAACTCCGTTTTTCGTGCCGGATATGAGAACCGGGTACCAAATTCCATCATGAACTCCTTATTCAGGTCATTGTGCCATTCAAAATGGTTGCCCCCCCATTGCCCGTACCAGAATGAAGGCTGCCTGTTTATTATCCCGCCGGTAATATCCCAGGTTGCCGTTCCTTTTTTCCACACGAATGATTTGGATATTTCACCTCTTAAGCTGAAATCTCCGGCTCTGTAACCGGTGAGGAACAATTCCCCGGTAGCGAACCACCTGAACTTGTCACCTATATTGTTGAAGAGCTTTCCGACAACAGCGTTGTTTGATTTTTTCCAGGCCAGGGTATCGGCTGCCGCATTATCATGTGTCGGAATTATCTGGCTGTACCTTAAAAGTTCATTTCTCAATCCGACGCCTCCTCCAAGACTTACTTTCCGGGTTTCATCCGTTGTGAAATCAAACCGGATGGTATTTTTCAGGGATCGCGAACTCAGTGAATCATGTGTGAAAGAAGAGCTGATGAATGCAGTATCATAAAAACCTGCTGCCGGATAATTGTCAGAGTATGTTCTTTTATTATTCTCCCATATGAAGATATGGGAAAACGTACCGCTTAAGCCAAGGAATCCGGAAGGTTTCTTTTTGATTGTGTCGGCTGATTCAGTTCGCTCCCCCACGGTGTACCTCTGAACCAGAAGGATATTATTGTTTTTCAGGATGCTTTTTGCAGTGTTGAGGCCTCCGAGGTTCACCGGTACATCACGCGTTTCAAGCAAGCTGAGCTGTTCATTGTCTGTTATCCCTCCGTTCTCTGAAGATGTCAGGCTGTTTATTCCTGATGAAAAATAGAGTTTATATTTCGGGCCCGTATATGATGAGTAAAAAGTAAATGCCTTGTCATCTGCACGCTGATAATTGTACTGGCCAAGATTGAAAATAATATCATAGATAAGACCGAAGTTCAGGAACCTGTTCACGTTTTGTGAATGACGCACCCTGAATGTCTGCTCAGATGTTTCCCTCGGCCCTCCGTTGGTCCAGACCAGTTCGGAAAAAGGCACCTGGGTATTCATGAAAAGCGCTTTCCTGGGTGTGTACATGAAAGGGAAATAATGTGCGTAAAGGAATTCATCAGGATCCGAAATGCGGTCAAAAAAGTTTATCTGATAGAAAGGCAGTCCGTAGTTTCCCAGCGTGGCATTAAGTGCTGAGTATCTGTCACTTGTCCTGTACCGGTGGAACATTGAAAATATGGTGTCAAAAGGAAGAATTATCTCTTCGGTGAAATCCTGTGTCAGATTCCACTGTTTGATAATTCTCGGTTTGACAGGTTTGGCAGGTTTCTGTGCACCAGCAGGTAAACCTGGCAATGCCAGAAGTAGCAGCAATATCGAAACACCCCTGATCATCTGCGCAAATATAGGAATTCTGAATTTAATGGTCAGGAGTGAGCTCAGTCAATCCACATTATCATTCAGGTAGGCGTTGTTCTCCCTGATAACCGGGCCATCCTCATCGTCAGAAGTAAGGGTGAACTTCGACAGCTTGCTTTCTGAATTTGAGTCAGAAGAACTCAGTGAAATATTTCTTCTGATATAGGCCGGGACATCCTCGAATGTATCGATATTCTCCTTCATTGTTTTATTTGTGAGACCTTCCTTTTTCAGGATCTTCTGCATATGTTTTACCTTTCTCAGTGTCGCTTCAGGCGTTGACTGGCCATCCTCATCAGTATCACCTTCTCCTTCCCGCATAGTTTTCATATCATCGCTGCTCCCCAGGCTGAAATCAAAAACACCCTGAGATTCTTCCTCAAAATCTGTTATGATCGACTTATGCTTTTTTTCGCGTACCTTGAAGCTCTCTTCGTTTTTCTCCGGGATGATACGGGGAGGCGTTATGTAACTGTTCGACAGCAATTCCACCTTTTGGGTTTTTCTGGGCTTGGTTGGCTGGATAATACTGTTAGCTTCAAATCCTGTTGCAATTACTATTACACTGATATTCTCGCCGAGTGTGTTGTCTGACGACAATCCCCTGATTATCAAAGCATCCTCAGAGGCAACCTCGTACATATAGTCCGTTATCTCACCCAGTTCGTCCATTGTCAGCTCATGTTCGCCTGTTCCGGATGAGATGTTTATCAGGATGCTTTTCGCTCCGGTAATATCATTTGAATTAAGCAAAGGGGAAGCCAGTGCATTCTCAATTGCACGGATAGCCCTGTTCTCGCCTGCAGCACAACCCATTCCCATCATTGCAACACCCGAATCCTTCATGACAGTCTCAACATCAGCAAAATCAACATTTATATAACCTGTCACGGTAATTATTTCCGCGATGCCCTTAACCGCGGTTGTAAGTACATCATCAGCTTTGGCAAAAGCCGTTGAGACTCCCTGGTTTCCATACATCTCCCTGAGCTTCTCATTGTTTATCACCAGGAGAGAATCAACCTGATCCTTCAGTTCAGTGATGCCGTCAATGGCATACCTTATCCGGACCTTTCCCTCAGACTTGAAGGGAATTGTGACTACGGCTATGGTAAGCAGTCCTGATTCTTTACATGCTTTCGCAATCACAGGAATTGCACCGGTGCCGGTGCCTCCTCCCATTCCCGTTGTAAGGAATACCATCCGTGTATTTCCGGAAAGAGCATTCATCACATCTGTCAGGTTTTCCTGTGCAGCCTTTTTGCCTTTTCCCGGCAGACTGCCTGCTCCCATTCCCTCAGTAAGCGATTCACCGATCTGGATCTTTACCGGAACCGGACTTTTAACAAGCGACTGCCGGTCGGTGTTGCACACAATGAAGTTTACGTCCCTGATGCCTTTCTCATACATATGATTGACGGCATTTATACCACCGCCGCCAATCCCAAGGACCTTTATTATCGACGACCTTTCCACAGGCAGATCAAAATTCATGATATCGTCAGCCATCTCGTTATATTTTGCTGGTTTAAGAACAGTATGGAAACTAACACGGTTATTTGTAGATTTTATCAACTGATTGATTGATCTTCAACCTCAAACATCTTCTGCATCATCATCTTTATCTTTTCCGTTATTGAAGTTCTTGGTTCCTGCTGATTATTAACAGGTTGATCATCTGCCTCGATATCCTCCCTTTCAATAACTTCCGGACGCGACCTGACAAACTCACCCTGCGGGCCTGCCCTGAACGATTTTTTATAAGTTTCCAGATAGTCAAATCCACGCATTATCAGTCCTACACTTGTTGCATACATCGGCTGGTTTATTTCATTTCTGCCGGTCCCGGACAGATGTTCATTTGGCAGTCCCAGTCTGACATCCATTGCAGTTTTGAATTTCATCAGCTGCGGAAGGTGCTTCAGCATCGCGCCACCGCCGGTTATTACAACACCTGCAGCAAGCTTATCAGCATAACCGGAATTTTGTATTTCAAAATTTATAAAATCAATGATCTCCTCCATCCTCGACTGAATTATGTAGGCAAGGCTTCTGAATGAGATCTCCTTTGGCTCCCTGCCGCTGATCCCCGGAATTGAAACGACCTTGTCCTCCGGAGCAATGTCACCCAGCGCTGAACCATACTGGATCTTCAGCTGTTCGGCATGCCTCTGGAGTATTGCACAGCCTTCCTTTATGTCTTTTGTCACAACATTTCCCCCGAGGGGGATCACTGAGGTATGTCGGATTATATTATCATAATAAACTGCAAGGTCAGTGGTCCCGCCTCCTATGTCCACAAGCACCACTCCTGCTTCTTTTTCATCTTCAGTGAGCACCGCATCAGAGGATGCGAGAGGTTCGAGAATCATGTCCTTCACTGACAGGTTTGCCTTCCTAATACATTTTTCGATGTTCTTTGCTGCCGCAACCTGACCGATAACAATATGAAAATTGGCTTCAAGCCTTCTTCCGCATATTCCGATCGGACTTTTCAATCCGGTTTCATTATCCACAATGAAATTCTGGGGGATGACATGTATTATTTCCTCTCCGATTTCGATGTGGATCTTATGCATATCCTCAATAAGCCTGAAAACCTCTTCCTTTTTTATCTCATCCTCATAATTATCACGCATTATATACCCTCGGTTCTTCATACTTTTAATATGCTGACCGGCGATCCCGACGAATACCTCCGAGAACATGATCCCTGATCTTTTCTGCACATCTTCCACGGTAGTCTGGATTGCTGTGACAGTCTCTTCAATATTCATCACAACGCCCCTCTTGACACCTTTGGAAAGGGCCTTGCTTAAGCCGAGAATCTCAATTTTCCCGTTCTCATTCTTTCTACCGACAATTGCGACGATTTTAGTGGTCCCGATGTCGATTGCTGCTACGTACTGTTCTTTATTATTCATATTAATTGCGGATATTGATTCTTACTGTCGTTTTCTGCACACTATCTGATCTTTGAATTCAAGATTGATTACTGAGTATTTATTCCAGCCTACCTCCGGCATGACCTTATCATAAAAAGCCGCAAGGTTGTTCAGCTTGCCTTTATAATTTTCGAAAGTCCCGAGATGGATCTGGTGGTTGCCTACGCGGGGTATCAGATCAATTTCCTCCCTGCCGTCAACATAGATCTGATCGATCTGTGCCGACCAGAAATTATCGGTGCTTATATATCTTACAAAATGCCAGACATCTCTCAGAACAAAATTTTTGAAAGTCGTATCAAAGAGACTCACACCCTCCAGCATTGCCTGGTTTATTTTAAAATTCCCTTCAATTATATGCAACCGCGGGGTATACAGGTTTCTTCTGCGCATCAGCACACCATCTTCATCGATGAAATAATCGCCGCCCTCATCGGGAACTACCCTCATCACAGGATTGCGCTGGTCAGCATAAACGTGCAATCTGCCGTCAATTGAGACATAAACTTCAGCCACTTTAAGCTCTCTTAATACATTTATCCTGTTCTCAATCTCACTGATGGATAAGCTCTTAACAGGCTGACCCAATATTTTCCCGCTGTTTCCGCTGACAAGATTGAGCAACTGTCTTTTTGTTACAAAATGATAATCGGATGAATCTTCAATTCTGATGACAACCCCGCTGCAAGGTTGCGATTCATAATAATATGCAAGCCAGACAGGCATTATAATGAGGTATAATACCGGAATTATAAGCAATATTTTCATCAGCCTGATCATCCTTTCCCCTCCTTTTTAAGCTTCTCCTCAATGGGTCCGACAAGGGAGTCAATATCTCCGGCTCCGATAGTAACAAGCACATCAAGCTTTTTTGTATCCAGCGCAGATGGAATATCACTCATTTTCAGGAGTCTTTTATTTGCCAGCTTCATTTTGTTAAAAATCAATTCAGATGAAACACCCTCGATGGGTTTTTCCCTTGCAGGATAAATCGGAAGAAGGATCACTTCATCCAGCTCGTCGAGGATATTGGCAAAACTCCCGGCATGATCAAGGGTTCGTGAAAACAGGTGAGGCTGAAATATTCCCGTGACCTTTCTCCCCCTGAAGTATTCCCTGACTGACATGATGCATGCCCTTATCTCTTCCGGATGATGGGCATAGTCATCAATATAGGTAAGCCCCGGCAGATTGACCCTTATATCAAATCGTCTCTTCACTCCCTGGAAAAGGATGATTGCCTTGCGGATCTCATTTTCGGTCACCCCGCATTTCAGGGCTATTGCCATCGCCGCAGTCAGGTTTTCAATATTGATTATGCCCGGAAATGCAAAACGGAGGTTCTCAAGTATTCCTTCCGGCGTCCTGAGGCTGAACAGGTAATGGTCTCCTTCATGTTCAACATTGAAATTCCTGTAGTCGGCTTTGTCATCATTACCGTAAGTAAGGCATTCCAGACCGTCAGGGCATCTCAAAATATTCCTGATCTTGCTGTTGATGATCAGCAATCCGCCAGGTCTTATCTTTTCACAGAACACATTATAAGCCTCTATCATTGATTCATGAGTCCCGTAAATATCGAGATGATCGGCATCGACTGAGGTTACAACGGCCATCAGCGGGCTGAGGGTGTGAAAAGAACGGTCATATTCATCAGCTTCCATCACTGTGAACCGGCTTTGCCCCAAAAGAAGGTTAGTGTTATAGTTTCTGGAGATACCACCGAGGAACGCTGAACAATCTACATGGGAGTGTTTCAGCAGATGAGCGATCATTGTGGAAATTGTCGTTTTCCCATGCGTCCCTGCCACGGCAATTGTATCGGTCCCTGATGAGATCATTCCAAGAATCGCGGCTCTTTTGTGCATACTGTATCCGTTGTTCCTGAAATAGCTGAGTATCACACTGTCGCCAGGTATTGCAGGGGTATAAATCACGATCACCCTGTTTTTGAGTTTAATATCCTTAAACAGGGAAGGCAGAACTGAAATATCATCTTTAAAGGCAACCGTGCATCCCTCCGTTGCAAGTGTGTCAGTGATGCTGTTTTTTGATCTGTCATATCCTGCAATGGTATACCCGCCTTTTGCAAAATACAAAGCAAGGGCGCTCATACCTATACCGCCGATACCTACAAAATAAATACCTTCTATGTTCTTAAAGTCAATCATCCTCCGGCCAGTTTCAGAACTTCTTTTGCTATCCTCATATCTGCATCCCTGTCAGCCATCTTTTTTATATTTTCTGATATGATGGTTTTTTTCCTGGTATCAGCAACAAGCTTAATAGCCTCATCCGCAAGGCATTTCATGGCCTGCTTATCACTAACCACCAATGCCGCTTTTTTTTCGGAGAGTGCCGCAGCATTCCTTGACTGATGGTCCTCGGCCACATTGGGAGAGGGCACCAGGATCACTGGTTTTCCAACAAGACACAATTCCGAAATGGTTCCTGCTCCCGCCCTTGAAACAATAACATCTGCCGCGGCAAAAGCGTAGTCCATTCTGTTAATGAACGGGTGCACTGAGATACTTTTGCAGGCAGAGAGGGAGACCTTTTCCTTTATATCATTGAAATAATTTTTCCCTGTCTGCCATAGCCATTGAAGGCCTGAATCGATCATCTTCTGAAGGTTACTGCTGAGACTTTTATTGATTGTCCCGGCTCCAAGAGACCCGCCAAGAACCAGGACTACCGGAGATCCTTCTTTCAGTCTGAAAAACGTCAGTGCCTCATCCTTTAAAATATCGATATTGTCAAAATTCTGCCGGACCGGATTTCCTGTCCTTATTATCTTTTCGGCCGGGAAATATCTTTCCATTCCGTCATAGGCCACACAAATGACCGAAGCCTTCCTGGCAAGCAGTCTGTTGGTCACCCCCGCGTAACTGTTCTGCTCCTGAACAAGTGTGGGGATCCCAATCCTTCCGGCTTGTCTGAGAACCGGTCCACTGGCATATCCCCCAAAGCCAACGACAACATCGGGATTAAATTCCTTAATGATCTTTTTCGCCGCAAACAGGCTCTTAAAAAGTCTGAGCAGCACAGTAAAATTCTTAAATGTCAGTTTTCTGTAGAACCCCGCAACCGGTAGTCCGATGATCTTATAACCTGAGGCCGGAACTTTTTCCATCTCCATACGTCCTTCGGCGCCGACAAAAAGGATATCGATCTCAGGATCAGTTTTCCTGAGAGCATTGGCAACCGAGATTGCGGGAAATATATGTCCGCCGGTACCTCCTCCGCTTATTATTATCCTTTTATGCTCCTGCCGGTTCATATATTTTTTCTCCTTCATCGTTTATTTCCTCTTCAGGCAGTTCTTCCTTTTTCAGCCTAGCATTAACCACCCTGCTCACGCTTAATATCACTCCGATGGAAAAGCTCATCATCAGGACCGATGTTCTCCCCCAGCTGACCATCGGAAGTGTCTGTCCGGTCACGGGCAGCAACCCTACGGCCACCATCATGTTCATAATTGCCTGGACCACGATCATCACAGTCAGCCCCAGGACAAGAAAGGCGGGGAATGCCGTTTCGCATTTTTTGGCAATAGCAATCCCCCTGAACAGAAGGATCATATATGCCAGGATGAGAGGAATTGCTCCCAGGAGCAATCCATACTCCTCTATTATTATGGCAAAAATGAAGTCGGAATTTGACTGGGGAAGCATATTCCTCTGGGTACTCCTTCCGGGAGCTTTCCCAAACAATCCTCCCGTTGAAATGGCAATTTTAGCCTGGTTCGACTGGTAATCATTTATCTCATCGACTTTTCCGGTAAAAAAATCTTTCATCCGGTTTTTCCATTCCACCACCCTGTTTTCATCTGTAACTGCCGATAACAGCAATGCGAAAAGGACAACACAGGCCACAGCCATACCGATATAAGCCACCAGGAATCTGACCGGAACTCTTCCTATGTACAGAATTACAATACTGATGCCAAATATCATTAGGGCCGTGGACAGGTTTTCAGGCATTATAAGCCCGCAGATGATGCCGACCGGAAGAATGAAGTATTTTGTCACAAGGACAAAATTATTCAGCTCCTTCTGATATTTTGACAGTGTTCTCGCAAGGTAGAGCACCAGGGCAACCTTGGCAACATCGGAGGTCTGAAACCTGAAGTTGGTTCCGGGAATCTCAAGCCACCGCGTTGCCTCATTTATTCTGACACCGAAAAAGAATGTCAGGACAAGCAGTGCGGCCGCCAAAATCAGGAAGATCCCGGCAAGCGAAAAATAGATCCTGTATGGAAGATAGTGTACAATAACAATTATAACAAGACCCAGCATGAGAATAAAGAACTGGCTTTTAAGAAAAAAAGTAGTATTACCCCCATAATTTCTGAATGCCACATTTACTGAAGAGCTGTAAACTGCCAGCAGGGAATAGACCATAAAAAGTGCCACAAGGCCCCATAGAGCCCTGTCCCCTTTGAATGTCCTTGTAAGCCAGCCTTGCTGCATTCTGATGATATTTAAAGGTTTCTGACAGCTGCCTTAAACTGCCGCCCCCTGTCTTCATAATTGTTGAACAGGTCAAAACTGGCACAGGCAGGCGACAGCAGCACAGTATCACCTTTTTTGGCCAGGTAATATGACGATCTCACTGCCTCTTCCATCGACATCGTTTCAACTATTGTCGGCACCTTGTCCGTAAAAGCCTCGATTATCTTTTTGTTGTCTTTTCCAAGGCAGACTACAGCTTTTACTTTTTGCTTTACAACCTGGAATAATTCCGAATAGTCATTGCCCTTATCTATCCCTCCGGCAATCCAGACAACATCAGTTTCCATGCATTCAAGGGCATACCATGTCGAATTGACATTCGTTGCCTTTGAGTCATTGATGAAGCTTATGCCGCTTACCTTGATTACCGGTTCCATACGGTGTTCAATCCCCTGAAAATCAGCAAGACTTTCCCTGATCACATCCTTACGGATGTTCAGGACTTTACCTGCAATAGCAGCAGCCATTGAATTGTAGGTGTTATGACGGCCTTTAAGCGCCAGCTCGTGAATGGTCATAAGGTTGGTTTTATGTTGGTAATCAATTACTAATTCCTTATTGTCGATATAAGCAACCATATTCTCTTTTAAAGTGTCGGAGAAAGGAAGAAGGGTCATCATAAATTGTTTCTTCGATAATTCTGTTTTTATGACCGGATCATCAGCCCAATAAATCAGGTAATCTGATTTTGTCTGGTTCCTTGTTATCCTGAATTTTGAATCGATATAATTCTGAAGATTGTAGCCGTACCTGTCCAGATGATCAGGAGTGATGTTCATCAGCACGGCAATTTCAGCCCTGAATTTGTACATGCCGTCAAGCTGAAAGCTGCTCAGCTCAATGACATAATAATCGTAAGGCCCCTGAGCGACTGCCATTGCAAAACTGTTGCCCACATTGCCTGTCATTGCGACATTCTTGCCGGCTTTCTTAAGCATGTGGTAAATAAGGTTCGTCACTGTGGTCTTGCCATTGCTTCCCGTAACACATATCTTCGTTCCTTTTGCATACCTGCCGGCAAACTCAATTTCAGAGATCACAGGTATCCCTTTCTCCCTGACTCTGGCTATTATCGGTGCATCCTCCTTAATCCCGGGACTTTTTATCACCTCAGAGGCAGCAAGTATTTCCTTTTCGGTATGGATTCCCTGCTCCCACTTTACATTATTACCGTCCAGCACATTCCTGTATTTTTCCTTTATCTCCCCAAGGTCGGACACGAAAACATCAAATCCATGTTTCAGTGCCAGAACTGCTGATCCTGTACCGCTTTCACCTGCCCCAAGTATTACAATCCTGTCTCTCATTCAGCTATCTTATCTTGAGCGTAACAATGCTTATAACTGCCAGTATCAGAGCCACTATCCAGAACCGGGTAACTATTTTTGGCTCGGGATAACCTTTTTTCTGATAATGATGGTGAAGGGGAGCCATAAGGAATATCCTCCGGCCCTCCCCGTATTTCCTTTTTGTCCTTTTGAACCAGGCTACCTGCATAACGACCGAAAGATTCTCAACCAGGAATATCCCGCATAAAACAGGTATCAGCAGCTCTTTCCTTATTACTATGGCAAAAACAGCTATGATGCCCCCAAGGGCGAGTGAACCTGTATCTCCCATAAATACCTGTGCCGGGAATGAGTTATACCAGAGGAAGCCTATGGTGGCACCGATAAATGCACTGGCGAAGATCACGAGCTCTTCAGAGTCCGGAATGAACATAATATTAAGGTAATCAGCATATCTAATGTTACTCGAAACATAAGCCAGAATGCCCAGTGCTGTCCCGATTATTGCCGATGTACCAGTGGCCAGTCCGTCAAGTCCATCCGTAATATTTGCTCCGTTGGACACGGCGGTGAGAATGAAAATTGTTATCATGACAAAGACCAGCCATGTCCAGAGTTGCCTGTGGTCTTCCTTAATGAACGCAACAAGCCAGGAATAATCAAATTCATTGTTTTTTACAAAGGGGATAGTGGTCTTGCTGGATTTTCTCTCCATGGTAATTTCATTCTCCAGCGGAACAGGGAGTGACTGGTCGAGCAGTTCATACTGTTCCCTCGGACTAAGATCACCAAGGCTTACCTTCTCAACAATTATTACATCATCACTGAAGAAAAGTGTCAGTCCGACAATCATCCCCAACACTATCTGCCCAACTATCTTGAAACGTCCTGCGAGCCCCTCCTTATTCTTTTTGAATATCTTGATATAGTCATCAAGGAATCCGATCAATCCAAGCCAGATGGTCGTTAAAAGCATCAGCAGCACATAAATGTTGTCGAGTTTTGCAAACAGCAGTATTGGGATAATTATTGAAGCAAGGATGATTATGCCTCCCATGGAAGGAGTTCCCTGTTTCATGTATTGCCCCTCAAGACCAAGATCCCTGACAACCTCACCAACCTGTTTTCTCTGGAGAAAGAGTATGATCCGCTTTCCTATAAGCATCGAGATGAACAGTGATGTGATCACCGCTGCCGCTGATCTGAAGGAGATATATTTGAAAACCCCTGCTCCGGGAACATCAAGTTTTTCGAGATATTCAAATAGATAGTACAGCATCCCTTCCTGTTTTTATTTTTTCATCAATGCTTTCTTCAGTTCCTCCCTGTCGTCAAAATGGTGCCTTACACCGTTTATCTCCTGGTATGTTTCATGCCCTTTCCCCGCAACAAGTATCACATCGCCCGGGTTTGCCAGCATAACCGCAGTTCTGATGGCCTCGCGCCTGTCACATATCCTCAGGGTTTTCTCCTTCAGCTCCTGTGTTATCCCTTCCTCCATATCATCAAGTATCTTTTCAGGATCTTCAGTCCTTGGATTATCCGAGGTAAGTATGACCCTTGTGCTTCCCTCGGCTGAAATGGCAGCCATCCTGGGCCTCTTGGTACGGTCACGGTCTCCTCCTGCTCCCACAACAGTGATAAGCTTCACATTGGCCGCCCTGATCTTATTAATTGTACCGATCACATTCACCAGTGCGTCTGGCGTATGTGCATAATCAACCAGTCCGGTAATGCCTGAGTCCGACCTGACAACCTCAAGCCGGCCGGGAACTGAAGTGAGACCGCTCATTACTGTAAGCAGCTCTTTCCTGTCTGCCCCGAGAAGCTCCGATGCAGCAAAAACTGCCAGAAGGTTTGAAGCATTATACTCGCCTATGAATCCGGTCCAGAGCTCCTCTCCCATTATCCTTAAACCCATTCCTTCGAAGCCCTGCTCAATGATCCCGCCTCTGAAATCAGCCATACCCCTGACAGAAAAGGTAAAGTGACGGGCCTTGCAGTTCTGCAGCATCACTTTTCCATTCCTGTCATCGGCATTGACAAGGGCAAAGGCATTTGCCGGCAATGAATCGAACCAGCTTTTTTTCGCGGCCAGGTATTTGTCGAATGTTTTATGATAATCGAGATGATCATGCGTAAGGTTGGTAAATATCCCGCCGACAAACTCAATCCCTGCAATACGCTGCTGATCTGCAGAATGCGAACTTACCTCCATAAAAGCATAATCACATCCGGCTTCAACCATTCCCTGCATCACCCTGTTCAGCTGAACAGGATCAGGTGTTGTGTGGGTAGCCTCCAGCTCTTTGTCAATGATATAATTGCAGACAGTGGAAAAGAGGCCGCATTTATAACCGAGTCCGGTAAACACCCTGTAGAGCAGTGTCGCAATAGTCGTTTTCCCGTTGGTGCCGGTCACACCTGTAAGCTTAAGCTTTGATGAAGGATTGCCGAAGAAATTTGAAGAAGCCTGCCCGAGGGCTTTTGCTGAATCGCCGGTTATAATCCATGATACATTTTTATCCGGGTGATCCGGAATTTTTTCGCAGATTATAGCAGAAGCGCCCGATCCTATTGCATCGGATATATATTCATGTCCGTCGGCCCTTGAACCCTTCACGGCAATAAAGAGCGATCCTTCAGTGACTTTGCGGGAATCAAACACGATGTCTTCAATAATCTTATCCCTGTCTCCTGAAAAGGAAATGAAATCTATGCCCCTGATTATCTTTTCGAGCTCCATCATATTACATATTCAACTCAAGAGATACTATCTGGCCCTCAAAATACCTTGCGCCGTGCTCCGGTGACTGCCTCAGCACCTTGCCCCTTCCACTGTATCTTACCCGGTACCCGACATTTTCGAGCAGATATATAGCATCCCGAAGGCTCATTCCCCGTACATCAGGGACCAGGCCTTTGCTGACATTCACTCCAACCAGCCTTACTGTATCTCCGCTCTCCCGGGTTTTCACCCAGTCGTTGGTTGCACTCCTTTTATACCTTACATCGAGTTCCCTGAAAACCTGGTTTATATCTTCCCTGTAACCATTGCCAGCTTCCGGAGCCATAGCAACCTTATCGCTATTGAAGGGATCCCTGAAATCCCTGAAGAAATTCGTTGCATATATCTTATCAGAGATCTCCTTAAATACGGAACCTGCAACCAGATTGCCGTAATAGACACCGTTTGAAGGGGCATTCACAACCACTATGCAGGAATACAGCGGATTTTCTGCAGGAAAATAACCTGCAAAGGAAGCCTGATAAGAGATCCTTGCTCCTGACCTGTATCCCGATTTACCAAGGGCGATCTGTGCCGTACCGGTTTTACCCGCTATTTTGTAATTGGGATTCCTGAGGTTCATGGCCGTCCCGCGTTCAACGACTCCCTCCATCATCTTCTTTGCCTTCCTGATTGTTGACCGGGATGCAATTGAGTTTATGATCACATCAGGATCATACCGTCTTATAACCTTTCCGTTGCGGGTGACTGCCGTAACAAATCTTGGCTTCATCATTCTTCCGTCATTTGCAACAGCATTATAGAAAGTAAGGATCTGCAGGGGAGTCATCCGGACTTCATAACCATGCGACATCATCGGCAGGGAGAGTCCTGACCAGAGCTTGTCACCCGGGTATTTTATCAGAGGTTCGCCTTCTCCCTTGATCTGGATATCGAGTTTTTCATTAAGCTTCATTGCATAAAGCCGGTTAACAAAATCTTTGGGATTGTTCCTGTAATGCTCATTGATAAGCTTTGATGTACCCACGTTGGAGGATAATTCAAATACCTCTTTTACAGTCAGCCTGCCGTAACCTTCCTCCTTTGTATCCTTTATGATCTTGTTATAGAACTTAACACTCCCTGTTCCTGTATCAACAACATCGCCTGTATCAATTACACCGTCTTCAAGTGCCGCCATCAGCACGGGCAGCTTAAATGTCGAACCAGGTTCAGTACTTTCACCAATGGCGTAGTTATAAGTTTCGTGATAACGTCCATCACTGCCCAGTTCCAGGTTAGCTATTGCCCGGATATCGCCTGTGGCAACCTCCATTACTATTGCACATCCATGATGAGCATTATGCTTACTGAGCTGGCTCGCCAGGGCTGACGTAGCAACATCCTGGAGGTCTATATCTATTGTGGTAACAACATCATTCCCGTCTCTTGATCCGGCACTCCCGGCGCCATAGACCGTTATCCAGTCACCCCCTGTGAGCCGCTGTTTTACGGCCACGCCGTTCTTTCCGGCAAGATCCCTGTTAAAAGAACCTTCGATTCCGACAACCGTTCCTTCGTCACCAAGATTCAGATATCCGATCGTTCTTGCAGCAAGCTCGTTGTTGGGCAGTATCCTCCGGTTTTCTGCCTGGGCTACCATTCCTCCCCTGTACTGACCCTCTCTGAAGATCGGAAGCTTCCTGAGCTCTTTAAGTGTCTCATAATCCACCCTCCGTTTGATCAGAAAATAGCGGTCGCCCCTTTTCCGTGCTTCCATGATGACTGCTTTCCATTCGTCGGCTGATCTGACGCCAAGGTGCTTCGCCAGGCCTGCAGATAATCCGTTGATCCCCTTCGACCATGTTTCCGCCGACATCCCCGTGCTTCTGGTATCCATATATATGGTATAGTAGGGAACTGAGCTTGCAAGCAGACGGCCGTCGTATGACAGGATATCTCCCCTGTTGGCAGGCATCTCGGTCGTTTTGTATACATATTTTTCACTCATGGCTGACCACTTGCCATGTTGTACGAACTGAAGAACAAGAATGCGGACAAGGATAGCAACCGCAACCACGACCATTGTAAAATATACAATGCCGCTGCGCCATACTATTTCGTCCCTTACCGCCATAATCTCTATTTATCTACCAGCAGTTTGTACGGAGGTGATTTCATTTCCTCAAGATCCAGTCCCTTTTCCCTCACCAGCCTCACTACCTCCGACTGTCTGCTTATGTACATCAGCTCGGCCGAGGTTGCAAGCGATTCAGATCTCAGCTCCTTCAATTGCTGCTGCAGTCTTGCTGTTTCACGGGTTATCTTTTCAGCATGAAACCTGTTGCCTATGTATACTGCAGCTAAAAAGGTGATTAACAGGACATACCACAGGTTCTTAAGAATGATCTTTTCAGTGACCATGCTCCCGCTGAGAAGCTCCTTCAGGAAACTTCCTGTGTTCTTTCTCTTATCTTCTCCCGTCCTGCCTTCTGCCATATCTCAGATCTTTTCAGCTATTCTCAATCTGGCGCTTCTCGCCCTGCTGTTCCGTGATATTTCCGGTTTGCCGGGCGTTATCCCCTTTTTATTCAGTATCCTGAACGGAGTCTGGGGATTTCCGTAGAAATCTTTATTCTCAATCCCCTCAAAATTGCCGGTGCGCATGAAGTTCTTTACCAGCCTGTCTTCGAGGGAATGATAAGTGATTATAACCAGCCGTCCACCCTCATTCAGCACATCAAGTGCCTGCAGCAGCATCTCTTTCAGGTATTCGATTTCGTGGTTGACGGCAATCCGGAGCGCCTGGAACACTTTCGCATGGAATTTATTCTCCTGCCTGGCTGGTGTCAGATCCCTTATTGCCGTAAGAAGGTCGCCGGTTGTTGTGACAGGCTTCACTTTTCTTGCTGCAACTATCACCCGTGCTATTTTCCTTGAGTTGCCGAGCTCACCGTACTTAAAGAATATATCAGCCAGAAGCGGCTCATCCAGTGTGCGGATCAGCTCAGCCGCCGTCAGTGTTCCGCTTTTGCTCATCCGCATATCAAGCGGAGCATCGTACCGGAATGCAAAACCTCTTTCAGGTTCGTCAAACTGGTGGAATGAAACTCCCAGGTCAGCAATAAGCCCGTCGATGAATTCAATTCCGTTAAATTTCAGGTTGTTCCTTAGAAACCGGAAGTTCTGATTCAGAAATATTAACCTGCAGTCATCAGGAGCATTGATGGCGGCATCCTCATCCTGGTCAAATGCAATCAGCTTCCCCGTTTTAAGACGCTTCAGTATCTCTTTTGAATGTCCTCCCCCACCGAAAGTAGCATCAACATATACCCCGTCAGGCTGTATATTGAGCCCCTCAATACACTCATCCAGCAGTGCGGGTATATGATAGACCATTATTCCTCAGACTCGTTAACGGTACCACCCAATAGTTTTTCAGCCAGATTGGCAAAATCTTCTGCTGTCATGCCAATCGTTTCATATGTTTTTGCAGCCCAGATTTCTATTCTTCCATCCCTTGCTGCAAGGACCACCTCTCTCCCGGCCCCGATCTGGTCGAGAAGTCTTTTTGGGACAAGCATACGGTTGTTGCTGTCCAGAGGCAGATCAGCAGCCCCCCTGAAGAAATTCCTCAGGAATGTGTTGTGTTCGCGGTTATAAGGATTTATCCTGCCCCTGATCTTTTCCAGCTGCCTGTTCCAGTCTTCGATCGAATAAAGAACCAGGCAGTTTTCGAATATATCCTTCCTTACTACAAAATGGTCACTTGAATCGGCAGGCATCTGCTTCCTGAACGCCATCGGAAGGATGATCCTTCCCGTTACGTCCACCTTGCATGTGTATTCACCTACAAATGAGGCCATGACCCTTTTACCTGATAAAAACGCTAAAATAAGTAATAATTATCCACTTTCCCCCACTTTGCTCCACTTTTTTTATCTTTTTGTTGAAAACTTTTTATGGTTTTCTTTGACAATATGTACTCACCCTTTCTTTTTTATCTCTGCTCACGAAGGGAAATGATTAACATACAGCATGTTAATCAACCAGTAAAATTGAAAAAGCTTTCAATAAGATAACTACGTATTAATCTACGTATTAATCTACGTATTATAATACGTAGTTGACTAAGAAATAAAAGGAAACAAATACATATTCAGGATATTATAAAGGGTGCCTAAAAATCCAATACCTCCCTGACGGTAAAGCATGATGAGGTGGTTTATCCAGCTTTTCGTCAACCTCATCCACCTGGCCACCCTTCCTTGCTTCATTCATCTCACGTACTCATCCCC
>Ga0113563_10000114_pt1 | contig 30035 bp, 19 predicted proteins | sample Mud3Dept3metaG_FD_80117 | JGI IMG/M metagenome (GOLD analysis project Ga0113563, IMG submission 80117) | Freshwater wetland microbial communities from Ohio, USA, analyzing the effect of biotic and abiotic controls - Mud 3 Core 4 Depth 3... | ecosystem: Environmental > Aquatic > Freshwater >... | reverse complement strand
TTCGAAGGTCGTGTGCTGATAGTCCACGACGAGCTTGACGGCGCGGTTGAGCGACCAGCCCAGGCTGGCGCCCGAGTTGGCGATGCGCGCGACCGAACGGGTCGGGTCGGCGAAGAGGGGGAAAGCGCCGCGGTCGGCCTCGAGCTCGCCGTACCGGATCGAGAGCAGGAGGCCGCCCCACGCCCTCGCCTGCGGGTCGAACGGCCGCCGCGGCGCGGCTCCGCGTTCGGTGACGCTCTCCCCGGTGATCGCCCACAGGCCTGCGACCTGCCAGGCGCGGTGGACGAGCTCCGCGCTCGCGGCGTCGAGGCGCACCTCCTGCCGGCTCTCGGTCCACTCCGCGAACACCAGCCAGGGGCCCGAATAGAGCCACATCTGGGGCGCGAGCCGGACGCGCTGCCCGTCGGCGACCGCGGTGCCCGCCCCGGTGCCGTCGTTGCGGTAGGTGAAGACGGGCTGCAGGGAGGGGCTCCGGTAGGAGGGCAGGTTCGGCGCGCTCGCGGTGCCGCTCTGGTCGCCGTAGCTCGCGCCGACGCCGAAGGCGAGACCGACCGGCGCCGGGGGCTCGCTCGCCGGGCGCTGGAAGGGGCGGAACATCAGGCGCGCGGCGAAGTCCTTGTCGTCGGAGTTGTCGCCGTCGCCGCTGGCGCCGTCCGGCACGCCATTGAAGACGCCGACCGCGTAGACCAGCCTCCCGCCGAGCGGCTCGCCGGTCAGCTGGAGGCCCAGGTCACGCACCGGGGCGAGGTTCGACGGCAGGCCGCGCTCGACGAAGGGCAGGTTGGCGTCCTCGAGCAGCGCCTCGAGCCCGACCGGGACCTTCGCCTTGCCCGCCCGCAGCCGGACCGCGCTGGAGAACCTGAGATCGAGGTACGCGTCCTGGAGGACCGAGCTGCCGAGCCCGAAGTCCGGCATCACCTTGAAGTCGACGATCTTCCACAGCGTTCCCTCGAGGATCGGCCGCGCCCGGCGCAGGACGAAGGTGTCGTGGATCGGCCGCTCGTCGTCGCCGAAGAAGAAGCGGCCGTCCTCCTGGACGAGCGCCCGCAGGCGGAGCTGGAAGGCGCCGTCGGCGCTCCGGAGGCCGAAGCCGTCGGCGCCCGCGGTCACGGCGGGCGCGGTCTTCGCCCTCTCGGCTGCCTGTTCCTCGGCCAGCTCCAGCTTGCGCTCGACGACGCGCAGGCGCTGCTCGAGATCGTCGGGGCTCGCGGCCGCGGCGGGTGCGGACGGTTCGGCGGGTTCGGCGGGTTCGGGTTGCTGCGCGACGGCGGGCGCGCCCAGCAGCAGGCAGGCCAGCGCCAGGTTCGGGATTCCGTGTCTCACGTGGAGTCTCCTTCGAAATCGCAGGGCGGAGTCCGGCGCGCGCCGCTCATCGCCGCTCCGCCGCCCACTCGGCGGCGCGCGAGCGCACGATCAGGACCGGATGTCCGCGCAACGCGTCGAGCACGGCGCGCGCCGCGCGGCCCCAGCGCACGCGCCCCGCCTCGTCGGCCAGCGGCGAGCCGAGCACGAGCAGGTCGTGCCCCGCACCGAGTCGCGTGCCCACCGCCGCCGCGAGATCGCCTTCCACCACCTCGGCGGCCGCCGACACGCCCCAGCGCTCGAGCGTGCGCACGCAGCCGGAGGTGAAGCGCTCCGCGATCCGGCGCCCGGACTCGTCGGTCCCGACCTCGAGCGCGGTCAGCACGGTCGCCGGCGAGCCCAGATGGCGCGCCAGCCGGCCCACGAAATCGACGTCCTCCTTGCCCGGCTCGCCCACCGCCACGGCCACCAGGAATCGCTCCGGCGGCAGCGCGCGCGGCTGGTCGACCAGCAGCAGGTGGGCCTCGCCCGCCGCGGCGAGCAGGGCCCCGATCCCCTCGCCCGGCCGGGCGGGCAGCGGCGCGACGACCAGGTCCACGGGCTCGCGCGCGAGCCGCTCCGGCAGCTCGGCGGCCGTGGCCACGCCGTCGCAGCGCGCCTGGGTGAGGCGCGCCAGCTCGGCCGCGCTGGCCGCCGCGGGCCCGGCGCCCACCGACACGAAGGAGAGCCCGGGATGGCGCAGCGCATGCAGCCGGCGGATGCCGACCCAGACCTCGTCGCCGGCGCCGAGCGGCTCGCTGCGCGCCACGTTCTGCGGGCGCACGACGTCCACCGCGACGTGGGTGCCGCCGAAGGGCGCGGGCGGGTGGATCACGCGCACTCCGGGCAGCGCGGGCAGGAGCACGCGCACCCGCTCCGAGGAGCCGACGAACGCGACCTCCTCGACCCGGGCCCGGCCCAGCACCGGGTGGCTGAGCTCCTCGCGCGCGCCGCGCAGGGCGATGTCCTCGGGACGCACCAGGACCTGGACACGCTGGCGCGACCCCGCGCTGCGCACGCCGCCCGGCAGCGCCATCTCGACCTGCCCCAGCCGCACTCCGGCGGGCGAGCTCTCGCCCACCCAGAGGTTGGCCCCGCCCAGGAAGGTGGCGACGAACTCGGTCTGGGGGCGCAGGTAGAGCTCGTCGGGCGGACCCTCCTCGACCAGACGCCCCTGGGCCAGCACGGCCACCCGATCGGCGAGCTCGAAGGCCTCCTCCTGGTCGTGGGTGACGAACAGCGTGGTCACCGCGAGCTCGCGCTGGATCGCGTGCAGGCTGCGTCTCAGGTCGGCACGGATGCGCGCGTCGAGGGCGCCGAACGGCTCGTCGAGCAGCAGCACGCGCGGCCGGTGCGCGAGGGCGCGCGCCAGCGCGACGCGCTGCTGCTGGCCGCCCGAGAGCTGGCTCGGCAGGCGCGCGCCGAGGCCGGCGAGGCCGACCAGGTCGAGCAGCTCCTCGCGCCGGCGCCGGCGCTCGGCGCCGGGCACGCCCTGCACGCGCAGCGCGAACTCAACGTTCTCGGCCACCGTCATGCGCCGGAACAGGGCGTAGCTCTGGAAGACGAAGCCGCAGTCCCGGCGCTGCGCCGGCACGCCGGTCAGGTCGCGGCCGTCGAGCAGGATTCGTCCCGAGTCGGGCTCGGCGAGGCCGGCGATCAGGCGCAACACCGTGCTCTTGCCGCTCCCCGAGGGCCCGAGCAGGACGCAGAGCCCGCCCGGGGCGACCTCGAGCGAGACGTTGGAGACGACCGAACGGCCCTCGTACCGCTTGGTGAGCTGCTCGAGCCGGATCGACATGCGAGAGCGACGCTACCGGCCGCGCGGTGACGGCGTCAGTCGCGCCGCGGTGACGAACGCGGGCGGCTCTGGAACCTCACCCGCGGCGGCGGGAGCCGGTCAGCCGGAGGAGGGGCCGCTCTCGCCGCGCGCGACCACCACCGCTGCGGCCAGGTCGCCGGTGACGTTGAGGGTGGTCCGGCACATGTCCAGGAAGCGGTCGACGCCGAGGATGATGCCGATGCCCTCGACCGGAACGCCGACGGTGCCCAGGATCATCGCCACCACCGGGATCGAGCCCGCCGGCACGCCGGCGGTGCCGATGCCGCCGAGGATGCAGATGAAGAGCACCAGGGCCTGCTGGCCGAGCGCGAGGTCGATGCCGTAGAACTGGGCCAGGAAGAGCACGGTCACACCCTCGAACAGGGCGGTGCCGTTCTGGTTCGCGGTCGAGCCCAGGGTGAGCACGAAGCGGCTGACGTGGGCGGGCAGCTTCAGGTTCTCCTCCGCCACGCGCAGCGCCGTGGGCAGCGTGGCGTTCGACGAGGCGGTCGAGAAGGCGGTGATCATCGCCTCCTCGACACCGCGGAAGAAGCGCAGCGGGCTCATCTTGCCGAGCCAGGCCACCGCCGCCGAATAGACCACGAACTGGTGGATGGCGAGGGCGAGCAGCACGACCCCGACGTAGCGCGCGAGCTGGACCAGGATCTCGAGCCCCAGCTCGGCGGTGAGCGAGAAGAGCAGCGCCGCCACGCCCACCGGAGCGAACGAGATCACCACGCCGATCAGGCGCATGGTCACGTCGTAGAGCCCTTCGACGACGTCCTCGAGCCGCCGCGCGGCCTCGGTGCGGGTCCGCGACAGGCCGATCCCGAACAGCAGCGAGAAGAACATCCAGGCCAGCATGTCGCCCTCGGACGCGGCGCGCAGCGGGTTGGCGGGCACGATCTCGGTGAGCAGCTCCATGCCGCTCCTCGGCGCCTGGGCGCGCGCCATCACGGTGGCGCGATCCGCGGCCCCGGAGGTGAGCCGCGCGCGCGCCTCCTCGGACAGCCCCTCGCCCGGGCGCAGCAGGTTGACGAGCACCAGCCCGAGCACGACCGCGATGGCCGAGACGGCCACCGTGTAGGCGAGCGTCTTGAGGCCGATGCGCCCGAGGCTGCGCAGGTCGCCGAGTCCGGTGACGCCGAGCACGAGCGCCGCGAAGATGAGCGGCACCACGAGCATGAACAGGAGGCGCAGGAAGATCTTGCCGACCGGCTGCGCGATCCAGGTCAGGACCCAGGCGAGCGCCGGGTCGCCGCCGAGCGTGCCGTGCGCGACGAGGCCGGCCGCGATACCGAGCGCGAGCCCGGCCAGCATCCTCGTATGCAGCGGCCATCGTGGCCGGCCGGCGTCGCGCTCCCCCGCCATGGTCCGCCGAGGATACGGACCGCCGGCGCGGCGGGTCAACCGACGCCGGCTCGCGCCCGCCGCGCTCCGCGGCTCAGCGGGCCGGCCGCACGCGCACCACGAGCGGGTCGTGGTCGCTCACGCGCACGCCGTCCGGACAGTCGGCGTCGACGTGCACGATCTCGGCCTCGGCGCCGCGCGCGAGCGCCGGCGAGACGACGACGTGGTCGAGCGCCTGCGCGGTCCCCTCGAAGTTGAAGGTGTAGCGCCGCTTCTCGGGCACGCGCAGGAGGAGGTTGTCGAGCGGCGGACCCGACACCAGCCGGACCGCCGCGCTCCAGGGATAGTCGTTGAGATCGCCGAGCACCACCACGCGCGCGTGCGGATCGGCGTCGAGCAGCCGGTCCACGAAGGCGCGGATCTCGCGCGCCTGCGCCAGGCGGCGGCTCGCGGTCGGCCGGCGGGGCGGCTGCGCGGCGCCGAACAGGCGATCGTCCTGGTACTTCGAGGACCAGTGGTTGACGATCACGAACAGGCGGACGCCGCCCGCCTCGAGCTCGACCGCGAGTGAACGGCGCACGCCCTCGCCGCCCACCAGCGTGAAGGCCTCCGAGCGCGCGGCCACACGTCCGGGGCTCGCGGTCAGGCGGGTCTCGCGTCCGGTGCCCTCGATCCCGACCTCGGAGAGCGGTCCGCCCGCACCCCGGCGCGCCACGCGCACCCGGAGCGGGTCGGCGAGCAGGGCGACCCGGATGTTGCCGCCGGGCTGACCGCCCTCGCGGTCGAGCTCCGGGTCGATCACCACCGCCTCGTAGGCGGGCCCGCCCGCCGCACGGATCGCGCCGGTCAGCGCCGCCAGCGTGGCCGCCGAGGTCGCGACGCCGTCCCCGCCTTTCGCGCCGCTGTCGTCCTGGACCTCCTGGAGCGCCACCACCGCCGGCCCGGCGAGGGCGCGCGCGATCACCCCGGCGACGTTGACGATCCGCTCCGGAGGCCCCGCGACCGACAGGTTCTCGACGTTGAAGGTGGCGATCGTGAGCGCGCCCGGGAGGTCGCCGAGCGAGGTCCGACCCTGGCAGGAGACACCCTCCGCCGCCACCTCGAGCGGCGAGAGCGGCAGCACCTTGAAGGTCGAGAAGGAGTAGTCGACCACCCCGAGGATGGGACCCGCCAGGCGCGCGCCGACCGACAGGCGCGGCACCTCGCCCACCAGCCGCCGCGAGAGCACGACGCGCGACAGCGGCGGGCCCTCCGGTGTCATCAGCGCGCCGCCCGCGGCGCTCGCCGGGGCGCCGCCCAGGTCCGCCGGGAGCAGGATCAGCTCGCCGTACGACGCGGTCGGGCCGGTGACCACGCCGCCGGGCAGCTCGACGCGCATCGACTCGAGGCTCTCCCAGAAGTCGATCGCGTCGCGTTCGGGCTCGAAAGCGCCCAGGGCATCGTCGTCGACCACCCCCGGGATCCGGCGCTCGCTCCAGAGGCGCGCCGCGGGCGGCAGCGAGGCGCCGGGTCCTAGCCGTTCGACAAACGTCGCCGCGAGCGTCGTGACCGGCAGCTGCGTCGCGTCGCGCGCCAGCTCGAGCACCCGGCCGCCGACCCGGACGCGCTCGCCGGGCTGCGGCAGCTCGATCGCGCGCGCATCGACGTAGAGGCCCTCCGAAGTCGCAGCATCGGTGTCCGGCGCCTCGGACTCGAGCCAGAGAGCTCGCTCGCGCGGCCGGTCGAGGAGCGCGGACACCGTCCCTTCCACGCCGGTCAGCCAGCGCCCCTCGAGCGGCGACCGGTGCCCGGCTCCCTGGACGAGGGAGATCGGGACCGGCTCGGTGCCGACCGCGAACGCCAGCACCAGGGCGCGCTGGGCCGTCGGATCGAAGTTCTCGTCGGCGATCAGGATCAGCGCGCGGCGTCCGTCCGGCAGCGCCGGCCCGAGCGCCATTCCCTCCAGGTTGTCGAGCGGCAGATCGAGGGCTCCGAGGTCGAGCCACGCCGCCTTGCGCGCCGACACCACCTCCGGCGCGTCCAGCCGGTCGATGCCGGCGACGTCGGTCGCGCCATCCAGGTCGACCAGGTAGACGCGCGCCTCCACGCCCACGCCCGAGACGAACTGGCGCTCGAGCGCGAGCAGCTGCGTCGCCGAAAGCGCAACGAGCTCGACCAGACCGTTGGTGCGGAATCCGCTCTCGTCGGGCGGAGCAACCGACACCGGCTCGACGCGATAGACGAACTCGGACGGCGGAACGGCCAGGTCGTCCAACCGCCAGCGCACGATGCGCGCCGGGCTGGCCGCCCCGATGTCGGCGCGCGGCCCGTCCTGGACGAGCGCGTTCTCGGTCGCCGCGAAGAGCCACTCTCCGGACGGCGTCACCGCCACGCTCTCGAAGCCGAGGTTGTCGCGCACGCCGGCCCGCCGGGCGCCGTCGGGCAGGAAGCGCGCCGGCAGCTCCAGCCGCCGCCGCATCCGGCCGCTGCGCTCGAGCTCGGCGACGAACGGCGCCTGGCCGACGTTGGCCTCGCCCTCCGAGGAGACGAACAGCCGCTCGCCGTCGAGGGCCAGCCCCTCCGGGTCGAGGCTGCGGCGCGGGAACGGCCGCCCGCTCTCGTCGAGCAGCCTCACCCGGCCCGCCACGACCAGGTCGCCGGCGTCCAGACGCCCGTCCGAGAGATCGACGTGCAGGCGATAGAAGCGCGCCGGCGCCAGTTCGCTGCGGTCATCCGAGAGCGCCAGCAGCTCGCCGGCGCCGGCATCCCAGGCGAGGGCGGAAAGCCCTCCCACCGGCTCGTCCTCGAAGGTGAGATCGCGCGCGAGCTCCAGGGCGCCGATCCACTCGAACGACGTCGGCATCGCCGGCTGGCCGCCGGCCGCGGCCGCCCGGGCCCCGCGAGCGGCCGGCGCGTGCTCGGGCTCCGCCGGCTCCCCGCTCGCGCACGCGGAGACGAGCACCGCGAGGGCGGCCAGGACGGAGAGCGATCTGGGCATGGGGTCCGATCCGGTTCCGGCGCACAGCCTATCGAACGGCGAGGCAACCCGGCAGGTCGCGAGCCGTAGAATCAGATGGTGAGCCGTCGCCGTCCCCGTCGCCCCTCGACCCTCTCCCGCGCCCGCGATTTCGTGCGCGACTACACCGACGGCGCCGGTGCGAGCGACCTCCGGCGCCTGGTCGATCGCGACGCGCCGCGCGTCTACTCGGTGCTGATGCGCGACCGGCCGGCCGGCGCCCAGCCGGCGCGCGGCTTCCGGCGTCTGCTCCGGGACGCCCGCCTGCTCTTCCTGTCGGTCTCGGAGAAGCTCTCGCCGCCGCGCCGCCTGCTCTTCGCGCTGTCGCTCGTCTGCGGCGTGCTCGGCCTGACCGACGTCCAGTTCACGATGAACTCGACCGACTACGGCTTCCGCGCCGACTCCTCGCCGCTGTTCTCCCTGGTGGCGCTGGGCGGTCTGGTCTTCCTGCTCGCCGCCGAGCTGGTCGATCGCGTCCTGGTGCGCGACGAGCTCGAGGTCGCGCGCCAGCTCCAGCGCGAGCTGCTCCCCGCCGACGTCCCGGACCTGCCCGGCTGGGCCTTCGCGCACTCGTGGCGGACCGCCAACGAGATCGGCGGCGACTACCACCTGTTCCAGGCGCTCCCCGACGGCCGCCTCGCGATCGTGGTGGCGGACGCCTCCGGCCACGGCATGGCGGCCGGCCTGTTGATGGCGATCGCCGACGCCTCGCTGCGCGTCGCCCTCGACCTCGATCCCGAGCCCCACGCGGTCGCCACGCTGCTCCACCGCGCCCTGCGCCGCTCGGGCAGCCGGCGCTCGTTCCTGACCCTGTTCTACGGCCGGCTCGAGCCCGCCACCGGCCGGCTGGACTACGTCTGCGCCGGGCATCCGCCGCCGATCGTGCGCCGGGAGGACGGGACCCTCGAGGAGCCCGCCGGCGGCGCGCTCCCGCTCGGCCTCGGCGATCGCTTCGCGCCCGCGCAGGGCACGCTGGAGATCGGCCGCGGCGACCGGCTGGTGCTGTTCACGGACGGCCTCTTCGAGTCGCTCGACGCCGCCGGCGAAGCTTTTGGCTACGAGCGGCTGCGGCGCGAGCTGGCGGCCTCGAGCGGCGCGCTCGACGCCCACGATCGCCTGCGCGCCGCCCACCGCGTCCACGTCGGCGACGAGCCGCTCTCCGACGACCTGACGGTCGTGGTGGTCGAGCGGCTGCGCGAGCCGGCGACCGCCGCGCCCGCTTGACCAGGCGCAAACTGCCGCCCACCGGCGGCGGTATCGTGGCGGGGTGACCGGAATCCCGCGCCGACCGCGACCTGCCCGGCTGGTCGCCCTGCTGCTCGCGCTCGTGCTCGGGCCGGCGCTCGACGGGGCCCTGGCCGGGACCCGCCCGGCGGCCGGCTGCGCCTGCGCCGGCGGTTCCTGCTGCGCGCGCCTCGCCGCGCGGTCCTGCTGCCCGCAGGGCCATTCGGCCGGCAGCGCGTGCGCCCGGAGCGGACGGGCCGCGAACGGACCTCGATTCTCGGTCACCTGCGGCTGCGAGCATCCGGCGCCGCTCGGCTCGGCAGGCGCGCGCGAGCAGCCGGCGCTGCTCGGCACCTCCGTCGCCCTGGCGCGGCCCTCGTCCGGTCGCGCGACGACCCGTCCGAGCCCACGGCCCGAGCCGCCCGCGGCCTCCTCTCCGGATCCGCCCCCTCCGCGCCCTCGCCTCTCTCCCGCCTGATCGGAATCGGGGAAGGCCGAGGCGCGCCGCGCGTGGCGGCCGGTCGCCGGCCTCTCCGCCGCTCGTGCCTGCTCCGCGCCGTGCGCGGCGCGGGCCGGGCCGACCCGGGACCGCTGCCCGAGAGAGGAAGACCATGTTGCGACACCGATTCCGGAGCGCGGCCGGCACCGCGCTCCTGGTGCTGTGCGCTCCGCCCGCGGCCCTCGCGGCCGCGCCGGCCCTGTCCGGGCGCGTCGTCGACCGCACGGGCGATCCTGTGCCCGGCGCCACCGTCACCCTCGCCTGCGCCGGCCGCGCCGAAGTCGCGGGGATCGAGACCGACGACTTCGGCCGCTTCCTCGTGCGGGTGCCGGAGGGCTGCGCTCCCACCCTCACCGCCTCGCTGCCCGGCCTGGCGGCAGGCACGCCGGTCGCGATCGACGCCGCCGCCCAGCCCGAGCTCGAGCTCCGACTCGACCTCGATCTCTTCGCGGACCGCATCGAGGTACGCGAGAGCGCGCTGGCCGACGGCCTCGGATCGCGCGAGATCCGCGAGAGCTTCGCGCGCGACGTCGGCGACGCCGCGCTGCGCGTACCCGGGGTGACGCGACTGCGCAAGGGCGGGCTCGCCAACGACGTCGTGCTGCGCGGGTTCAAGGGCGAGAATCTCGCCGTGCTGGTCGACGGCCTGCGCGTGCACGGCGCCTGTCCCAATCGCATGGATCCGCCCGCCTTCCACGTCGATTTCGCCGAGATCGAGCGCATCGACGTCGCCAAGGGCCCCTCGGCGGCCCCCGGGGGCGGGCTCGGCGGCACGGTCAACGTCGTCACCCGCGAGCCGGCGCCCGGCCTGCACGCCGAGGCGCAGGCCGCGGCCGGCTCGTTCGGCTACCTGGCGCCCTCGGCGACCGTCTCCTGGTCGGACGGACGCTGGAGCGGCAAGGCGGGCTGGGCGCAGCGGCGCGGCGACCCGTTCGAGGACGGCGACGGGATCTCCATCACGGAGCTCCTGCCCGAGCCCGCGCCGGCCGCCTACCGGCGCGAGGCGCGCGACGACCGCGCCTTCGACGTCACCACCGCCTGGGCCGGCATCGGCTACTCGCCGGCCCCCGGTCACCAGCTGGAGCTCGAGGCGACGCGCCAGGACGGCGGCTCCCAGCTCTATCCCTACCTGATGATGGACGCCCGCGAGGACGACGCCGAGCGCGCGCGGCTGGCCTGGCACCAGACGGCCTCCTCGGGTCTTCTGCGCTCGCTCGAGGCGGTGGTCGGCTGGGCGGCGGTGGATCACACCATGGACGACCGCCTGCGCACCTCCTCGACCGGCACGTCCGCCGGCTGGTCGATGAGCACCGCCGCGGCGTCCAGCGTGCTCGAGGCCCGCCTCGAGGCCGGTCTCGACCACGGCTGGACGCTGGGCGCCGACGGCTACCGGAGGTCGTGGCGTGCGACCACGTGGCTCGCGCCGCCCGGCGGCATGGCGCGGCCGCCGCAGGCGACGATCCCCGACGCCGAGCTCGACGCCGCGGGCCTCTACGCGCAGCTCGAGCGCCAGCTGGGCTCCGCGATCGGAGTCCGTGGCGGCGCGCGCGTCGAGCGCGCCGAGAGCCGCGCCGACCGGAGCCTGGCCGACGCCGCGCTCTGGCTCGCCTACCACGGCACCGCCGCCGCATCGCGCGACGACCTGCTCGTCTCCGCCGACCTCGGGGTCTCGTGGCGCCCCGCGGCGGACTGGGAGCTCGCCGCAGCGATCGGCCGCAGCGAGCGTCCGCCCGACTCCCAGGAGCGCTACTTCGCGCTGCGGCGGATGGGCACGGACTGGGTCGGCAACCCCGAGCTCGATCCCGCCGGCAACACCCAGCTCGATCTCGGCCTGCGCTGGCACGCAGGCCGCGTCGCGCTCGACCTCGACGCCTGGTACGCGGTCCTCGACGATGCGATCCACGTGGTCGAGACAGAGCGCGTGCTCGCCGTGCCCGGCGTGACGAACTCGCGCGCGCGCTCCTGGGTGAACCACGACGCACGCATGTGGGGAGCCGAGGTCTCGGCACGTATCGAGCTCGGCGCGCGCACCTCGCTCGCCGCCTCGGGCGGCTGGGTGCGCGGGCGCCGGGAGGCGGCTCCCGAGCTCGGCATCGTGGACGGCGACCTGCCGGAGATGCCGCCGCTCGGCGGCCGGCTCTCGCTGCGCTACGAGCCCGGCCGCTGGTTCGTGGAGGCCGAGGGCGTGGCCGCCGCCCGCCAGGATCGCGTGGACTCCGGCCTGCACGAGGAGGCGACTCCGGCGTGGTCGGTCCTCCACCTGCGCGCCGGTTGGCAGGCCGGGCGCTGGTCGCTGCTGGCGGGGGTGGACAACCTGCTCGACCGCGCCTACCGTGAGCACCTCTCCTACCAGCGCGATCCCTTCCGTTCGGGCGTCGCGGTGCCCGAGCCGGGTCGCACCTACTCGCTCAACCTGCGCGTGCGCGGATGAAGCGCCTCAGCCCGCGGGCGGCTAGGTCGGCTCGGGCTGGGCCGACCAGTGGCGCAGGTAGCCGGTCAGGCGCAGCTTGCGCCGCGTGTTGGCGCTCGACATGTAGCGCACCATGCCGTAGACCGGGCGCTCCGGCGCCCAGGGCCGGTCGTACCGGCCGAGGCACCAGCCGATGCCGCTCGCGGAGTTCGGGTCGCGCCCGTCGAGAGCCCAGCGGTCGTTGAGCGCGAACAGCGCGGCCAGGGCCTCGCGCGGCGTCGGCGTCCACTCGAGCACGCGCTTGCCCCACAGCATGCGCAGGTAGTTGTGGATCCGTCCTTCGCCGCGCAGCTGGCGTTGCGCCGCGTTCCAGAGCTCGTCACCGGTGTCGCCCTGCTCGAGCCGGTCGTGGGCGTAGTGCGCGGGACGCGCGTCGCCCGCGTGCTTCTCGAGCGTCGCGCGCGCCCAGGCCGGCAGCGCCTCGTAGCGGTCGTAGTCGTCCGGCCGCCGCGCGGCGGCGTGGTAGCCGAGCTCGCGCCAGGTGACCAGCTGGTCGAGGAACGCCTCGGCCGACGCGCTCATTCCCCACCACCCCGCGCGCGCGCCGGCGCCCGAGCCGGGGAGGAGCTCCGGGCTCCAGCCCTCGCGTGCGCCGACGCGCGCCAGGATCGCGTGGGCGGAGAGGTGTCCGAAATGGAGATAGGGCGAGAGGCCGCTCGACGCTTCGGCGTCGGGGTGGCTGCGCCCCTCCGCGTAACGCGGCAGGCGCCGCTCGACGAACTCGTCGAGCGCGCGCTCCCCCGCGCGCGCGCCGCCGGGTAGCGCGGGCACCGGGGCTACCTCGTGATCGATCGGCAGCGCGGCGAGCGCGGCCGGAGCCGCGGCGAGCAGCGCCTCGTCGGCCCGCGGCCAGCGCCGCTCGATCTCCTCCGGCAGGCGCGCGAGCCGCGGCAGCCGGGCGGCGGCGAGCGGGTCGGCGAGCGGTGGCCGCGTCAGGCAGGCCGCGAGCCGCGCCTGCAGGAAGCGACGGAAGACGTGCGCGCTCGGAAAGTCGCGGCCGGCGGCGGCGAGCGGCAGCAGGCCGTTCGAGTCCACCGCCTCCAGCCGGCACTCGACGCGGCGGGCCGCGGCGGCGAGCAGGCGCGGCAGGTGGAAGACCGGCGAGTCGTCGGCGATCAACGCGCAGGCGTGCCGCGACAGGGCCTCGACCAGCCCCTGGCCCGCGCCCGGCTCGGCCTCGACGTAGGGGTGGTAGAGGATCGGCGCGCCCGCGGCGCGGCGCGCCTGGTCGGCCATGCCGGCGAGCACGAACGCATGGAACCGGTCGCTCGCCCAGCGGTGACCGCAGCCGAGCGCCTCGACCACGACCAGGGGCCGGGACAGCCGCTCCGCCAGCGCCAGGGCGCGCTCCAGGCCGTAGTTCCACTGCAGGCGGCGCGTCGCGGTCATCCAGTAGGCGACGAACTCCCCGTCCGGACGGAGCGGCCGGTCGGCGAGCACGCGCCGGCGCGGATCGGCGGAGTCCGCAGAGCCGGAGGTCACGGGGTGTCTCCGCCCGGGCTGCGCCGGGTCAGAGCTCGACCTGGGCGCCGAGCTCGACCACGCGGTTGGAAGGGATGCGGAAGAAGGCGTTGGCCGGCCGCGCATTGCGCGCGAGGTAGACGAACAGCCGCTTGCGCCACCCCGCGAGCCGGGCGCGCCCGGTGGGCAGGATCGTCTCCCGCCCGAGGAAGTAGCTGGCCTTGCTGGCCTCGACGCGCAGCCCGCGCTCGGCGCAGCGGCCGAGGACCTTCGGAACGTTGGGCGTCTCCATGAAGCCGTAGCGCGCGACGACCTCCCAGAAGCCCTCGCCCAGCTCGCGCACGTCGAATCGCTCGGCCGCAGCCACCTCGGGGATGCCCTCGGTGACCAGGGTCATCAGGATCACCTTCTCGTGCAGGACCTTGTTGTGCTTGAAGTGGTGCAGCAGGACGGGCGGGGTGCCGTCGAGCTGCGAGGTCATCACGACCGCCGTGCCGGGTACCCGCGGCAGCTTGCCCTGCGCGCTGCGCCGCCCGACGTCGGCGATGAACACCTCGATCGGCAGCTTCGAGGCGCTGAACTGCTCCTGGAGCAGGTGCCGGCCGCGCTTCCAGGTGGTCATCACGGTGAACAGCGCCAGGCCGGTCACGATCGGCACCCAGCCGCCGTGGGCGAACTTGACGACGTTTGCGGAGAGGAACATGACGTCGAAAGTGAGGAAGAGGAGAGCCAACGGGAGCGCCTGCCAGATCGGCCACCGCCAGAGGTGGCGCGCGACCGAGTAGAGCAGGAGCGTGGAGATGAGCATGGTCGAGACGACTGCGATGCCATAGGCCGCGGCCAGCGCGCTCGAGCCGCGGAAGCCGACGGTGAGCGCGATGCAGGCGACCATCAGCGCCCAGTTCACCTCGGGCAGGTAGATCTGCCCGCTCGCCTCGCGCGAGGTATGGACGATGGTCAGACGCGGCCAGAAACCGAGCTGGATCGCCTGCTGCATGAGCGAGTAGGCACCGGAGATCAGGGCTTGCGAGGCGATCACCGCGGCGACGGTGGCGATCACGACCATCGGGTACAGCGCCCAGCCCGAGTAGAGCTCGAAGAACGGGTTGTCGCGAACCTCGCTGCCGCGCGCGAGCAGCAGGGAGCCCTGGCCGAAGTAGTTCAGGAGCAGGGCCGGGAAGGGGACGCAGAACCAGGCGAGGCGGATCGGCCGCTTGCCGAAGTGCCCCAGGTCGGCGTAGAGCGCCTCGGCGCCGGTGATGCAGAGCACGACCGCGCCCAGGATCAGGAAACCGTGCACGCCGTTGGCGAGAAAGAAGCGGAGGCCGTGGACCGGATTGATCGCCGCCAGCACTTGCGGATGGGCCACCACCTTGGGCAGCCCGGCGGCCGCGATCGCGACGAACCAGACCAGCATCGCGGGACCGAATACCGCTCCCACGCCGGCCGTGCCGCGTCGCTGGAAGTAGAAGAGTGCGAGCAGGATGCCGACCGCGAGCGGCACGACCACCGGACGGAACAGCGGGGTCGCGACCTCGAGTCCCTCGAGCGCGCCCAGCACCGAGATGGCGGGCGTGATCATCCCCTCCGCGAGAAGCAGAGCGGCGCCGAACACGCCCAGCAGGATCAGCATCGATCGGCGGCGGGCGCCGGTCTCGCCGCGCCCCTTGGGATTCGACCCCTGGTCGGTGACCAGCGCGAGCAGCGAGAGGATGCCGCCCTCGCCGTGGTTGTCCGCGCGCAGGACGAAGACGAGGTACTTGACCGCGACCACCATGGTCAGCGCCCAGAAGACCAGCGAGAGGACTCCCAACACGTTGTCGAGCGTCGGCTCGACACCGTGGCCGGGCGCGAAACACTCCTTGAGCGCGTAGAGGGGCGAGGTGCCGATGTCGCCGTAGACGACGCCCAAGGCGCCGAGCGACAGACGGGCGAGATCCTTCCAGCCGCGGACGACCGGCGCGTGGGAGGGGCTCGAAACCAAGGTCGCCCCGGAATGACTTTCGCGCTCCGGCATATCCGGTGCGAGACACTAGCATCGGCGGCTGGCGCGGCGGGCCGCGGCGCGGCCCTAGAGCTCGATCTGGGCGCCGAGCTCGATGACGCGGTTGGGCGGGATGCGAAAGAAAGCGTTGGCGGGCCTGGCGTTGCGCGCCAGGTAGATGAACAGCAGCTTGCGCCACTTGGCCAGTACGGCACGGCCGGTGGGGAGAATCGTCTCGCGGCCCAGGAAATAGCTGGCCTGGCCCGGCTCGATGGGCAAGCCGAACTGCCCGCAGCGCTCGAGGAGCCGGGGCACGTCGGGAGTCTCCATGAAGCCGTAGCGGCCGACGACTTCCCAGAATCCTTCGCCGAGCTCGCGCACGGCGAGCCGTTCGCGCCCGCGGATCTCGGGCACGCCCTCGGTGACCAGCGTCAGCAGCACGATGCGCTCGTGGAGCACCTGGCTGTGCTTGAAGTAGTGCATCAGCACCGGCGGCGCGATGCCGGTCTGCGAGGTCATGACCACGGTCGTCCCGGGCACGCGCGGCAAGCGGCCCTGCTCGGTGCGCCGGCCGACGTCGGCGAGGAAGAGCTCGATCGGCAGGCGCGATCCCATGACCTGCTCCTGGAGCAGTCGGCGGCCGCGCTTCCAGGTGGTCATCAGGGCGAACAGGCCCAGGCCGGCGCCGATCGGCAACCAGCCTCCGTGGGAGATCTTCACCACGTTGGCGGCGAGGAAGGCCCCGTCCACCAGCAGCAGGACGCCGGCTCCGAGCGCGGCGAGCCACGCCGGCCAGTGCCAGAGGTCGCGCGCCACCGAATGGAGCAGCAGCGTGGTGATCAACATGGTCGAGACCACCGCGATGCCGTAGGCCGCGGCCAGGCCGGTCGAGCTCCGGAAGCCCACGGCGAGCGTCACGCAGGCCACCAGCAGCGCCCAGTTGACCTCGGGGACGTAGATCTGACCGCTGGCCTCGCGCGAGGTGTGGACGATCGTCAGCCGCGGCCAGAAGCCGAGCTGGATCGCCTGCTGCATGAGCGAGAAAGCTCCGGAGATCAGCGCCTGCGAGGCGATCACCGCGGCCCCGGTGGCGATGACCACCATCGGGTAGAGCGCCCAGTGCGGGGCCAGCTCGTAGAACGGATTGCCGCGCACCTCGGAGCCGCGCGCCAGCAGCAACGCGCCCTGGCCGAAGTAGTTGAGCAGGAGCGCGGGGAATGCGATCCAGAACCAGGCCGCGCGGATCGGCCGCCGGCCGAAGTGACCCATGTCGGCGTAGAGCGCTTCGGCGCCGGTGATGCACAGCACCACGGAGCCGAGGATCAGAAAGCCGTACCAGCCGTGGCCGAGCAGAAAGCGGAGTCCGTGCAGCGGATTGACGGCGGTCAGCACGCGCGGCTCGGCGAGCACCTGCGGCAGCCCGGTCGCCGCGATGGTGCCGAACCAGACCAGCATCGCCGGTCCGAAAACCCTGCCGATACCCGCGGTGCCCCTGCGCTGGACCGCGAAGAGCACGATCAGAATCGCCACCGCGAGCGGCACCACGTAGGGCCGGAAGAACGGCGTCGCGACGTCCAGTCCCTCGAGCGCGCCGAGCACGGTGATCACCGGCGTGATCATGCCGTCGGCCAGGAGCAGCGCGGCGCCGAACACGCCCAGCAGGATGAGCATCGCGCGCCGCCGGGCTCCGGCCTCCCCCTTGGCCTTGGGGTTGCTGCCCTGGTCGGTGACGAGCGCGAGCAAGGCGAGGATGCCGCCCTCGCCGTGGTTGTCCGCGCGCATGACGAACGCGAGGTACTTGACCACCACGACCAGGCTCAACGACCAGAAGACCAGGGACAGGACGCCGAGCACGTTGGCGAGCGCGGGCTCGACGCCGTGCGTCGGAGAGAAGCACTCCTTCATCGTGTAGAGGGGCGACGTGCCGATGTCGCCGTAGACCACGCCCAGGGCACCGAGCGAGAGGCGGGCGAGATCCTTCCAGTCGCGGACGACCGGCGCGTGGGAGTGGGTCGAAGTCGAGAGTGCGCCGGCCTGGCTGTCGCGGTCCGACATGACGCGGAGGAGGACACTAGCACTCCGGCGCCGCGCCGGCCGGGGCCGCGCGGGCGCGGAGCTCCCGGCCCCAGTCGACGAGGCCGAGCAGGCAGAGCAGCAGGAAGACCGCGTAGAGGCCGGCGGTGACGTGGAGCCCCTTCCAGAGATAGAGCGGCACGTAGACCAGGTCCACCGCGATCCAGACCCACCAGTTCTCGAGTACGCGGCGCGACATCAGCCACTGCGCGCCCAGGCTCATCGCGGTGGTCACGCCGTCCAGGACCGGCACCTGGCTGTCGGTGGCGCGGTCGAGGAGCAGGCAGAGGCCGAGCGCGACGGCCGCCGTCACCGCCGCGGTCGCGCCGAGCTCCAGCGCGCCGCCGCGCGTCACCGGGCGCACCGGGGCGGCACCCCGGCCGGAGCGCCAGCGCACGATGCCGTACACGGAGATCGCGGCGTAGACGAGCTGCAGCCCCGCGTCCGCGTAGAGACCCGCGTCACGGAAGATGACGAGATAGAGCAGGTTGTTGGCGATCCCGACCGGCCAGGTCCAGGGATCCGAGACCGCCGCGAGCCAGACGCAGACCGCACCCGTGGTGGCGCCGAGCGCCTCCGGCCAGGGCGCGACCCGCGACAGCAGCGCGGTGCCGGCGAGCAGGATCACGAGCGACGCCCAGCGTCGCCTCCGCGTCCGCTGCATCGCCTCCGACATGGGCGCGGAGTCTGTCACGGCGACCGGTCGCGTCCGCCGCGGCGACCGGCGGCGCGGCCCGCGCTCACTCGCCGAGCGTGCCGGGGATTCCCAGCCGGGCGAGCAGGTTCTGCACGATGCGCGCGGTCAGGCCCCAGATCAGGTGGCGGCCGACGTGGTAGATGCGGATCGTCCGCCGCCTGCCGTTGATCACCACCTCGCGGTCTTCGGCGAGCTGCGGGTTGGCGAGCGCCGACATCGGCACCGCGAACACCTCGTCGATCTCGTCCGGGCTGGGCGTCGCCTCGAACCCGCGCGGGATCGCTCCGACGCAGGGCACGATCCGGAACCCGGCCGGCGAGCCGACCTCGTCGAGCTGCCCGAGGCGCAGCACCGTCGCCGGCGCCAGGCCGATCTCCTCCTCGCTCTCGCGCAGCGCCGCCGCCCAGAGCTCCTCGCCGATCTCGCGCCCGCCGCCGGGAAAGGCGACCTGGCCGCGGTGGTGTGGCAGCGCGTCCGACCGCCGGGTGAGCAGCGTCCAGAGCTCGCCGGCATCGGCGAACAGCGGCACCAGCACCGCGGCCTGGCGCGAGTCCGAGACGGGCAGGCGCTGTGGCGGCGGCGTGGCCAGCCGTTCGCGAACCTCGTGGATCCAGCTCTGCCAAGCCTCGCTCACGGCGATTCCCCGGCGAGCGCCGGCCGCGCCAGCGAGAAGTCGAGCGCGAGCGGCGCCGCCGGCCGCCGCGGCAGCTCGATCGCGAAGGAGTAGATCGAGGCCCCGCGTGGCGTGCGCCAGGTCGGGTGCCGGCGCGCGGGGGGACCGAGCAGGACGTCGAGCCCGACCTCCCCGTCCGGCCGGAGCACCAGGTCGCCGGCGGTGGCGCCCGCGAGCGCGAGGTCCGCGGGCGCCGCGGCGCCGAGCTCGAGCCGGATCGAGTCGAGCGGCGTCGCGCTCTCGAGCAGCAGCGCCGCCCGCGCACCGGTCAGGCGCAGGCGGCCGTCGCCGCCCACGAAGACGTCGGGGTCGAAGCCCGTGAGCACGATGCCGGCGCGATCGAGGGTGGCCGCCCCCGGCCATTCGCGCAGCGTGGTGTCGAGCGGCAGGAGCGCGCGCACGCGCGCCGCCGTGCGCGCCTAGGCGCGTCCCTCCAGGCCGAGCGCCGTGCACCAGCCCGGCGCCACCAGCACGATCGACAGCAGCCCGAGCGCGAGCGCGACGCCGCGGCCCGGGGCGTGCGCCGCAGCGAAGGCGAGCAGGGCCAGCGCCGGCAGGAACCAGGGCGCGCCCGGAGCGCCCGAGTCGCCGCCGAGGTCGAAGGGCGCGCTCGCCACCTGCGCGAGCGCAGCCACGGCGAGCGCCCACGGGATCCAGCGGCGACCCTGGTCGCGCGCCACGGCGAGGACGCAGACGAGCGCGGCCGCGTACCAGCCGAGCAGCCCGGCGTGGCGGCCGACGGCCAGCCCGACCGCAGCCCAGCCCAGAAGCTGCGGCTGGAGGGCGAGCTCGAGCGGCGGCCAGGGCCAGCCGCCGGCGAGAGTGGCGCCGCCGAAGGCGAGCGCGGCGCCGCCCGCGAAGAGCGCGACCCGGCCGACGCGGCGGCCCGCCGGCGCCGCCGCGAGCAGCGGCGCGGCGAGCGCGAGATAGGGCGCGCCGCCCGTGGCGACGACGCCGAAGGCAGCGCCGGCCAGGGGCCAGCGCCAGAGGCCCGTCCGCTCGCTGAGCTCGCCCGCGTAGATCGACTCGGGCTCGGCGTCGGGACCTGCACGCCGGCCCCAGACGAGCGCGGTGGCCAGGGCCATGCAGAAGAAGAGCAGCGTCTCGGGCACGAGGTAGAGCGGCGCGAACCCCGCGGCGGTGACCAGGATCGCCAGGCCCACCACCCACGGCGCGCCGGAGGAGCCGAGCCTCGGCTTCGCAGCCCAGGCGAGCAGGAGCGCGCCGCCGAAGAGCCACGCCCACTGCAGCGCGAAGACCGCCGCGCGCCCGCCCGATCGTCGCGCGACCGCCGCGGCCCGGGCCCAGAGCGCGGGCGCGCGCAGCGCGGGCCCGGGCGGGCGCTCTCCGGCGCCGGCCTGTCCCGTGCGCTGCGCGGGGCGCGCCTCCCCGCTCTGCAGGCGGAAGCCGCGCAGCGACGAGGTGCCGAACTCCCGGCGGAAGCGCTCCGCGTCGCGCTCGGCGAAGGCGAGGTCGCCGTCGAGCGCCAGGCTCTCGACCGCGAGCTGGAGCTCGATCTGCCCGCTCGACTGCGGCCGGCGCCCGGGCGCCAGCCCGACCGCCGCGAGCAGCACCGCAACGCCGGCCAGCGCGAAGCCGAGACGCGCAGGCCGCCCCGGCTTCACAGCCCGACCTCGAGATCCCAACGCCCGAACGGCCGGTTGCCGGTGGTCAGGGCGACGGTCGGCTTGATCAGCAACCGCCCGCGGCCGAGCGGACGGCGCAGCTCGAGCTCGAAACGGCACTCCTCGCCGGGCGCGAGCTCGCGCTCGAGCGCCAGCCACGGGCGCCCCGCGTGATGGTCCCGCGTGCCCTCGCGCAGCTGCACCTCGAAGATGACTCCGCCCGGCACCTCGTGGCTGGGAAGCCAGCGCTCGCGGCCGCGGTTGCGCACCACGACGGACAGCCGCGCACGCGTGCCTGCACGCCAGGCCTCGAGGCCCTCGATCCGGATCTCTCCCGCGCCCCGGTCGTGAAGCGCCGAGCTCGCGGACGGAACGCGGGGCGGCGCGTCGCCCGGGGGCTCCCGCGCGGCGAGGTCGCCCACTGCCTCCACCAGGGCAGCTGCGGCGCGCTCCGGGGCGTGCCGCCCGGCGACGTGGCGCCGGGCGCTCTCGCCCATGCGCGCGAGCGTGGCGCGGTCCCCGAGCAACAGCTCCGCGAGGCGGCGCGCGAAGGTCTCTTCCTCGCCGTCGCCGAGCGGCACGTGCACCGCGACCTCGTCCGGCAGGTCGCCGAACTCGGCGTAGTCGGAGACCACCACCGGACGGCCCACCGCCAGGATGCGCAGCAGCGAGGCCGAGGTCTCGCCGGCGGTGGGGTAACGCAGGTTGAGGCAGAGATCGGTGGCCGCGATCGCGGCCTCCATCTCGGCGAAGGGCAGGAACCCGGTGACGAACACCCGCCCGGCGACGCCCAGCTCGGCCGCGAGCTTCTCGTAGTTCGCATACGGCGACGGCTCGCCCGCGATCAGCAGGCGGACCTCGGCGAGCTCGGGCCGGGCGAGCGCGCGCACCGCCACCTCGGTGCGCTTGATCGGGGTCTGGAAGCCGAAGGAGCCGATCAGCGGCGAGCGCTCGGGGATGCGCCATGCGCGGCGGAACTCGAGCCCCTGCGCGGCCGACGCCGCGGGCGGCAGCGGAATGCCCATCGGCACGACCCGGATCGCGAGGTCCGGGTCGTCCTCGGCGAGGACGGCGGCGGCCCAGCGCCCGTGCACCGCCACGCCGCGCTGGCGGCGCAGCAGCGAGCGGTTCGCGGGCAGCGCGAACTGCGCGGCGCTGCCGAAGGCGCCCCAGCGCACGGGCAGCGCGGCCTGGCCGCCGATCCAGCCGTGGTCGCGCTCCAGCTCCTCCCGGTACGGCTCGAAGCGGCCGCGACCGACCGTACGGTCGAGCAGGAAGTGATGGAGCACGAGATCGTGGAGTACCACGACTCCGGGCCGCTCGCGCGCGAGCTCCCAGACGCCCTCGTGGTAGCGGTTGTTGCCCATGTGGTAGAGCGGGATGCGGCCGCCCTCCCCGGCGCGCTCGGCCGCGACCGGCCGCCAGCGCGCCTCGAGCTCGGGATCGACGGGCTGGCCCGGCAGCCTGAGGACGCGCACGTCGGCGCGCTCCGCGAGGTGCGGCAGCAGGTCGACGCTGTAGTCGGAGATGCCCGAGCGGACCGGGGGCAGCGGCGAGAGGTAGTCGAGGCGGAGCGTCACGCGCGATCGATTCTACGCGCCGGCGTCGGCCGCCCGCGGCAGGTCGTCGCGACCCGGGCCGGCGCGCGCGGCGAGGAAGGTGCGCGCGAGCGCCGCGTGCGTGGGCGCGTAGGCGACGCCGGCGAGCGCCACCCAGGTCAGGGCGAGGTGGAGCGCGGGCGGCGCGAAGGCGATCCCGAACAGCGGGTCCCGAAACGCGAAGTTGACGTTCTCCTCGGGCGCGGTGAGCAGGCGGCTCACCACCAGTGCCACGGCCGCCACCGCCGCCTGGAGTCCCCACCCCCGGCGGTCGTAACCGAGCCGGCGCACGCAGGCCAGTGTGAGCAGCGGCCAGACCAGGTGGTAGAGCGAGAGCAGGCGCGTGAAGAGCGGGTACTGCGGGTCCCACATGTACTCGGTGCCGCCGTACAGGTGGGCGCCGGTGGCGACCCGCCAGCCGGCGTCGAGCGCCCATGCCAGGCCGATCACCGGCGCGGCGACCGCCTGGCTGGAGAGCAGGAGCCGGTCGCCCGCGAGCACGCCGGCGGCGGTGATGCCGACGCCGAGGTTGCACAGGAAGAGGAAGTTGGACACGCCGTAGGCCAGCGCGTAGGAAGGCAGGTAGACCGCCAGCCAGGCGAGGGCGAGGAAGCGGAGGCGCGGCCAAGGGTGCCGGTTCGGGGGCGCGGGCAAGGGCGCCATCCTAGGACGGACGCCGGGGATGCGGTAGCTTGGCGGTCGCGTCCCGGCGCGCGAGGAGATCCGATGTCCGCCCTGCCTCCGTTGCTCATGATCCCCGGCCCGGTCGAGATCTCGCCCGCGGTCGCCGCCGCCGCCGCGCGGCCGCCGCGCGGGCATCTCGATCCCGTCTTCATCGAGTCCTTCGGCGCGGCGCTCGGCGACCTGCGCTCGGTCTGGCTGGCGGCCCCCGGCTCCCAGTCCTTCGCGGTACCGGGCGGCGGCACCCTCGCCATGGAGGCGGCGGCGACCAACCTCGTCGCCGCGGGGGAACGCGCGCTGGTGATCTCGACCGGCGTGTTCGGCGACCGCATGGCCGAGATGCTGCGCCGGCGCGGCGCCGAAGTCGAGGTGCTCGCCGCGCCACCCGGTGCGGCGCCCACGGCCGCGGACGCCGAGGCCGCGCTGGCGCGAGCGGTCGCGCGCGAGCGCCCTTTCAAGGCCCTCTTCGCCACCCATGTCGACACCTCGACCGGCGTGCGCATCGCCCCGGCGGGGTTCGCCCGCGCGGCGCGCCGGCACGGCGCGCTGTCCGCGTTCGACGGCGTCTGCGCCACCGCCGGCGAGCGCTTCGAGATGGCGGAGTGGGAGGCCGACCTCTACTTCACCGCCGCCCAGAAGGCGCTCGGGCTGCCGCCCGGGCTCGCCCTCTGGGTCGCCGGAGAGCGCGCGCTCGAGGCCCGCCAGGCGCTCCCGGCGCCACCCCCGCTCAGCCTCGACTGGGAGGCCTGGCGGCCGGTGATGGAGGCCTACGAGGCGCGACGCCCCGCCTATTTCTCGACCCCCGCCACGACCCTGGTCGCCGCGCTCGCGGTCGGCCTGGCCGAGCTGCTCGCCGAAGCTCCGGCCGCGGCCGAGGCGATGGCGCGCGTCTGGAGCCGGCACGAGCGGGCGGCGCGCTCCCTGCGCGCCGCGTTCCGGGCGCTCGGGCTCGCGCCGGTTCCCGTGAGTCCGGAGCTCGAGGCGAGCACGCTCTCGGCCTTGCGCTTCCCGGCTGGCCGTGGCGGTGAGCTGGTGGCGGCGATCGGCGCACGCGGCGTGGCGGTGGCGGGGGGACTCCACCCGGCGCTGGCCGGGACCTACTTCCGGGTCGGGCACATGGGGCCCGTCACGCGCCGGCCGGAGGCGCTGGCGCGCACCATCGCGGCGATCGCGGGCGCGCTCGCCGGCGACGGCTCGAGCGCGGCCCGGGAGGCCGCCGAGGCGTTCGAGCGCTCCTGGACGGAGTCGGCTCCCGCCGCGGCCGCCGGCAGCGCGCGCTGAAGCGGGCTCAGCTCTCGAGGCGGGTTCAGCTCTCGACGGTCGGCGCGACGCCGGCCGGCGCCGCCTCGTCCGCCGGCCCAGCTTCCGGCGCGGGCTGCGACTGCGAGGACTCCTCCGGCGCGGTCTCCTTGCGCTCCAGCCGGCGCTGCTTCTTCTCCTCGCGCTTCTGCTTCTTCGCCAGCTCGCGCTGCCGCTTGTTGAAGGAGTAGTTGGTTCGCGCCATTCTCACCCTCGCTTCCGCTGCTCGGTCGGTCGATCTCGAGGCTCGCCCCGGCTGGTCCTCGCGCCGTGGGTGCGCCCCCGCTCAAACGCTGAAAATATCACGACCTCCCCGGGCTCAGACCGTCTCGCCGCGCTCCTCGGGGCTCGCGATCTTGCCCTTGAGCCAGGCCTCGAGGAAGGGGTCGAGGGCGCCGTCGAGCACCGAGTCGGCGTCGCCCACGGTCTCGCCGGTGCGGTGGTCCTTGACCATCCGGTAGGGCTGCAGCACGTAGCTGCGGATCTGGCTGCCCCAGGCGATCTCCATCTTGGCGCCCTCGCGCTTGTCCTGTTCCTCGCGGCGCCTGCGCAGCTCGAGGTCGTAGAGCCGCGCCTTGAGGATCTTCATCGCGGTGGCGCGGTTCTTGTGCTGGCTGCGCTCGTTCTGACACTGCACGACGATGCCGCTCGGCAGGTGCGTGATGCGGACCGCCGACTCGGTCCGGTTGACGTGCTGCCCGCCCGCGCCCGAGGCGCGGAAGACGTCGATCTTCAGGTCCTTGTCGTCGATCGCGATCTGGATCGAGTCGTCCACCTCGGGCAGCACGTCCACCGAGGCGAACGAGGTGTGGCGACGTGCCTGCGAGTCGAACGGGCTGATGCGCACCAGCCGGTGGACGCCCGCCTCGCCGTTCAGGAGGCCGTAGGCGTAAGGCCCGCGCACCGCGAACGTGGCGCTCTTGATGCCCGCCTCCTCGCCGTCCTGCCGATCCGCGAGCTCGATCTCGAAGCCCTTCTTCTCGGCCCAGCGCACGTACATGCGCAGCAGCATCTCGGCCCAGTCCTGGGACTCGGTGCCGCCGGCGCCCGAGTTGATCGCGACGATGGCGTTCTTGTCGTCGTCCGGCCCGGCGAGCTTGAGCTGGAGGTCGAGCCTGGCGAGATCGCGCTCGAGGCGCGCGGCGAAGGCGATCGCGTCGGAGTCGGCCTCCCCCTCGCCGCCCAGCAGCTCCCTCCAGGCCGTCAGCTCGTCGGCGTCGGCGCGCAACCGGTTCAGGGTCTCGACGCGGCGCTCGACCTCGCGCCGCTTGCGCATCAGCTCGGCGGATTCGGCGGGACGATCCCAGAAGCCCGGCATTTCGGTCTGCCGGTCGATGTCGCGCAGCTCTTCCTCGGCGCCGGAGCCTTCAAAGATACCCCCGGATCACGGCCAGCTTCTCGGCGAGCTCGATCAAGCGTTGCTGGGCGTCGACGACGAGCATGCGGGAGTCCTTTCCAGTCCCCTGGGCGCGGCCGGCGCTGCGGGGCGGAGAGGATAGCAAAGGTACGCCTCTGTTACACTTTCGCTTCCGACCCACGCCGCGACGCCGCTGCCGATCCGCCCGGAAGCGCGCGCCGCGGCCGCGTCGGCTTCCGGAGGTCGCATGACGCCAGGCCCGGCCCACCGCTCCACCGCTGCGTTCCTGTTCCTGCTCGCGCTGTTCGCGGGTGCGGCCCCGGCGCTTGCCTACCTCGACCCCGCCGCCGGATCGCTGATCCTGCAGGTGCTGCTCGGCGGCATCGCCGGGCTCGCGCTCTTCCTCAAGCTCTTCTGGCGCCGGCTGCTCGGATGGCTCGGCCTCGATCGCAAGAAGCCGGATGCCGATCCGAGCTGAGCCGGGCTCCTACCGGGACCGCGAAGGGCGGGTCTTCTACCGCGACGACAGGGTCTACCGAACGCTCTCGTCGGTCGCGCTCGCCCACTGGGAGGCGCTCGCGGGATCCCGTTTCTTCCAGCGCGCGATGGCGGACGGCCGCGTCGTGGGCACGCAGCGCGTCGAGCTGCCGGCCGACGCCCCCCCGGCCGGTGCCCAACCCTGGGTGGCGGCGCTCGAGCACGAGCGCATCCCGTTCGTCTCCTATCCCTACGAGTGGAGCTTCGGCATGCTGCGCGACGCCGCGCTGCTGCAGCTCGGCCTGCTGCGCGAGGCGCTGGAGGAGGGCTTCGTCCTCAAGGACTCCTCCGCCTACAACCTGCAGTGGATCGGCACGCGCCCGGTGTTCATCGACGTGCCGTCGTTCGAGCGCCTGGCGCCCGGCGAGCCCTGGGTCGGCTACCTGCAGTTCTGCCAGCTCTTCCTCTATCCGCTCCTGCTCACCGCCCACCGCGACGTGCCGTTCCAGCCGCTGCTGCGCGGCGCGCTGGACGGCGTGACGCCGGAGGTCGCCGCGCGGCTGCTCTCCGGCTCCGACCGCTTCCGGCGCGGCGTCTTCACCCACGTCTACCTGCAGGCCCGGCTCCAGGCGATGACCGCCGGCGCGAGCCGGAGCGTCAAGCGCGAGCTCTCCGAGTCCGGCTTCCAGCGCGAGCTGATCCTCGCCAACGTGCGCCGGCTCGAGCGGCTGGTCGAGTCGCTCTCCTGGCGGAGGACTTCCTCCACCTGGGTCTCCTATCGCGAGAGCCACGGCTACTCCGACGAGGACCACCAAGCCAAGCGGCGCTTCGTCGCGGCCGCCGCGGCCGCCGCGCCGCGCCGCCTGGTCTGGGACCTGGGCGCCAACACCGGAGACTTCTCGCGCCTCTGCCGCGAGCACGCCGAGTACGTCGTGGCGCTCGACGCCGACGCGCTCACCGTCGAGCGCCTCTACGGCGAGCTGCGCACGGAGGGCGACCGCAAGATCCTGCCTCTGGTCGGCAACCTGGTCGACCCGTCGCCCGGCCTCGGCTGGCGCGGCACCGAACGGCGCGCGCTGCCCGAGCGCGGCCGCCCGGACCTCGTGCTCGCGCTGGCGCTCCTCCACCACCTGGTGATCGCCGCCAACGTGCCGCTCGACGAGGTCGTGGACTGGCTCGCCTCGGTGGGCGGCGACCTGGTGATCGAGTTCGTTTCGAAGCAGGATCCGATGGTGGCGAGGCTGCTGCTCAACAAGGAAGACCGCTACGCCGACTACGACCTGGCCCGGCTCGAGTCCGCGCTCGCGCGCCACTACGCGATCGAGCGCCGTCTCGACCTCGGCTCCGGCACGCGCACCCTGCTCCACGCGCGTCGGGCCTGAGGCGGGTGCGCGGCGGGAGCCCGATGTCCGGCGTCGATCCGAACTCTCCAGCCGCGAAGGCGGCCAGTCCGCCCGGCGGCGGGGAGCGACACGGCTCGATCCTCCACCTGCTCGCCCTCTCCGGGCTCGCGCTGGCCCAGCCCCTGCTCGACCTGCTCGCGCGCCAGCCCGAGTTCCTCGCCATCCGCCGCTTCGCGCCCTGGCAGATCGTCGCGCTCGCGGCGATCCTCGTGCTCGTCGTGCCGCTCCCGCTGCTGGCCGTCGCGACGGCGGCCCGGGCGCAGCCCCGGCTGGGTCGCGCGGTCCACCTCACGCTCGTCGGCGGCCTCTCCGCCCTGCTCGCCCTCCTCGCGCTCCGCCGCACGCCGCTCGACGGCGGCTGGTGGCTCGCGGCGGGCCTCGCGGCCGGCCTCGCGGCCGCCTTCGCCTATCGCGGCCTCGGGTGGTTGCGTCAGTTCGTCGGGCTCTGCAGCCTGGGACTGATCCTTTTTCCTCTGGCATTCCTGTGGGCGCCGGGAGTGCGTCGCCAGCTGATCGTCGATTCGAACGCCGCGGCCGTGCCGGCTTCCGGAGCGAGAACGCCGATCGTCCTGCTGGTCGCGGACGAGCTCACCTCGACCGACCTGCTCGACGAGTCCGGGCGGCTCGACGCCCGCGCCTTCCCGAATCTGGCGCAGCTCGCCGCCGGAGCGACCTGGTTCTCCCGCGCCCTTACCGTCTCCGACCTCACCGAGGTCGCCGTGCCGGCGATGCTCACCGGGCGGTTCCCGCGCTCCGGATCTTTGCCCACCGCCCGCGATCACCCGCAGAACCTCTTCTCGGCCCTGCCCGACTACCGGATCTGGGCGAACGAGCCCATCACTCGACTGGCGCAGCGCGGCTCACCCGCTCGCCTCACCGTCGAGGATCTGGGTCCGCTCGCGAGCGACCTGTTCGTCGTCTACCGGCATCTCCTGCTGCCCCCGGCCTGGCGTACGGGCCTGCCCACCCTCTCGGGCCGCTGGGCCGGTTTCGACAGTGGGGGCGCGGCCGAGCTCTCCGTCGATGCGCGCAACGCCGAAGCGCTGGAAGCGCTCCGCAGCGATCGCGCAGCGCAGTTCGACCGTCTGCTCGAGTCTCTGGATCCCGCGCGCGACCAGGCGCTCTACTTCTGGCACGTGCTCCTGCCCCACACGCCCTGGGAGTTCCTGCCCTCCGGCCGGCGCTACCTGCCGCCGCGCAACCGGGTGCGCGGCCTGCTCGACAACGAGATCTGGGACGAGCGGGAGTCCTACGCGCTCGAGGCCTACCAGCGCTATCTGCTCCAGGCCCAGTATCTCGACCGCCGCGTCGGCGATCTCGTGCACCAACTCGAGGAGACGGGGCTCTACGACCGCTCTCTCGTCGTCTTCGTCGCCGACCACGGCACGAGCTTCCGGGCCGGGGACTCGCGCCGCATGCTGACCGGTACCAACGACCCCGACATCCTGCCCGTGCCGCTGATCGTGAAGCGCCCGGGACAGAGGCGCGGCGAAGTCGTCACCCGTCGCGTGTCCACCCTCGACGTGCTGCCGACCATCCTCGGCGAGATCGGCGCACGTCCGCCGTGGAACCTCGATCGGCGCTCGCTGTTCGCCTCCGAGCCGGACCCGGCGCCGGATCTCGTGGCGAGCGCCCGCCGGGGCCGCTACGCGGTGCGGCCCGATCTCGACCGGCTGGTCGAGGAGCGGCTGCGCCTCAAGCACGAGCGCGTCGCGACCGAGGGCGGGCCGCCGGCCCGGATCGTCCTGCGGCAGCCGCCCTCGTCGCCGGTCGGCCGACTCCTCTCTGCGCTGCCGGTGGCCCCGGACGTCGCCGGCACCGTCCGCCTCGATGCACAGGCCCTGCCCCCGGAGACCGACGCCACGAGCCTCTTCGCGCCGGCGTGGATCTCCGGCACCATCCGGCCGGCGCGCGCTGGGGCGGGCTGCTGCGACGTCGCGGTCGCTCTCGACGGGAAGGTGGTCGCGACCACCCACGCCGACGTCGCGGCAGGCGAGAACCGCTTCGGGGTGCTCGTGCCGGAGTCGGACCTGGGCCCCGGATCGCGCACGGTCGAGATCTTCGAACTCCGGCCAGGATCGCCGTTGCAGATGGTCCGCTTCGCCGACGAGGAAAGCACAATGGCGCTCGCCGAGCTGGTCGTCGGCGAGCGCGGCCGGACCGTGGCGGTGCGCCGAGGGGAGGCCGAGACGCCGGTCCGCCCCGGTGCGGTCGCCGGATTCTTCGACCTGCGGCGCAACGGCGCCCTGATGCTCGTGACCGGCTGGGCCTACGATCTCGAGCACAAGGCGCCGCCGCGCGAGGTGCTCGTCTTCCATCGCGGGCGGCTGGTGGCCAACGGCGTCACGGAGGGGGTCCGCGAAGACGTCAACGCGGTGCTCGGACTGACCGGCTCCGCCGTGCCGACCGCCTTCGAGATCCCGATCGCGGCGAGTCGGCTCCCGGAGATCGAGCGCACCGGCCTCCAGGTGATCGGCGTGGGCGGCGGCCAGGCGGCGTCCGAGCTCGGGTTCCTGCGCTACTTGCGCTCAGGGAGCGACGGCAGGCCGGCCGCCGTCGAGTTCAGCGACGGACGTCTCTTCCCGGTCGCCTCCGACGCGATCGACGGCCAGCTCCTCGGCTGGCGCGAGCAAGCGGACGGCATCGAGGTCCAGGGCTGGGCGTGGCACCACCGCCTCGGCGCGGGCCCCGTGAGCGTCTTGGTCTTCGACGGCGAGCGCTCGATCTTCGACAGCGCAGCGTTCGAGCGCGCGCCGACGCTGGCCCGGCGCGTGGGCGCCCCGGCCTCGGCGCGGCTCCACTTCCGCTTCCGGATCGGCCGTAAACCGGGCGCCTCCGCCCCGGGCCGACCGACCGTCGCCGTGCTCGGCCCCGACGGCCGGGCCAGGATCCTCGAGCCCTAGCGGCCGTTCCCGGGCAGCGTGAGCCCGGTCCGGTCACGCGCCCGGCTCCTGCCCGCTCTCGCCAGGCCACCCGCCGCCACCAGCGTCGCGAGCGCCGGCACCAGCC
>Ga0113563_10000113_pt1 | contig 30041 bp, 32 predicted proteins | sample Mud3Dept3metaG_FD_80117 | JGI IMG/M metagenome (GOLD analysis project Ga0113563, IMG submission 80117) | Freshwater wetland microbial communities from Ohio, USA, analyzing the effect of biotic and abiotic controls - Mud 3 Core 4 Depth 3... | ecosystem: Environmental > Aquatic > Freshwater >... | reverse complement strand
GCGGTTGCGTGACGGCCGCCGGGCTGCGAGAGCTGCCATCGGGGGCGACGGTGCGCACCGCGGGGCTCGTCATCACGCGCCAGCGCCCCGGCAGCGCGGGCGGAGTCACCTTCGTGACGCTCGAGGACGAGACCGGCAGCATCAACCTGATCGTGTGGCGCGACGTGGCCGAGCGCCAACGCCGCGCACTGGTGGGCTCACGGCTGATGGGCGTGGCAGGCGAGCTGCAGGCGGAGGGCGAGGTGCTGCACGTGATCGTGCGATGGATCGTGGACTTGTCCGCCTGGCTCGGCGCGCTCACGGCGCCGTCGCGGGACTTCCACTGACAAGTCGGGAGGCCCACGTGGCTGTGCGCCGCAGGGCCTCCCGACCCAATGCCGTCAGTTCCGCCGGCCGCGCACGGGCCGCAAGGCCTTGTGGAACGTCCAGTGCCCGACGCGGCTGCCCTGCCGCAGGCCGATCTCATCGGCGAACCGGAAGTGGATGCCCTGCCACACGCGCACGTCGACCATCTCGCGCTGTACCTGAGAGAAGCTCGTGTAGTTGCGCGGATTGATGGTCGCCAGGGCCGAGGTGGTGAACACCTGGTACTCGAACTCGTCGGTGCCGAAGTAGAGCTGAAGCACCGTCGTGATCGCACCGGCGAGGCAGTTCGCCCCGGAGCTGTAGTCCTGGTAAGGCGGAGTCACGACCAGCGGCTCCCAGAGCGGGTCGCCAGCCGTGCGGGCGTTGCCGTCTGCGTCGCCTGCGCGGATCGCCGTGACGGGGCGCCAGAAATTGAAGTGATACTTCGATTCGTAGACCGTGATCTGCGAGTCCGCGGCCGCGAAGGCCGCGAGTGCAAGCAGGCGTGCCTTGTCACCGGGGTCCGCGACGTGCGCGTCGGCGATCGATCGAAGGGTGGCGAACCACTGCGTGATGAAATTCACCGACCAGAAGTTGGCGAGCTCGGTCTGGTCGATCGAGCGCTCGCTGTCGGTCTTGCCGCCGAACCGCCGGACTTCCTCGTAATCGCGGAAATACACCACGCTGCTCAGGGGCGGCGGCGGCTGCGGGCGGAACTGCGAAGGCCGGTCGAGCACGAACGGCGCCGTCTGTCCCATGTAGGCATTGGCGCCCGGGGCGAAGGTCGGTGGGGTGGGTTGCCATTCGCCGGGACCCGACCCGCCGAGGAACGGATCGAAGGGTGTGGCGAAGGACGGTCGATACAGCGGCCAGAGCGCCTCGGCTGCCGCCGAGCCGGCCTCGAGGCCCGCATCGCCCGCGTACGTAACGGCCGGGTCAGGTACGCCGACGAGACAGGGGTCGTCCGCCCCGTAGAGCTGCCTCAGCAGGTCGTAGGTTGCCGCGGCTGCCGCGGCTGCCGCGCTGCCCGAGCCGCGTCGGGCCGGGTCGTCGTAGTGATACGACTCGAAGCGACCCTGGATGGCCTGAACCGCGTCGTGCACGGCCGCCTGGATCAGGGCGATGTCGAGCAGCCCCGGCGGTCCGCCACGATTTGGCGCGGTGGCTGGTGCGACCGGGACCTGCACGCATCGCAGGGCGACCGCGTTCCAGTCGGTGACTGCGTCCGCCCGAGCCGGTGCCCACGCACCGAACGACGAGGACAGGACGATTGCCGCAATGCATCCTCGAACTGACATGGTTCTTCCTCCGGTGTAGTTGGTCTCCCCGGGCGGCTGCACGCCCGCCCCCGGGTCCGGCCTTTCGCCGGGCTCCGAGTGTCCCGCCGTGTGGCCCGGAGTGACCATGAAACGGACCAGACGAATCCATGAAATCTTTGTGACCGGAGGATGCGGGAGTAATCTCAGGGCCGCGGCTCGAGCGGGCAACCCACAACATCAAGCCAGGCCGGGATCCGCACGGGAGGGAGAAATGAACGCGCGCGATCCGATCCGCTTCGATGGCTGGACGCTCCATTCGACGACCGGAGAACTCGTTCGCGGCTCGGTACGCATCCGGCTCCAGGAACAACCGCAACTGGTGCTCGAGGAACTGCTGGCGCACCGCGGTGAGCTGGTAACGCGCGAGCAGCTGATCGCGCGGCTATGGCCCCGAGGCATTGTCAATTTCGACCTGTCCCTCAACAGCGCAGTGCGTCGGCTGCGCGTCGCGCTGGACGACAATGCAGAGTCGCCGCGCTACATCGAGACCATTCCGCGTCGCGGCTATCGCTACATCGGCCCCGTGGAGCCGCGCACGGCGGTCACCGTCCCGCGCTCGCGCCGGTGGCAGGGCGCCGCGGCACTGCTGTTGATCGTAGCGTCCGTGGCGGCCGGAACCCTGTCGCGAGTCGACCCCGGATCGCGCCAGCCGGCCGCAACAGTCGTCCAGGTTGATGAGGGCGCCCGCGATCATCTCGTTCGGGCCCAGCATTTCATGCATCGCCGGCTTCCCGGCGATCTCGATCGAGCCCGGCAGAACCTGCTGGACGCCATCGCGATCGATCCCCGGTTTGCACGCGCCTGGGCCGGTCTCGCGAGCGTGCACTGGCTTGCAACCGTCGAGCGGCACGTGACGCCCGAGCAGGGCCTGCCGCAGGTCCGGGAAGCTGCGGAACGGGCCCTGGCGCTCGACCCGAACTTGGCCGAGGCACACCTGCGCCTGGCGAACTACCTGTGCCAGACCGGCCGTCAGCACGAGGCGCACGAGCATCTGGCCGCGGCGACCGCGCTCGAGCCCGGAAATCCACTGGTACTCAGCATCGCGGCCGGAATCTTTGCCCGCGACGGCCAGCTGGACCAGGCCATCGAGTTGCAGCAGCACGCCGTGGCGGCGGATCCGTTGTCGCTCGTCAACCGCGGCAATCTCGTTGCCTTCATGACGATTGCCGAGCGCCTGGACGAGGCGGAGGTGGAGATCAGGCGCCTGCAGGAGTTGAACGCGGACACCCCGGACCTGGATTCACACCACGCCCGGCTGCTGATCCTGGATGGGCGCTTCGAGGAAGCTCTGGTGCTCGCCGCGACGATGCCGGAGGGCGCGGAGCGCCGTTTTGCGGAGGCGATCGCGCATCATCGGCTCGGCAATTCCGCGGCCGCTGACGCGGCGCTGGGGGCGCTGCTCGACGCGCCGGCCATTGAGGTCCCGGCATTGCAGATCTCGGAGGTGTTCGCGGCCCGCGGCGAGCCGGACCAGGCCCTCGCGTGGCTCAACAAGGTGCCAGAGCACTCCATACACGATCCATCAATCGAGTATTCGCCCTTCCTGCGGACGCTGCGGTCGGATCCGCGCTGGAATGAGTGGGTGACCGTCTCGCGGCGTCGGGCATCGGCGCCGAGGTACGGCGCCGGGGCCGGCTGATGGCCGGATTCCGCTCAGCGCCGGCGCGTCGGCTTGCGGCCGTCGCCGATGTCGTAGTCGTCGAAATCGAGCAGCAGCTCCGAGGTGCGCTTCTGCTCCATCAGCCGCTCGAGCTTGCGCCACGCGGGCTCAGCACCGCGAGCGGCGCCGCGCTTGCGCTTGTCGAGGTCCTGCATGAGGCGATCGACGTCGAGCGACTCCTCGTCGCCGGCGGCTTCCTCCGCTTCCTCATCCTCGAACTCGTCGGACTCAGGTTTCTCGCTCATCGACAAAACCCTGGGGCTCCCCGGGTCCCCGGATGGCGCGACTTATACTTCGACCGCCGGGACCCGGCAAGAGCGCAGGAACACGGATGCCGATTGCGCCCATTTCCAGTGCAGCCGATTCAATGCAGCAGGCTGGCCATGCGCCGCCGCGTGGCGGGCACCAGCTCGTTCGACTCGCCGAGCACCTCGAAGGCCGCGAGCAGGCTGCGCCGCGCAAGCTCGTCGCCGAACCTGCGGTCGCGTCGCATCAGTTCGAGCCACTCCGTGAGCGCCGTGGCGTAGTCGCCGGCGAGGGCGTGGTGGGCGGCGAGTGCGTGCCGCGCCGCGCCGTCCGACGCATCCCGCTCGAGCCGTGCCCGGAGCGAAGGGACGTCCGGCTCCGTGACCGTCGCCTCGAGGAACGCGAGCCGTGCCCGCAGCGAGGGCAGCGCGGGGTGCTCGGGCTGGGCGGCCGCGAGTTCGGCGATCGCCTCGGCGGCGGCCGCGGCGTCACGGCGCTCCAGCTGCAGCTCGGCCGCTGCACGGAGGTCCGGCGTGTCGCCGGGCGCCTCCGGTGCTTCGAGGTGGCGGTCGAGCATGTCCCGGATCGCCGCCTCGGGCTGCACGCCGACGAACTGGTCCACCACCTCGCCGTCGCGGAACAGCATCACCGTGGGGATGCTGCGGATGTTGAGGTGACCGGCGACGCGCGGCGACTCGTCCGTGTTGAGCTTGGCGAGCGTGAAGCGCCCCGCGTAGTCGTCGGCGATCCGCTCGAGCATCGGCATCAGCGTGCGGCACGGACCGCACCACGGCGCCCAGAAATCCACCAGCACCGGCCGCGAGGCGGAGGCCTCGACGACGGACTCCATGAAATTCTGGTCGTTGGCGACGATCTTGTGCGGGCTGTCTGCCATGGCTGCAACTCCGGCGCGGGACGCGGATTGTCGGTGGCGTGCCGACTGCCGGCAAGGGGTGCGCTCGGCTATACTCGCGCGCCGGTTACGGGGGTGTTTTCGTAAGCTTCACGGAGATTGAGCATGACTCGAGGTTTCGTTTCCGGACTGCTCTGCGTCGTCTTGTGCGCCACGAGCGGCCCGGCCTTCGCCCAGTGGACCGGCAAGGCAGAAGTCGGCGCCTCCTTCGCGAGCGGCAACTCGGAGAACGAGTCCGCGAATGCCGCGGCCGAGGTCAAGTACGCGCGCGACAAGTGGGGTCACACCCTCGGCTTCGCGGGCAACTACGGCAGCGACGGCAGTGCGACGACGGCGCAGCGCTGGGAAGTGCGCGGCCAGTCCGACTACAAGTTCACGGATCGCGCCTACTGGTTCGGCGCCGGTCGCTACGAGGATGACCGCTTCAGTGCCTACGACTTCCAGTCCTCGCTCGCCACCGGTCTCGGCTACAAGCTGATCGACGAGGAGCGGACCAAGCTCTGGGTGCAGGGCGGCCCCGGTTACCGCTACGCCGAGTACCGCGCGACCGGCGAGTCCGAGGACGGACTCATCTTCCGCGGCGACCTCGGCTTCGAGCACCAGCTGACCGACACCACCAAGATCGTGGACCGGTTCCTGATCGAGACCGGCTCCGACAACACCTACCTCCAGAACGACCTCGGTCTCGAGGTCACGATCAAGGGTTCGCTCGGCCTTCGAGTTGGCTACCAGATCCGCCACAACACCGACGTCACACCGGGCCTCGAGAAGACCGACACGCTCACCACGCTCGGCCTGATCTACGAGCTGAAGTAAGCACGCGCCATGGCCCAGCCTGCTCCCGGTGAGGACGCTGCGCCGCGGTTCCTGTGCCGCGACGCGGCGGATCTCGAGACCCCCGTCGGGCGGGCGATCAACGGCGACTTCCTCGCCGAGGAGGAGCGCGTCGTGCTTGGCCTCGCGCGTGCGGCGCGACTCGACGAGGCCGAGGCAGCCGAGGTGCATCGCACCGCCGTCCGGCTCGTGGAAGCCGTGCGGGCCGCGCCGGCGAGCAAGTCCGGACTCGACGCCTTCCTGCGCCAGTACGACCTGTCGTCGCAGGAAGGCGTGATCCTGATGTGCCTCGCGGAGGCGCTGCTGCGCATTCCCGACGACGAGACCGCCGATCGCCTGATCGCCGACAAGCTCAGGGCCGGCGACTGGGCGAGCCACCTCGGCGACAGCCAGTCGCTGTTCGTCAACGCCTCCACCTGGGGCCTGATGCTGACCGGGCGCATCGTGCGGCTCGATGCGGGCGACGTCGCCGCGCCCGCGAGTGCGATGGCCCGCGTGGTCGGTCGCATGGGCGAGCCGGTGGTGCGCACCGCCATGCGCCAGGCGATGCGCATCATGGGCCACCAGTTCGTGATGGGCCGCAGCCTCGCGGAGGCGCTCGAGAATTCTCTCCAGGGCGACAACCGTCGCTACCGCTACACCTTCGACATGCTCGGCGAGGCGGCACTGACCCGCGCGGACGCCGACCGGTACTTCGAATCCTACCGCGGCGCCATCGGCGCGCTGCAGACCCGCACCGGCGAATATCGGGATGCCGCCTCGCGGCCGAGCATCTCGGTGAAGCTGTCGGCGCTGCACCCGCGCTTCGAGCGTTCGCACCGCGCCCGGGTGCTGGCCGAGCTCGCACCACGTCTCGTGGACCTCTGCAAGACGGCGCGGGACGCGGGCATCGCGCTCACGCTCGACGCCGAGGAATCGGAGCGGCTCGAGCTTACGATCGAGCTGCTCGAGGCCGCCTGTCGCGACCGGCGGCTCGAGGGCTGGGCCGGCCTCGGGCTGGCCGTGCAGGCCTACCAGAAACGTGCGCCGGCGGTGCTGCGCTACCTCGGCGGGCTCGCGCTCGAGACTCGACGCACGCTCAACGTGCGCCTGGTGAAGGGCGCCTACTGGGACAGCGAGGTCAAGCGCGCCCAGGAGCGCGGCCTGCCGGGCTATCCGGTGTTCACCCGCAAGCCCAACACCGACGTTTCCTATCTCGCCTGCGCCCGGCTGATCCTGGAGCAGGGCGCCGGGCTCTACCCTCAGTTCGCCACCCACAACGCCCATACGGTCGCAGCGATCTGGCACCTCGCCCGACGGCAGGGACGCGAGTTCGAGTTCCAGCGGCTGCACGGCATGGGCGAGGAGCTGTATGCGGCCGTTACGAGGGCGGAAGGTCTCGCCATGCCCTGCCGCGTCTATGCGCCGGTGGGCGAGCACGAGGACCTGCTGCCGTACCTCGTGCGCCGGCTGCTCGAGAACGGCGCGAACACCTCGTTCGTGAACCGCATCGTCAACGAGAACGAGCCCGTCGAGGCCATCGTCGCGGATCCCGTGCGCACGGTGGACGACCTCGCGCAGGCCGCGCACCCGAAGATCCCGCTGCCGGTCGACCTCTACCGGCCCGACCGGCGTAATTCGAGCGGCCTGCAGCTCGCGGACGGCGCCGTGCTCGCCGAGCTGGCCGGGCGCATGCAGCGAGTGTCGCGACGGCCCTGGCTCGCGGGTCCCGTCGTGTCGGGCGAGGAGCTCGACGGTCCGTCGCAGCCGGTGCGCAACCCGGCGAACACCGCCGAGGTGGTGGGCAGCGTCCGCACCGCCGCGCCGTCGCAGGTCGAGGCCGCCGTCGCCGCGGCGGCGCGCGCCCAGCCGGAGTGGAACGCCGCGGGCGCCGAGGCCCGCGCCGCGACGCTGGACCAGGCGGCCGACCTGTTCGAGGCGAACCTGCACGAATTCGTCGCCATGTGCGTGCGCGAGGCCGGCAAGACCGTGCCCGACAGCATCGCCGAGTTGCGCGAGGCGGTGGACTTCCTGCGCTACTACGCCGCGCGGGCCCGCGCGGACTTCACCGCGCCGCAGCGCATGCCCGGCCCGACCGGCGAGAGCAACGAGGTGTCGCTGCACGGTCGAGGCGTGTTCGCCTGCATCAGCCCGTGGAACTTCCCGCTCGCCATCTTCACGGGCCAGGTCGCCGCGGCGCTGGCCGCGGGCAACGCCGTGGTCGCGAAGCCCGCGGAGCAGACGCCGCTGGTGGCGGCGCAGGCGGTACGCCTGCTGCTCCAGGCCGGGGTGCCCGCCGACGCGCTGCACTTCCTGCCGGGCGACGGCGCGCAGGTCGGTGGACGGCTCGTGGCGGACCCTCGGGTCGCCGGCGTGGCTTTCACGGGCTCGACGGAGACGGCCCGCATCATTCATCGCGGGCTCGCGGCCCGCGAGGGCGCCATCCCGGTGCTGATCGCCGAGACCGGCGGGCAGAACGCCATGATCGTGGACAGCTCCGCGCTGCCCGAGCAGGTGGTGATCGACGCGGTGCAGTCGGCCTTCAACAGCGCCGGGCAGCGCTGCTCGGCGCTGCGCGTGCTGTGCGTGCAGGAGGACATCGCGCCCCGGGTGCTGCGCCTGCTCCAGGGCTGCATGGACGAGCTCGTGGTGGGGGACCCGGCGCTGCTCGAGACGGACGTCGGCCCCGCCATCGACGCCGAGGCCCGCGACGTGCTTGAGCGGCACGCGTCCGCCATCGTGCGGGGCGCGCGCTGGTCGCACCGCTGCCGCCTCGATGCGGGCATGCAACGCGGTACCTTCGTCGCCCCGCTGGCGGTGCAGATCGAGTCGCTCGCCGCGCTCGAGCGCGAGGTGTTCGGGCCGATCCTCCACGTAATGACCTACCGCGCGCGCGACCTCGAGCGACTGGTGGACGCCATCAACGCCACCGGCTATGGCCTCACTTTCGGCATCCACAGCCGGATCGACAGCACGGTGCGTCGCGTGGCGGCGCGAGTGTCGGCGGGTAACGTGTACGTCAACCGCAACATCGTCGGCGCCGTCGTCGGCACGCAGCCGTTCGGCGGCTGCGGCCTCTCGGGCACGGGCCCGAAGGCCGGCGGACCCCGCTACCTGCACCGCTTCGCGCATGAGCGTACGCTCACGATCAACACTTCCGCGGTCGGCGGCAACGCGTCGCTGCTGGCGATGGAGTAGGGGCGGCGATCATGGGACTCAGCGTCCTCGACATCTTCAAGGTCGGTCTCGGCCCGTCGAGTTCGCACACGATGGGGCCGATGAACGCCGCGCGGGCGTTCGTGGCGGACCTCGTCGAACAGGGACTGATCGAGCGCACCGCCCGCGTCGGCGTCCAGCTCTACGGATCGCTCGCGCTCACCGGGCTCGGTCACTGCACCGACCGCGCCGTGTTGCTCGGGCTCGAGGGCCACCGGCCGGATGCGATCGAGCCCGATGCAATCGAGCCCGTGCTCGCGCGCATCCGCGGCAGCAGCCGGTTGCTGCTCGGCGGCCGCCGCGAGATCGACTTCGACGAGCCGCTCGACCTGCTCTGGCACCGCGAGCAGCGGCTGCCGCTGCACACCAACGGCATGCGCTTCACGGCGCTCGATGCGACCGGTGAGGTTCTCCACCGCGAGGAGTTCTATTCGACCGGCGGAGGCTTCGTGGCGCGGGCTGCGGAATTCGGCCGTCCCGCGACGGCCGGCGCGACGGCGCAGGTTCCGCACCCGTTCCAGTCGGCGAAGGACCTGCTGCAGGCCTGCCGCGACCAGGGCCTCGAACTCCACGAGCTGGTGCTCGCCAACGAGCGCGCCTTCCGGCCCGACGCCGAGACCGCGGCGGCGCTGCTCGCGATCTGGGCCGTGATGAACGCCTGCATCGAGCGCGGCTTCCGCGCCACGGGACTGCTGCCGGGCGTGCTCAAGGTGAAGCGCCGGGCGGCGCGCTTGCACCGCATGCTGGTCGAGACGAGCGAGCACCGCCCGCTCGACGTGATGGACTGGGTCAACGCCTTCGCGCTCGCGGTCAACGAGGAGAATGCGGCGGGCGGGCGTGTCGTGACGGCGCCGACCAACGGCGCGGCCGGCATCGTGCCGGCGGTGATCGCCTACTACCGGCGCTTCGAGCCGGGCGCGAGCGACGAAGGCGTGGTGCGCTTCCTGCTCGTGGCCGGTGCAATCGGCATGCTCTACAAGCGCAACGCCTCGATCTCCGGCGCCGAGATGGGCTGTCAGGGCGAGGTGGGCGTGGCCTGCTCGATGGCCGCGGCGGGCCTCGTGGCCGCACTGAACGGCACCAACGAGCAGGTCGAGAACGCCGCCGAGATTGGCATGGAGCACAACCTCGGACTCACCTGCGACCCCATCGCCGGACTGGTGCAGATTCCCCGCATCGAGCGCAATGCCATGGGCGCCGTGAAGGCCATCAATGCCGCGCGACTCGCGATGCGCGGCGACGGCACCCACAGGGTTTCGCTCGACCAGGTGATCGCCACCATGCGCCAGACCGGCAGCGACATGTCGGTGATCTACAAGGAGACCAGCCAGGGCGGGCTGGCTGTCAACGTGCCGGAGTGCTGAAGCCGGCGGAGGGCCGACGATGAATTCACCCGGACCCGCGGTGGTGATCACCGGCGCCTTCGGCGCCCTCGGCCAGGCGGTGGCCCGCACCTTTGCCGGGCGCGGCGCGCGCCTCGCCCTGCTCGACGTGACCCCGCAGCCTCCGCCCGCGATCCGAGCCGAGCTCGGTGCGGCGCCGCTGGTGTTCGGCGGCGTGGACCTGAGCGACATGGAGGCGACGCGTCGCGCCATGGCGGCGACGGCCATGCGCTTCGGCGGCATCGACGTGCTCGTCAACATCGCGGGCGGCTTCCGCTGGGAAAAGCTCGAGGACGGCGAGCCCGAGACCTGGGACCAGCTCTACGCGATGAACCTGCGCACCGCGGTGGTCTGCTGCAAGGCGGCGCTGCCGGCCCTGCTCGAGCGCGGCGGCGGTCGCATCATCAACATCGGTGCCGGTGCCGCGGCGGCGCGCGCGGGCGCTGGCATGGGCGCCTACACGGCCTCGAAGGCCGGGGTGCAGCGTCTCACCGAGAGCCTGAGCGAGGAGGTGAAGGACCGCGGCGTCACCGTCAACGCGATCCTGCCGGGCACCATCGACACGCCGCGCAACCGCGCCGACATGCCGGACGCCGACTACAGCCGCTGGGTCGCCCCCGGGGCGATCGCCGAGGTGATCCTGTTCCTCGCGTCCGACGCCGCGCGCGCCGTCACCGGCGCGTCGATCCCGGTGTTCGGCCGCGGCTAGGGGTGGTTCTTCGGGTAGTCGAACTCGGTCTCCTGGCCGCTGCCCCAGTCGAGGCGGCTCCAGTCGTCGAGATCGTAGAGTGCCGTGAACACGCCGCAGGTGGGCAGGTTGTCGATCTGCTCCCCCGCGGAGAGGCGGTTGGCGCATTCGGTCAGCCCCGGGTTGTGGCCGAACACCATGACGTGTTTCGCCGTGCCGCCGTGCTCGTGGATCACCGCCAGGACGTCGGCGGGCGAGGCGAGGTAGAGGCGCTCGTCCTGCTGCAGGATCGTCGCTGGCACCTTGAGCTCGCGGGCCATGACGGTGGCCGTGGTGAGCGCACGCACCGCCGGGCTGGAGAGGATGAGGTCGGGCTTGTGCCGTCGCGAGCGCAGCCGCCGCGCCATCTCGGGGGCGTCGCGCTGGCCGCGCTTGTTGAGCGGACGGTCCCAGTCCGCCTGGCCGGCCAGCGACCAGTCCGACTTGGCATGCCGCACCAGCGTCAGGCGTTTCACGGCGCGTCCTCCACTTCGACCACGCCGTCCATCACCCGCGTCGCGTAGCGCCGCACGGGCTCGTAGGCGGGCGGCGTGAGCGCCGCGCCGGTGCGCAGGCAGAAACGCGCGCCGTGTCGAGGGCAGACCACCTGGTGGTCCTCCAGCGCGCCGCCCGCGAGCCCGCCGCCATCGTGGGTGCAGACGTCGTCGATGGCGAAGAACTCGCCGTCCACGTTGAACACGGCGACGAAGCCGTGGGGAAGCTCCACCGTGGCGAAGTCGCCGGGCGCGATGGCGGCCGCAGGCGCGACGCTGACCCAGCTCACATCATCCCCGTCTGCAGCCGGGCCGCCTCGGACATCATCGACTGGTTCCAGGGCGGGTCGAACACGAGCTCGACGTCGGCGCGCTTCACGGTGGGGATGATCTCGACCTTGTCGCGCACGTCCTGCACCAGCACGTCGCCCATGCCGCAGCCCGGGGCCGTGAGCGTCATCTTGATGTCGAGGATCCGCCCGCCGTCGTCCCCGGGAAGCACGTCGCAGGAGTACACGAGCCCGAGGTCCACGATGTTGATCGGGATCTCGGGGTCGTAGCAGGTCTTCATCTGCAGCCAGGCGAGCTCGCGGACGTCGTCGTCGCTCGCGTTCGGCGGCAGGTGCGGCACGTCGGCCGCCTCCTTGCCGAGCGCGTCGGCGTCGTTGCCGGCGATGCGGAACAGGTTGCCCTCGACGTACACCGTGAAGCTGCCGCCGAGCGCCTGGGTGATGAAGCCCTGCTGGCCCTGGCGCAGCTTCACGTTCATGCCGGCGGGCAGGATGATCGCGTCCACGTCGCGGGTCAGGGTGACGGGCTCGTTGTCGGCTCGGTACACGGTCTCACTCCGGGTCGGTCGTCACTCGGTGGATACGGCGGCGGGCTCGCGATGCAGCGCGGCGTCGAGCGTGTGCCAGCACAGGCTCGCGCACTTCACGCGGGCCGGGAACTCGCGCACGCCCGAGAGGGCGGCGAGCTTGCCGAGCTCGGCCGGGTCTGCATCGGCGTCCTGGCGCGTGAGCAGCTCGTGCATGCGGGTGAAGAGCTGCTCCGCCTCGGCGACGGTGCGACCCTTGACGCTCTCGGTGAGCAGCGAGGCCGAGGCCACCGAGATCGCGCAGCCGCTGCCCTGGAAGGACACGTCGCCGATGCGCTCACCGTCGAGACGGACGAACAGCGTCAGGCGGTCGCCGCACAGCGGGTTGAAGCCCTCGGCCTGGGCGCTCGCCTCCGGCATCGGCCGGAAATTCCGCGGGTTGCGGTTGTGGTCCACGATCACGTCGCGGTAGAGGTCCTTGAGGTCCATCAGGAGAGCATCTCCCGCGCGACGTCGAGCGCGTCCACCAGGCGGTCCACCTCGGCGCGCGTGTTGTAGAAGGCGAACGAGGCACGCGCGGTCGCGGGCACGCCGAAGAACTCCATCACCGGCATCGCGCAGTGGTGACCCGTGCGGATCGCGACGCCCTCGTGATCGAGGATGGTGCCGAGGTCGTGCGGGTGCACGCCCTCGATCGTGAACGACACCACGGCGGCCTTCTCGGGCGCCGTGCCGATGATCGTGAGGCCCGGCACCTCGGCGAGCCGCTTCGTGGCGTAGTCGAGGAGGTCGTGCTCAGTGGCGGCGATGCGCTCGAGGCCGAGCGCCTCGAGGTAATCCACAGCAGCGCCGAGGCCGATCGCGCCCGCGATGTGCGGCGTGCCTGCCTCGAACTTGTACGGCAGCTCGTTGTAGACGGTGCGCTCGAAGCTCACGGCCAGGATCATGTCGCCGCCGCCCTGCCAGGGCGGCATGGCCCCGAGCAGCGACTCGCGACCCCAGAGCACGCCGATGCCGGTCGGGCCGCACATCTTGTGGCCCGAGAAGCAGTAGAAGTCGCAGTCGAGCGCCTGCACGTCCACGGGCAGGTGCGGCGCGGCCTGCGCCCCGTCGAGCAGCACCGGGATGCCGCGTCGGCGCGCCTCGCGGATGTAGCGCTCCACCGGCACCACGGTGCCGAGCGCGTTCGACACGTGGGAGAGCGCGAGCAGGCGGGTGCGCTCGCCGATGAGCGCGAGGAATGCCTCGAAGTCCACCTCGCCGCTGCGGGTAATGGGGATCGCGCGCAGCACCGCGCCGGTCTGCTCGCAGAGCATCTGCCAGGGCACGATGTTGGCGTGGTGCTCGAGCCACGAGACCAGGATCTCGTCGCCGGGCTTGAGTCGCGGTCGCGCGTAGCTCTGTGCCACGAGGTTGATGGCTTCGGTCGTGCCGCGCACGAAGACGATTTCCTTCGTCGAGCGGGCGTTGACGAAGCCCCGCAGCTTCTCGCGGGCCCCTTCGAACAGGTCGGTGGCCTCCTGGCTCAGGGTATGCACGCCGCGGTGTACGTTCGCGTGCGAGGTTTCGTAGTAGCGGGAAACGGCGTCGATCACCGAGCGCGGGTGCTGGCTCGAGGCGGCGTTGTCGAGGTAGCACAGTGGCCGGCCGTGCACCGTGCGCGCGAGTACCGGGAAATCTCCGCGGATGGCCGCGACGTCGAGCGGACCGCCGGTAACGACGGCGGGCGCCGGACCCGGTACTGGTCGTGCGGCGCTCACGGCTGGGCCTCGAGGAGGCGCGCGAGGCGCGTGTCGAGCATGTCGCGTACCTGCGCCGCGAACGGCGCATGGTCCATCCGGGACATCACGGCGCCGGCGAAGGCACGCGTCAGAGCGCTGCGCGCCTCGTTCTCCGAAAGCCCGCGCGAGCGCAAGTAGAACAGCGCCACGGGATCGAGCTGGCCGGTGGTGGCGCCGTGGCTGCACTGCACGTCGTCGGCATAGATCTCGAGCTCGGGCTTGGTGTCGATCTCGGCGCCGGGCGTGAGCAGCAGGTTGCGGCTCGACTGCCGGGCCTGCGACTTCTGCGCGCCCTCGTGCACCACGGCCTTGCCGTTGAACACGGCCCGTCCGCGGCCCGCCGCGATGCCCCGGTAGTCCTGCAGGCTGCGCGTGCCCACCGCGAGGTGGTCCACGAGGACGTGCGTGTCGAGGTGACGGGAGCCGTCGGCGAGGAACAGGCCGGTGAGCTCGGCCGACGCCTGCGGGGCGGCGAGGCGGGCGTTCAGGTCGAGGCGGGCGAGGCCGGCACCGAGCTGCGCGTCGTGCAGCACGAACGTGCCCCGTTGCCCGACCGTGGCGTCGATGCGCTCGATGTGGAAGGCGCGCTCGCCGGTGTCGAGCAGGCGGTAGACGTGCAGGGTGGCATCGGGCCCAAGTTCCACGTCCACGACCGAATTGACCAGTCGCTCCACGTCGTCGCCGCAGTGCCGGATCACGATCCGGGCGTGGCTGCCGGCCGCCGCGCGTATCACGATGCGCGGGTGGCTCATGCCGGGATCGTCCGGCGTAGTCGCGAGCAGCAGCTCGAGCGGCTCGGGCGTGGCGCCGGCGGCGATGTCGAGCAGCACGACGTCCGGGCACAGCGCCGCGTTGAGCGCCGCGAACCGCTCCGTGCCGCCGCCTCGCGCCACGCGCAGCAGCGCCGCGAGCGACTCGCCGTCGCCCTGGGCCTCGGCGAGCCCACGCGCGCGCAGGCCCTGGGGCCAGGCGCCGGGCGTCGAGAGGTCCTCGCGCCGGCGGCCGTTCACGATGGCGAGGCGATGCCCGGCGAGTGGTCCCGACAGGGCGGGCGTCGCGCCGCCGGCCCCGGCCGCCGGGAAGCGGCGCGATTCGAGGCGCCTGAGGCTCGTGTACTTCCAGGCTTCCTCGCGTGGTGGCGGGAATCCGAGTGCGGCGAAGCGCTCGAAGGCGGCCGCGCGCTGGGCGCCGGTGTCCCCCGCGCCCCCGCGCAGCGACTCGAAGGCCGCGCGGTAGTGCGCGACGGGCTCGGCGACGACGGCGTTCATGCCACCTTCGCCTCCTGGCGCACCCAGTCGTAGCCGCGTTTCTCGAGCTCGAGCGCGAGCGTGCGGTCGCCGCTCTTCAGGATCTGCCCGTCCGACAGCACGTGCACGAAGTCGGGCTCGATGTAGTCGAGCAGGCGCTGGTAGTGCGTGACCAGCACGATTGCGCGATCCGGGGCGCGCAGGCTCGTGACGCCGGCGGCCACCACGCGCAGGGCGTCGATGTCGAGGCCCGAGTCCGTCTCGTCAAGTACCGCGAGCCGCGGCTCGAGCAGCGCCATCTGCAGGATCTCATTGCGCTTCTTCTCGCCGCCGGAGAATCCCTCGTTGACTCCGCGGTTGAGGAAGCTCTCGTCCATCTGCATGAGCTTCATCTTCTCGCGCACGAGCGCCAGGAACTCGAAGGCGTCGAGCTCGGGCAGGCCGCGCGGCCTGCGCACGGCGTTGAGGGCGGCCTTCAGGAGGTAGGCGTTGTTCACCCCCGGGATCTCGACGGGGTACTGGAAGGCCAGGAACACGCCGGCGCGCGCGCGTTCCTCCGGTTCCATCGCGAGCAGGTCCTGCCCGAGGTACTCGACCCGGCCGTTGGTGACCTCGTAGCCCTCGCGCCCGGCGAGCACGCTCGCGAGCGTGCTCTTCCCGGAACCGTTCGGACCCATGATGGCGTGCACCTCGCCGGCGCCGACCTCGAGGTTCAAGCCCTTGAGGATCTTGCGCTCGCCGATACGGGCGTGCAGGTCGCGGATGCTCAGCATGTCGATCTCACTTGATGCGTTCAGCCGACGGCGCCTTCGAGGCTCACCGCAAGCAGGTTCTGGGCCTCGACCGCGAACTCCATGGGCAGCTCCTTGAAGACCGCCTTGCAGAAGCCGTTCACGATCATGTTCACCGCGTCCTCCTCCGAGATGCCGCGGCTGCGGCAGTAGAAGAGCTGGTCGTCGGCGATCTTCGAGGTAGTCGCCTCGTGCTCGACGACCGCCGTGGGGTTCTTGATCTCCATGTACGGGAAGGTGTGCGCGCCGCAGCGGTCCCCCATGAGCAGCGAGTCGCACTGCGTGTAGTTGCGCGCGCCCTCGGCCGACGGGAGGATCTTCACCAGCCCGCGGTAGGTGTTCTGGCCGCGCCCGGCGGAGATGCCCTTCGAGACGATGGTCGAGCGGGTGTTGCGGCCGATGTGGATCATCTTGGTGCCGGTGTCGGCCTGCTGGCAGTGGTTGGCGAGTGCGACGGAATAGAACTCGCCCACCGAGTTCTCGCCCGTAAGGATGCAGCTCGGGTACTTCCAGGTGATCGCCGAGCCCGTCTCGACCTGCGTCCAGCTGATGCGCGAATTGGCTCCCCGGCACTCGCCGCGCTTGGTGACGAAGTTGTAGATGCCGCCGACGCCGTTCTCGTCGCCCGGATACCAGTTCTGCACCGTCGAGTACTTGATCTGGGCATCGGAGAGCGCCACCAGCTCCACGACCGCCGCGTGCAGCTGGTTCTCGTCGCGCATCGGCGCCGTGCAGCCCTCGAGGTAGCTCACGTGGCTGCCTTCCTCGGCGACGACCAGCGTCCGCTCGAACTGGCCCGTGTTCGCGGCGTTGATGCGGAAGTAGGTCGACAGCTCCATGGGGCAGCGCACGCCCTTCGGCACGAACACGAACGAGCCGTCGGTGAACACCGCCGAGTTGAGCGCGGCGAAGTAGTTGTCGGTGTGGGGCACCACGCTGCCGAGGTAGCGCTCGATGAGTTCCGGGTGGTCGCGCACGGCGTCGGAGAACGGGCAGAAGATCACGCCCGCCTTCGCGAGTCGATCCTTGAAGGTGGTCGCGACGGACACGCTGTCGAACACCGCATCGACCGCGACGCCGGCGAGCCGCGCACGCTCGTGCAGCGGCACGCCGAGCTTCTCGTAGGTGGCGAGCAGCTTCGGGTCCACCTCCTCGAGGCTCTTAGGGCCGTCCTTCTTCTTCGGTGCCGAGTAGTAGGAGATCGACTGGTAGTCGATGGGTGCGATGCGCAAGTGCGCCCAGTCGGGCTCCCGCATCGTGAGCCAGTGGCGAAACGCCTTGAGGCGCCAGTCCAGCATGAACTCGGGTTCGCCCTTCTTTCGGGAGACGAGCCGGATGACGTCCTCGTCGAGCCCCGGCGGCAGGGTGTCGGACTCGATGTCCGTCACGAAGCCGTGGCGGTACTTCTGCGCGACCAGGGCGTCGAGATCGGTGGGGGTCGTCGACATTCTCGATACCTCAGGGTCGGCCTGGACGGACCGCGGGCAGCGGCCGGGTGGTCCCCGGCGACAGTTCGGGTCGCCACGCCAGCACGGTTTCCTGGCCGCTCAGCTGAGCGAGCGACAGCTCGTCGAGCGAACGGCGGATGGCGAGGTTGACGTGCTGCCAGGCGCTGCCCGTGCTGCAGACGTTCTCGAAGTCGCAGGCGCTGTGCACCCCGCTGCACTCGGTGATGGCCACCGGGCCCTCGATGGCGTCGATGATCTCGGCCGCGCTGATGCTCGCCGCGGGCCGGGCGAGCTGGTAGCCGCCGTGCGCTCCGCGGGTCGAGGTTACGAGCCCGGCCCGATGGAAGCTTTTCAGCAGCTTGCTTACCGTCGGCAGGCCGAGCCGGGTGCGCTCCGCCACCGCGGTCGCGGTATGTCGATCGCCGGGCCGCGCCGCGAGACTGGCGAGGATCACGGTGCCGTAGTCGGTCAGTTTGCTGATGCGCAACACGCGGGTCGTCCTCCAATTGGGACAATTTTAGTCCTATAGGCGGCGTGACGCCAAGCACCCGGCGCCTCACCGGTCCACCGCGTTGAACCTGCTAGACTTTCGTCAGTCGAAATAAGCTCTCCGGCAGGCGCCGGACCCTCTCGCCGGAGGTTGAACGTGTATCGCAGTGATCTCGAAGCCGCTATCCGCTGCACCCGGCGCACGCTGCCGGCGGCGGCGCCCGGCGTCGCGGTCCCCTGCGCGGCGGCCCCCGAGGCGGCGGCCTGAATCTGCCGGCCGGGCACCACGTGAGCCACTCCCATCCCACGGCGGACGGCGCCGGGACGCCGGTTGCGGCCGACCCGAACCTGGCGGTCCTGACCGGCGTCGATTACTCCATCGGCGGCAAGGCGATCTTCCGCGGGCTCGACATCGTTATCCGCCGTGGCGCGGTCACGGCGATCATGGGTCCGAGCGGCACCGGCAAGACCACCCTGCTGCGGCTGATCACCGGGCAGCTGCGTTCGGATGCGGGTAGCGTCGTCGTGGACAGCCGGGACGTCACCCGGCTGGATCGCCGGGAGCTCTACGCGCTGCGACGGAAGATCGGCATGCTGTTCCAGAACGGCGCCCTGCTCACCGACCTCGACGTGTTCGAGAACGTCGCCTTCCCGCTGCGCGAGCACGCCCGGCTGCCCGAGCGGCTGGTGCGCAACCTGGTGCTCACGAAACTGCACGCGGTCGGGCTGCGCGGCGCCGCCCGGCTGATGCCGCAGCAACTCTCCGGCGGAATGGGCCGCCGCGTGGCGCTGGCCCGGGCCATCGTCATGGATCCCGAGATCCTGCTCTACGACGAGCCGTTCGCCGGCCTCGACCCGATTTCGATGGGCGTGGTGATGCGCCTGATCCGCTCGCTGAACGACGCCCTCGGCATCAGCAGCGTCGTGGTCACGCACGACGTGCGCGAGATCTCGCAGATTGCGGACGCGAGCTACATCCTGTCGGACGGCCGGGTGGTGGCGAGCGGGACGCCCACGGAGCTGCGCGAGCATCCCTCGCCGGTCGTCCACCAGTTCATGGAAGGGCTCGCCGACGGTCCGGTGAGCTTTCACTACCCGGCGCCCGACTACCGAAGGCAGCTGCTCGACCGCTCGGAGGTCGCGTGAGGGGGCTGCCCGGTGAACTCATCGCCAGCCTCGGCGGGTTCCTCGAGCGCCTCGGCGCGATGACCCGCTTTTCGGGCCAGGTGCTGTGGCAGTCGCCGGCGGCACTGCTGCGCCCGCGGCTGGTCGTGGAGCAGGTTTACAAATCGGGCGCGCTGTCGCTGGTCATCATCATGACCTGCGGGTTGTTCGTCGGCATGGTGCTCGGCCTCCAGGGGCACGACCTGCTGCAGCGCTTCGGCTCCGAGGAGGCGCTCGGCACCGGCGCCGCGCTCTCGCTCCTGAAAGAGCTCGGCCCCGTGGTCACCGCGCTGCTGTTTGCGGGCCGCGCGGGCACCGCGCTCGCCTCCGAGCTTGGCCTGATGCGGGCCACCGACCAGCTCTCCGCCATGGAAGTGATGGCCGTGGACCCGATGCGCCGCGTCGTGGTACCGCGCTTCCTCGGTGGCGTCATCTCGATGCCGCTGCTCACGGCCGTGTTCATCGCGGTGGCACTGTTCGGCGTTCAGCTCGTGGGCGTGCAGATCCTCGGCGTGGACCAGGGCCAGTTCTGGTCGCAGATGCGCGGCGCGGTCGAACTCGGTGACGTCAACGAGGGGCTCATCAAGGGAGTCGTGTTCGGCGTCGCCTGCAGTCTCATCGCCGTGTTCGAAGGGTACAATGCGCAGCCCACGGCCGAGGGGGTCGGGCGCGCCACGACCCGTACCGTCGTCATCTCCGCCGTGGTGACGCTGGTGCTCGATTACATCCTCACGGCGCTCATGCTCTGACCCGAGGCGAACATGCGGCCATCCCGCACCATCGACTTGTCCACCGGATTGTTCGTGCTGCTTGGCTTCGCGGCGATCCTGTTCCTGGTGACGCAGATCACCAACCGCGAGTTCTCGCTGCGCAGCGAGTCTTACCGGCTGCAGGCGCAGTTCGAGAACGTCGGCGGCCTCAAGGCCGGCGCGCCGGTTTCCATGGCGGGCGTGACCATTGGCCGTGTCGAGTCCATCGGCTACGACATGAACCTGTTCAAGGCCGTGGTGACGCTGCGCATCGACTCGAGCTACGACCAGATCCCGAACGACAGCGACGCGAGCATCCTCACCGCCGGACTGCTCGGCGGCCAGTACGTCGGAATCTCGCCGGGCGGCTCGGACGAACCGTTCCGCGACGGCGACCGCGTCGAATTCGTGCAGGACGCGATCGTGCTCGAGAACCTGATCAGCAAGTACCTTTTCAGCCAGGCGGGCAGCCGCGACTCAACCGCGGAAGCCCCCGCGACCACGGAGTGATCGACCCCATCATGCGAGCCCTCGTTTATCCGTTGCTGCTGCTCCTCGGCGCCTTCCCGGTGCTGGTCTCGGGCGCGACTGCAAACGCAACACCGGGGCCCGGCCCGCAGCAGCTGATGGAGCAGGTGTCCCGCGACATGCAGCAGGCAATCGATGCCGACCGAGAGGCGCTCTCGAAGGATCCCGCCAAGCTGCGCGCCCTCATCGACCGGCTGCTGCTGCCGCACTTCGATACCGACTACGCGGCGCGCATGGTCCTTGGCCTGCACTGGCGCAACGCGAGCGAATCGCAGCGCAAGCGCTTCATCGAGGCGTTCTACCAGTCGCTGATGAAGGACTACGGCGATGCGATGCTGCAGTTCAAGCGCGACCAGCTGAAGATCCTGCCGTTCCGTGGCGATCCAGCCGCCAGCACTGCCACGGTGCGCACCGAGGTGATGCGCGACGGGAAGGTGGTGCCGGTGAATTTCAGCCTGCGCAGCACGCCGGGTGGATGGAAGGTCTGGGACGTGACCATCGAGGGCATCTCCTACGCACGGAACTTCCGCAACGACTTCAGCACGGAAGTGAACCAGCAGGGGCTCGAGCACCTCATCCAGCGCCTCGAGGCCCAGAACGCGGGCGCGGCCCCGAGCCCGGCATCGGCAACGCCGTCGGCGCCGGCCCAGAAACCTGCTGCGGGATCTGGTTGAGCTTGGCGCTGTTCAGCATCGAGGCCGACGGACCAGAGCGGTTGCGGGCGCGCGGCGAGCTTGGCTTCGCAACGGCGGCGGAAGCCCTGCGGGCCGGGCTCGCACTGCTGCCGAAAGGGGGGCGATGCACGGTCGACCTGGGCGGGGTCACCGCCGCCGACAGCGCGGGTCTCGCGGTGCTGGTCGAGTGGCTCGCGGCATCCGCGGAACGGGGCGGCTCGCTGACCTTCGAGGCGGCGCCCGCCCAGCTGCGCGCAATCGCGCGAATTTCGGACCTCGAGCCCTTGCTCTTCGGTCAGTCCGGCGACTGATCCAGCGGCGGGTCCTCGGGCATCGCCTCCGGATCCTCGAAATCCTCCATCGGGTCGTCCATGAGCTGCTCGGGCGGATTGCCGTCGTGCACGAGGTACAGCCGGCGTTGCAGGTAGGCGTCGCGCACGAACCCGTACGGGTCGTAGGCCTTGGCGAGCGTGGCGTCGAGCGGCAGCAGCCGGGCCCGCGTATCGAGCACGCTGAGGGCGAGCGCCGTCCAGCGCGCGTTGCTGCCACCGCTGTACCAGTAGAGCGGCTCCGTGAATCGATCCACGATCGAGGAGGGCAGGTCGCGCAGCGTGGTGGGTCCGAGCAGCGGCATCATCAGAAACGGCCCGGGCGGGACGCCCCATGCCCCGAGGGTCTGGCCGAGGTCCTCGTTGTGCCGGGGCAGGTTGGCGTCGGCGGCCGGATCGAACAGGCCGCCGAGTCCGAGCGTGGTGTTGAGGAAGAACCGCAGCGTCTCCTGGCCGGCCTCGACCGGCTTGCCCTGCAGTAGCGAGTGCAGGACGGTCCGGGGGCTCGACAGGTTGACGAAGAAATTGCTGACGCTCGTCTGGATCCAGGTGGGCAGGGCTTTCTTGTAGACCTTCGCCGCAGGCCGCAGCGCCGCGCGATCAATCCCCTGGTTGAGCGCGAACACGTCCCGGTTCGCGGGCTCGAACGGATCTCCCGGGTGACGCTCGCCGGTGGCGGCGCACCCGCCGAGGGCAGCGGCGCAGATGATCAGGGTGGCGCGCCAGGCGGGCGCCACGAAGAGGGCAGGCATTGCGATCTTTCTCCGGGGTGCGCGCGAGCGCGAGCCGCGATCTTACCGTGTCCCGGCGCTAGCGGCCCGGCGCCAGCTGTTGCGGCTCGGGAGCGCGCTGCATCCGCGCGCGCTCCTTCGGCATGGCCTCGCGGAATTCGTTGAGGCGCGCGCTGAACTTGGCGCGCTGCACGCCGGTGATGCTGGGCACGGACAGCGCGAGTTCGAGCTGGTTGATGGCGAGCGGCAGGTCGCCGCTCATCACGTGGTACTCCGCCATGTACGAATAGGCGTCGGCGACGTCGCCGGCCGCGTTCGCGGCGATTGCCGTGAGGCGGATCTGTTCCTGCGTGGGCGGGACGTTGTTGAACAGGTCGAGCAGCACCTCGTGCGCGCGCTTCGGGCGACCGGCCTGGAGCAGGGCTTCGCCGTAGCGCACCGTCACCGGGATGTTGCGCGGCGCGAGCTCGCGCGCCCGCTCCAGCGTCTCGAGCGCCGCCCGGTTCTGGCCGGCCGCGAGCTGGGCCTGACCGAGCAAGGTGTGAAACGCCATGACGCCGGGGTAGGCGTCGCGCAGCCGCATGAGCGTCGGGATGGCGGCCGTCGCGTCGCCCATCGTCACCTGCGAGAGTGCAAGGCCGTACACCTGCGCCGTCGAGGCGTCGGGCTCGTTGGCGATGACGGCCGTGTAGTAAGCGCGCGGATCCGTTCCCGCCGGCGTGCTCAGCACCCGCACGCGCTCCTTGGCGAGCGCGTAGCCGAGGCTCGCGCGCGGCGTCACCGGCTGCTGCTGCGCAGCGCGATCGCGCGCTTCCGCGATGCGGGTGCTGGTGACCGGGTGGGTGCGCAGCAGCTCGGGCATCTGGTTCGGTCCGAGCTGCGTGCGCCGGCCCATCGTGTCGAAGAAGGCGGCCATGGCGTCGGGATCGAAGCCAGCCGACGCCAGGATGCCGATGCCGACGCGGTCGGCCTCGTGCTCGTTCTCGCGTGTGAAGCTGATCTGCGACTGGATCGCGAGGCTCTGGGCGGCCGAGATGGCGCCCATGGTCGCGTCCGAACCGACCCCGGCTACGGCACCGAGGAGGATGGCGGCGAGGGTGGCGGCGGTCGAGACGAGGTTGGCGCGCGACTGGTTCTCGAGCCCGCGGGCGATGTGGCGCTGCGTGACGTGCGCCACCTCGTGTGCCAGCACCGCCGCGAGTTCGCTTTCCGTGGCGGTCTCGAGCAGCAGTCCGGTGTGCATGCCGACGAAGCCGCCCGGCAGTGCAAACGCGTTGATCGCGGGGTCGCGGACCAGGAAGAAGTTGAAGTTGCGATTGCCGTCGTGCGCGAGGCTCGAGAGCCGCAGGCCGAGGGACTGCAGGTACTCCCCGATCTCGGGATCCTCGAGGACCCGTCCCGACTCGCGCAGTCCACGCATGACCATGCGCCCGATCCGGTACTCGTCCTCGAGGCTCAGCGTGGCCTGGGCCGCCGTGCCCATGTCCGGCAATTGGTCCTGTGCGTTGGACTGCGCCGCCAGCGGCGCCGGCAGCAGCAGCCAGCCCGAAAACAGCAGCCCGGCGAGGGCGGCGAGCAGGTTCGACGACGAGGGGAGGCGCATGGAGCAGTTGGACAGGGGCGGGGCGGGCCGGTTCCTTAAGACGCGATCGGGCGCGCTCAAAGCGCGTCGGAGGCGAAGTCGGCCAGGCGCGACCGCTCGCCTCGGGTCAGCGTCACGTGGCCGTGGTGGGACCAGCCGTGAAACCGGTTGACGACGTAGGTGAGCCCGGAGGTGGTCTCCGAGAGGTAGGGCGAGTCGATCTGGGCGATGTTGCCGAGGCAGACGAGCTTGGTGCCCGGGCCGGCGCGCGTCACCAGAGCCTTCATCTGCTTGGGCGTCAGGTTCTGCGCCTCGTCGAGGATGATGTAGCGGTTGAGGAAGGTGCGGCCGCGCATGAAATTGAGCGAGCGGATCTTGATGCGGTTGCGCAGCAGGTCGTTGGTGGCGGCCCGGCCCCAGTTGCCGCCCTCCTGGCTCTGGGTGAGCACCTCGAGGTTGTCCATGAGCGCGCCCATCCACGGCTCCATCTTTTCCTCCTCGGTGCCCGGCAGGAAGCCGATGTCCTCGCCGAGAGGGATGGTCACCCGCGTCATGATGATCTCGTTGAAGCGGTTGGTCTCGAGCGTCTGCGCGAGCCCCGCGGCGAGGGTGAGCAGCGTCTTGCCGGTGCCTGCCGGGCCCAGGATGGTGACGATGTCCACCTCGGGATCGAGCAGCAGGTTGAGCGCGAAGTTCTGCTCGCGGTTGCGCGCGACGATGCCCCACACGCCGTGGCGTTCGCGTCGGAAATCCCGCACCACCTCGAGCACCGCCGAGTCGCCATCGATGCGCCGCACGATCGCCTCGAGCCCGTGCTCTCCCGGCTGGAACACGAACTGGTTGGGCACCCAGTTCGCGGCCGCGCGCCCCTTGATGCGGTAGAACGAGCGGCCCTGCTCGTGCCAGGACTCGAGGTGGCGGCCCGAGCGCTCCCAGAAGTTCGCGGGTAGTTCCTGGATGCCGGTGTAGAGGAGGTCCGCATCCTCGATGGTCTTGTCGCTGTAGTAGTCCTCGGCGTGCACACCGATGATCGCGGCCTTGATGCGCAGGTTGATGTCCTTCGACACCAGCGTCACGAGTGCCTTGGGATACTCGCGCTGCAGCGCGACGGTGTTGGCGAGGATGGCGTTATCGGCACCGTGGCCGGGGAGCGTGTCGGGCAGCCCCGCCGCCAGCTGGCGGGTCTGGAAGAACAGTCGCCCGCGCGGCGGCTTCTTGCCCCCGTTCGGACCCTTCGCGGGCGGCAGCTCGAGGCCCCGGTCGATCTGCTGCTTGCTGGCGCCGGCCATCAGCTCGTCGAGGAAGCGGCTCACCTGGCGGACGTTGCGCGCCGCCTCGGACAGGCCCTTCTTGCCGGCGTCGAGCTCCTCGAGCACCGTCATCGGGATGAAGATGTCGTGTTCCTCGAACCGGAAGATCGCGGTCGGGTCGTGCATCAGCACGTTGGTGTCGAGGACGAAAATGCGGCGCTGGGCAGTCGGCTTCTTCGACGGCAACGGCGGGCTCCAGGGAGGGCAGGGAGGCTTACGCGTGGGGACGTTCGATACGGGCGCTACGGCGCGGGTCGCCCTGGGCTGGCCGGACCCCGCTCAGAGGTCGCGGACGGCGTCGAGCACGGCGTCGGCGTGACCGGGCACTTTCACCTTCCGCCATTCGTGACGCAGCACGCCCTGCTCGTCGATGAGGAAGGTGCTGCGCTCGACGCCCATGTACTTCCTGCCATACATGCTCTTCTCCTTCCAGACGCCGAAGAGCTGGCAGGCTCTCTTGTCCTCGTCGGCGAGGAGCTCGAAGGGAAAGCCCATCTTGGACTTGAACTTCTCGTGCGAGGCGAGCGAGTCGGGCGACACGCCGACCACCACGGCACCCTCCTTGCGGAACGCCTTGTCGAGGTCGGCAAAGGCAACGCCTTCCTGCGTGCAGCCGGAGGTGTTGTCCTTGGGATAGAAGTAGATGACGACCTTGCTGCCGCGGGCGGCCGACAGTTTCCAGTTTCCGCCGCCGGTCGAAGGCAGGGAAAAATCGGGCACTTTGCGCCCGACGCTCACGGTCTTCTCAGGCATGGTCCCTCACGACTTCAGCGGTTCGAGGATCGCGTCGAGGTTCAACTGGTCGCACAGATCCAGAAATTCTTCGCGCAGCGCCGCGATGTGGATGCGCGTCGGGACGTGCACGACCATGTAAACGGAGAACATCGGCGCGCCGGTGTGGGCTGCGCTGTAGCTGCGCGTGCTGATGTCGCCGATGTCGATGCCGCGGGAGGAGAAGAACCCGGCGAGCGCATGGAGCACGCCCGGCTGGTCGAGGCACACCACGTCTACCGAGTAGGACACCATGTCCATGCGCGGCGGTCGCGGCTCGGTGCGGCGGCTCGTGATCGTGAGGCCCGAGGCCTCGGCGAGCTTGGCGAGTTCGCCCTCGAGCTTGGCAAGGGTGTGCCAGTTGCCGGCGACGAGCAGCAGCGTGGCGAACTCGTTGCCGAGCGCGGTCATGCGGCTCTCGAGGATGTTGCCGCCGCAGTCGACCACGACGCGCGTCAGGTCGTAGACGAGCCCGGTGCGGTCGTTGCCGATGGCGGAAATGGCGATCAGTTGCTTCATGGTCTGCTTCCGCGCGCAGTGTAGCGGGGCGGGGCGACGGCGTACACGAGCGCTTGTGCAATGCGGCGCGGCAGCGGTTCAATAGCGTTCTTGCGAGCAACGACCGAGGGGCCAGCATGTTCCAGGGCAGTATCCCGGCGCTCGTCACGCCCATGCGCGAGGACGGCAGTGTCGATTTCGAGGCCTGGGACCGGCTCCTCGACTTCCACGATCGCGAGGGCACCGACGGAATCGTCGTCGGGGGAACCACCGGCGAATCGCCGACGCTCGAGCGCGACGAACTGGAGGCGCTGGTGCGTCGCGCCAAGGCCCGGCTGGGCGGACGAATGCCTGTGATCGCGGGTTCCGGGAGCGCCTCCACGGCGCACAGCATTGCGCTGTCGCAGGCGGCGGAGGCGGCCGGCGCCGACGGCCTGCTCGTCGTCACGCCCTACTACAACCGGCCGACCCAGGAGGGCCTCTACCGGCATTTCAGCGCCATCGCGGACGCGGTCGGCGTGCCGATCGTGCTGTACAACGTGCCGGGCCGGACGGCCTGCGACCTGCTGCCGGCGACGATCGCGCGCCTGTCGGTCCATCCCCGCATCATCGGGGTGAAGGAAGCCACGGGCGACCTCGCACGCGCGGCCCCGATCCTGCACGACAGCCGCCCCGGTTTCGTGCTGCTGAGCGGGGACGACCCCTCGGCGGCGGGGCTCATGCGGGCGGGCGCGCGCGGCGTGATCTCGGTGACGGCGAACGTCGTGCCGCGGGCGATGCACGCGCTGTGCGCGGCGGCGCTGGCCGGTCGCCACGAGGAGGCGGCCACGCTCAACGATCAATTGATGGCGCTGCACCGGGCCTTGTTCATCGAGCCCAACCCCATCCCGGTCAAGTGGGCGCTGGTACGGATGGGGCAGATCGGACCCGGACAGCGACTGCCGCTCACCCCATTGTCCGAGGCGTACCAGGCCGAGGTGCTCGCCGCCCTGCGGGCCTGTGGCGTGGCGCTCGCCTGAACCGGGTGGCCCGGGTCCGGTTCGGGCTAGCCGTGTCCGAGGCTGCCGTGTACCCTTGCGCCCCGCGTCTAGCATCCGGAGAGGTGGCCGAGTGGTCGAAGGCGCTGGACTGGAATTCCAGTTACATCTTCACGGGTGTACGTGGGTTCGAATCCCACCCTCTCCGCCAAATCGAGCGTGACGCCCCCATCGCGGGGCGTTTTCGTTCCCGTCCTTCGCCTTCGGCAATGAAGGGACGCTCGAGGCTCCTGCCGATCGCGGTCCTCGCGCTGCTCGCCTGCACAGAGCGTCCAGCCCTGGAGCGTATCGCTGGCGACACCATGGGCACCACCTACGAGGTGGTGGTGACGCACCGGCCGGCCAACCTGTCCCGCCCGGCGATCCAGTCGGCGGTGGACGCCGTGCTGGCCCAAGTCAACGGCCACCTGTCGGGCTGGGACCCGCAAAGCGAACTCGCCCGCTTCAATGCCGTCAGAGGCACCGACTGGATCCCGGTGTCCGTTCTGCTCATCGACGCGGTCGAAGAAGCCCAGGCCGTGAGCCGTGCCTCGGGTGGTGCCTTCGACGTGACCGTAGGCCCGCTGGTGCGCGCATGGGGATTCGGCGCGGGCGCAGTGGAGACGGGTGCGGCGCCAGCACCTGCCGAGCTCGAACGACTGCGCGAGTCGGTCGGGTACCGGAAGCTGGAGTCGAGGTACCGTCCGCCCGCGCTGCGCAAGAGCGTTGCGACCTTGCACCTGGATCTCGACGCCATCGCGCCCGGGCTCGCGGTGGATCAGATCGCCGAGCGTCTAGAGGCGCTCGGCGTCCGCGACTACCTCGTCGAACTCGGCGGCGAAGTTCGCGCGCGCGGGCGCAGTCCGGCGGGCCGGCCGTGGCGCGTGGCGGTCGAGGCGCCGCTCGCGCGGGAGCGCCGCCCCCATGCGCTCGTCGAACTCGACGGCATGGGCGTCTCCACGTCGGGCGACTATCGGGAATTTCGTGACTTCGGCGGGCGCCGCCTCTCGCACACGATCGATCCACGCACGGCGGCGCCAGTGACCCACGGGCTCGCCTCGGTCACCGTGCTGCACCCATCGACGGCGACGGCCGATGCCTGGGCCACGGCCCTGATGGTCCTCGGCCCGGAGGAGGGCATGGCGCTCGCGCGACGGCTCGATCTCGCAGCGCTATTCATCACCCGGTCGACGGACGGGTCGCTGCTCGAGTCGGCGACCCCGACGTTCGAGCCTTTTCGCCGGCCGATGCCCCCGGCGCTATGATCCCGCGATGACCGACCCGCAGATCCGGATGCGTCGCCGACCACTGCTGGCGCCCCTGCTGCTGCCGCTGCTCGCCCTGCTCGCCGCAGGCGTCGCCGTGTTCGCGCTCAGCCTGTGGACCCGCACTACAGTCGTGGTACTGGTACGCCACGCCGAGGCGGCGTCGTCGCAAACGGGTGATCCCGACCTGAGTCCGGTCGGCGAATCGAGGGCCCGCCGCCTCGGACCATTTCTCGAAGACGCGCTTCCGGCCGGCGAGGTCGATCACCTGTATGCGGCCGACACGCGGCGCTCGCAGCAGACCGCGGCCTCGGTGGCGAACCAGTTCAAGCTGCCCATCAACCTGCTCGGCACCAGCGACTGGGCGGGGCTCGCCAGCCGGATCAGGCGCGAGCACCGCGGTGCGACGGTGGTCGTCGTGGGCTTCTCCGCGACCTTGCAGAGCCTCGCCAATCAGCTGGGAGGGGCGACCGTCACGATCGAAGAAGACGATTTCGGGTCGATCCTGGTCGTCGTGCTGCCGAGTCCGGGACAGCCCAAGCTGCTGCGCCTCCGCTACGGCGACGCGCCGGCGCCGCCCAAGACCTCTCGGTGAAGTTGAGGACGAGTCGGTGAATCCGGCCTAACTTACTGAAAGCAGGCTACTTCACCGCGCCCGACTTGATGGCCGAGCGGACGAAGGCCTCGTGCTCGGCGATGCGCAGGTCGGCCAGCACCGCATCGCGGATGCGTCCTTCCTGTCCGATGAGGTAAGTGCCCCGCCGGACCCCGAAGCCGAGCGGTCCGTCGAGGTCGTAGGCCTTCACGACGGTCTTGTCGGGATCGGCGAGCAGTGTGAAGTTGAGCTGGTGCTTGTCGGCGAAGCGCCGGTGCGAGTCCACGTCCTGCGGACTCACGCCCACCACCCGCAGCTTGGCCTTCATCAGTTCCTGGTGCAGGTCGCGGAAGCTGCACGCCTCCTTGGTGCAGCCGGGCGTGAAGTCCGCCGGATAGAAATAGAGGATCAGCGGGCCGTCGTTGAGCAGCGACTTCAGGGTGTGGCGTCGGCCGTCCTGGTCCACCAAGTCGAAATCCGGGGCCTGTGAGCCTTTCTCAAGCATGGTCATTCCCTCTCGCCGCCTGGACGGCGCCTGAATAGTCCACTTCCATCACGACGTAGCCCGCATCCTCGAGCCCGCAGTGCCGATAGGTCGCCTGCGCGCGCTCGTTCTCGCGCTCCACGTAAAGGCGGATGCCGCACACGGTGGCGTCGGCCTTCGCGAGCTGCTCGAGGTGCGCGTACAGCGACCGGAAAACGCCCATACGCCGCGCGTCGGGAAGCACGTAAACGCTCTGGATCCACCAGAAGTTGCCATTACGCCAGTCGCTCCACTCGTAAGTCACCATGAGCTGGCCAATAGGCCGACCGCCGCGCTCGGCGATGAAATAACGACCCTTGGCCGGATCATCGAGCACGGCCCGCACGCCGCGGGTCACGGTAGCCGGGTCGAGTCGCTTGTGCTCCGACTCCAAAGCCATCGCGCTGTTGCCGGCCGCGAGGAACCCTGCATCGTCGTTGCGGGCGGCACGAATGCTGATGTCCATCTGAACATCATAGCGCTGCTCGACAGTCTGGTTGCGGGTCGCAGGGCCGGTGCTACAATGCGCGCCCTCGTGTGGGGCGGTAGCTCAGCTGGGAGAGCGTCGCGTTCGCAATGCGAAGGTCGAGGGTTCGATCCCCTTCCGCTCCACCAATC
>Ga0113563_10000112_pt1 | contig 30096 bp, 23 predicted proteins | sample Mud3Dept3metaG_FD_80117 | JGI IMG/M metagenome (GOLD analysis project Ga0113563, IMG submission 80117) | Freshwater wetland microbial communities from Ohio, USA, analyzing the effect of biotic and abiotic controls - Mud 3 Core 4 Depth 3... | ecosystem: Environmental > Aquatic > Freshwater >... | reverse complement strand
TGGCGCTCGTCTGGCTCGCGCTCGTGACCCATCCATTGCTCGACGCGCTGACCGTCTACGGCACCCAGCTCCTGCTGCCCTTCTCCGACTACCCCGTGGGCGTCGGCAGCGTATTCATCATCGATCCCTTGTACACGGTGCCGCTGATCATCGGCGCGGCGGCCGGTCTTCGGCTGCGCTTGAAGGACCCGGCGCGCGCCACCCGATGGAATGCGGCCGGACTCGCCGTGAGCACGCTGTACCTCGGATGGACCGTCGCAGCGCAGTCGCACGTCGAGGGCGTCGTGCATCGCTCGCTTGCGGCGTCTCCCATCGCCGATGGCAGGGTGCTGGTCACGCCCACGCCCTTCAACAGCATCCTGTGGCGCGTCGTCGTCATGGATGACGACGGATACCACGAGGGCTATTACTCCCTCCTCGACGACGTCGCGTCCGTGGATTTCGAGCATCACGCGAGCCAGCGGAGCCTGCTCGAGCCTGTACGGGACGCCTGGAACGTGCGGCGCCTGGCGTGGTTCTCGAAGGGCTTCTATCGGGTGAGCGAGGCGGCGCCGGAGCAGCCTCTCGAGACGGGATCAATCGGCTCGCTCCGGCAGGTGCTCGGCTTCGTCGACACAGCCGATGCCGCCGGGACCGCACTGGGGCGGCGCCACGCGGCAATCGTGATGACCGACCTGCGCATGGGCCAGACGCCGTGGTTCGTGTTCAGCTTCGTCGTTGCAGGGCGCGTCGGTGAGCGCGTCGTGCCCGTGACCGGCCACCAGTTGCCGATGCGACGCCTTCCGGCCGACGCGCTGGCCCAGCTCTGGCACAGAGCCATCGGCGGCCGGATGGCCGGGTTTCAACCGCTCCGCGAGCCGAACCCGACCGATCCGACCACTGGCACCTCTAAACCGGAAGTTTACGAACGCGCTTCCCGGTCGCCGCAAACAACGCATTGATCACCGCGGGCGTGGCCGCGGGCAGGCCCGGCTCGCCGATGCCGCCGGGCGCCTCGGTGCTCGGCACGATGTGCACCTCGACCCGCGGCATCTCATTGATCCGCAGCATCGGGTAGTCGTCGAAGTTGCCCTGCTCGACCCGTCCGTCCTTGAACGTGATCTTTTCGTACAGCGCCGCGCTCAGGCCGTAAACGATGGCGCCCTCGATCTGCCGCCTGATGATCTCGGGGTTGACAGTCCGCCCGCAGTCCACGGCTGCGACGATGCGGTGCACGCGAGGCCGGCCAGTCGAATCGACCGACACCTCCGCGACCTGGGCCACGTAACTGCCGAACGAGCTCGCGATCGCGACGCCGCGATGCATGCCCGTCGGCAAGGGCGTGCCCCACCCCGCCTTCCGGGCCGCGAGATCCAGTGCGCCGCGCAGCCGCGGCTCCTTCGCCAGCAGCGAACGCCGGAACTCCACGGGATCCTTTCCCGCCGCCGCAGCGATCTCGTCGACGAAGGCCTCGAGGAAATACACGTTCTGCGAGTGGCCCACCGACCGCCAGAACCACACCGGCACGCCCGGCTCGGTTTGGGCGTACTCGACACGCAGGTTCGGGAACGCATAGGGACAATCCTTGATGCCTTCCACCGCCGGGTCGTCGATGCCCTCCGGCAACTCTTTCACGAATCCGGCGGCCAGCATGATGGAAGGCGCGGCCACGCGGGCCGTCAGCGATACCGGATTGCCATTGCCATCGAGGCTGGCGGTGAAGCGGGTCACGGCCGCGGGACGATAGAACCACGCGCGCGTGTCGTCCTCGCGCGTGTAGACGAGCTTCACGGGCGCGCCGGCCGCCTTCGACAGCAGGGTGGCCGCGATCGTGAAATCCGGCGCAAAACGACGCCCGAACCCGCCGCCGAGGTACGTCGTGTGCACCTTGACCTGCGCGGGCGCAAGCCCAGTGACCTGCGCGACGATGGCCTGGTGCGGACCGGGCGCCTGCGTCGGTGACCAGATTTCCGCCTCGCCCGCCCTGACCCACGCGGTGCAGTTCATCGGCTCCATGCACGCGTGCGCGAGGTACGGCACCTCGTACACCGCCTCGATCGTCTTCGCGGCGGGAGCGCTCACGTCGCCTTCGTTTCGCGCGACCTTGCCCGGACGCGTCGTCGCGTCGGCCAGCGACTTCGAGATCGTTTCCGACGAGAGCCCGCCGAGGGCGCCGTCATCCCACTTGATCACCAGCGCATCACGTCCCTTCAGGGCGGGCCAGTACCCGTCCGCAAGCACCGCGACACCCTGCGGGATGTGCACGACCTGCCGCACCCCGGGGATCGCCTTCGCAGCGGCATCACTCACCGATGCCACTTTCGCACCCGGCACGGGCGCGTGAGCCATCACGGCCGTGAGCATCCCTGGCAGCCTCGTGTCGATCCCGAAGCCCGCGCTGCCGTTGACCTTAGCCGGTGTGTCGAGACGCGTCAGGCCCTGGCCGAGGATGCGGAAGTCCTTCGGATCCTTGAGCGGGGCGTCGGTCGGCACGGGCACCTTCGCTGCGGCCTCGACGAGCTCGCCGTAGCCGAGCGAGCGACCGTCCTTGTGCACGACGCGGCTGTCTTGCGTGCGGCAGTCGGCAGGCTCGGCACCCCAGGTGTCGGCCGCCGCCCGGACCAGCATCTGGCGTGCGGTCGCGCCGGCCTTGCGCATCGGCTCCCAGCTGCCGCGGATGGATGTCGAGCCACCGGTGCCCTGCATGCGGAGCATCGGATTGACGTACGCTGGATCTGCCGGCGCCTGCTCGAGGCGCACGCGCTTCCAGTCGGCGTCGAGTTCCTCGGCGACGAGCATGGCGATGCCCATGTGCACGCCCTGCCCCATCTCGGACAAGCCGCAGATGACGGTGATCTGCCCGTCCGGCGTGATGCGCAGGAACGCGTTCGGCGCGAGGGGTACCGGCGCTGCGGTGCCGGCCTGCGCATAACGCGCCGCCCCCGTGAGCGTGAAGCCGATGACGAGCGCGCCGGTGGCCGCGGCCGAGCCCACCAGGAAATCGCGCCGCGTGGTGAGGATGTTCGTGGTCATGGCCGTGTCCTCCCGCTCATGCACCGAGCGCTGTGGCTGCATCCTTGATCGCAGCGCGGATCTGGTTGTACGTGCCGCAGCGACACAGGTTGCGTCGCATGGCCGCGTCGATGTCGGCATCGGTGGGTTTCGGATTCTTCGCCAGCAGGGCCGCGGCGCTCATGATCTGCCCGCTCTGGCAGTAGCCACACTGCGGCACGTCGTTGCGAATCCACGCGGCCTGCACGACCTGGCCGATGCGCGTCTCGTGGATTGCCTCGATGGTCGTAATCTGCCGGCCCGCAACGTCCGCGATTGGCGTGGAGCACGCTCGCGTCGGCTGGCCGTCGACGTGCACGACGCATGCGCCGCAGATTGCGGCCCCGCAACCGAACTTCGTGCCGGTGAGGTCGAGCTCGTCGCGGAGCGCCCACAGCAGGGGCGTGTCGGGGGCAGCCGATACCTGGACCGTCTTGCCGTTGATGGACAGCGAGATCATTTTGTGTTCCTCGATGCGGGAGGTGTCAGAGGTCGGATCGGTCGGGTCTAGTATAAGGGGCCCGCTGGACGGAGGATCCCTTGGACGGTTCATTGCACCCCTTATTGCCCATGTTCGAGCGCGCCCGCGAGGCGGGCTCGCCCCTCGTTCTTGCGACCGTGGTCGCGACACGAGGTTCCACCTACCGCAAGGCCGGCGCCCAGATGCTGATCGCGGCCGGCGGAACCTACGCCGGGCTGCTGTCCGGCGGCTGTCTCGAGGGTGACCTCGCCGAGCGCGCCGTCTCGGTGCTCGCCACGGGCAAGCCGAAGATGGTGCGTTACGATCATTCCGGGGACGACGACCTGATCTGGGGCCTCGGCATCGGCTGCGGCGGTGGAATGGACGTCTGGCTCAGCCGGCTCGACCCAGCCGCGAACTGGGAGCCCTTCGCCACGCTCGCGGACTGCCTCGAGCGGCGAGCGCCGATCACGTACGGGATGGTGCTCGAGTCCGCGCTCCCGGACCTGCCCGCGGGTGCGCTCGTCTGGCCGGCCGCCGCCTCGCCCGCACCGCCCGGACTGGCGGTCGCTGTCTCGAACTGGATCGCCGCCCAGGTCGGCCCGGGTGCCGAGGTGTCCGGCGCGCGCATCGTCGAACTCCATGAGCCTCGAGTGCGGATATTCCTCGCCCCGCTCGCCCTGCCGCGCAAAGTCCTCATCGTCGGCGGGGGACCGGACGTGCTGCCAGTGGTCGAGTTCGGCGCCACGCTCGGGTGGCTGATCACGGTCGCGGATCATCGCCCGGCGTACGCCGAACCCGGGCGCTTTCCGCGTGCCCAACGCGTGCTGCTGGCACGACCCGATGATCTCGCGCGCCACGTCGACTTCGCAGGCTTCGATGCGGCAGTGATCATGAGCCACCACCTGGCGACCGACCTCGCGGCGCTCGCGGCGCTCGCACCGGCGCCGATTCCGTACGTAGGCCTGCTGGGTCCGGCGTCGCGACGCGATCGACTGCTTGCGGACCTTGGTCCGGCGGCGGCGTCACTCCAGGACGGACGCCTGCGCGCGCCGGTGGGCTTGGGCCTCGGCGGGCGTGATCCAGCGAGCATCGCGCTCGCCATCGTCGCTGAACTGCAGGCCTGCTTCCACGGCCGCGGTCGCGTCGCGGTTGCCTGAATGGCCCCGGCACGGCCGGCGTCGGCTGGACTGCACGTGATCGTCCTCGCGGCGGGAATGTCCTCGCGCTTCGGATCGCCCAAGCTGCTCGCCGATATCCAAGGGCGTCCGATGTTGGCGCACGCGGTGGACACGGCGGTTGATCTCGCCGGTGCTGGCGACGTGATGGTCGTGCTCGGCGCCGACGCCACGCGCCTTGCGCCGCTGATACTGCCGGCTGCGGTGTCGGTCGTCGTCAACCAGGACTTCGCGGAAGGCATCGCGAGTTCGATCCGCACCGGGATCGCACACGCGCCGCCGGGAGCACGCGCCGTGATGATCATGCTGGCCGACCAGTTCGCGGTTACGGTCCAGGAGCTTCGGCAACTGGTCACGCGTTGGAAACGACGGCCCGATTGCATCGTCGCCGCCCAGTACGGGACCACGACCGGCGCTCCCGCCATCTTCCCGTCGGACCTGTTCCCGGAGTTGGCGGCGCTGCGAGGCGATCGCGGCGCGCAGTCGGTGCTTCGACGTCACCGGGAACGCGTCGTCGGTGTACCCATCCCGTCGGCCGCGCTCGACGTCGATACCCCTGCCGATTTGTAAGCCGGACTTAAGAGGTGTCAGAGGTCGGATCCGTCGGATCCGCCGGGTTTGGCTGGCGTGCGAGCCCGATCCGACCGATCCGACCTCTGACACCTAGTTGCATCCGCCCAGCGAATTCACCCAGTCCGTCAGCAGCGCGACGCCGGCCGCGTCCACCATCGTGCTCGCGAGCGGCGGCATCCCCTGCACATCACGGCGATTGGCGCGCGCCACGAGCACCGACCGCACCGCATCGCCCGCCGCGATGATCCGCGCGTTGGCGATCCCGAGGTCGCCGGCCTGCGGCACGCGGTCGCACCCATTGGTACCCGCCAGCGAGGTCGTGTAGCGAAGGTCCAGGTCCGTCGGTGTACCGCCACCGGGGCGATGGCACTGGGCGCAATTGGTGTGCAGATACGCGCGGGCTCGATCGTTCAGCGATCCTGCAGTCCCGTAAGGATCCGGCATGGCTGGCCAGGTGGACGGCGAGCCCGTCACCGCCGGACTGAACATGCCGATCGAGCTCAACGTGACGACCTGGTTCGCCGTGCGCCCGGTCTGCGGATACGTCAACGAGCCGTTCAGCTGTGCCAGTTCCAGGCCGAGGCTCCGTCCGGCAGCAGCCGTATGACAGGCGAGGCACTGGGCCTCGCTCGGGAACACCCACGCCTGGCCGCCGACCGAGGCCGTCTTTCCCCCGACGACGCGCGTCGCATCGGTGCCCTGGGCGTTCCACTCATACGAATAGCCGGCCCATTCGCCGTCCGTGTGCCGCATGAAGAGTCGCGTCTCGACCGGGCGCCCGGCCAGCCGGAAATTCTTCACCAGCACCGTGCCGTTCGGGAACTCGATGTCGTCCCCCGCACCGACGCGCATCGTCGTGCCATTGGGGATCGCAAGAAAACGCTCCTTGGCGGCCCCGTCCGACCAGAACGCGGCACTCGGTGCGTATGGGACGAGCCCGGCCGCCGGCCTGGTCGCATCGGTCGACTGCACGCAGCCAGTCGCCGAGAGCTGGGTTGCGACCGTTCCCCCGCTTCCCGCGCCCCCGATCAGACGGTGCAACGTGCCGCCGTAATTCACGACGTACAGCTCACCGTCGCGATCCTGCCCGAACGACGCGATCGACAGCCCGCTGTCGAACCCGGTCGTGACGGCGAGCGTCGGCGCGGTGTCGCGCGCAATGTGCCAGATGCGGCCGGTGACGAAATCGCCGAACAAGTAACGCCCCACCAGCGCCGGAATTGCCGCGCCGCGATAGACGAAGCCGCCCGTGACGGACTGGCCAACGCTGCGCCCATACTGCGCGATCGGAGCGATGCTGCTCGCCGCGTTCGGACCGCAGTCGGCGTTGTAAGTGCTCGTGCCCTCGAAGCAGCGCCAGCCGTAATTTCCGCCGAGCACGACCCGGTCGACCTCCTCGAGCGTGCTCTGGCCGACGTCGCCGACCCACAGCTCGTCGCTTCCGCGATCGAAACTCCAGCGCCACGGATTACGAAAGCCATAGGCGTAGATTTCGGGGCAGTTCTGGGTGCCGCCGCCGGCACTGCACAGCGCATTACCTGCGTACGGGTTGCCGGCAGGAATTCGGTAGGGCACGGCGCCGGTCGGACCGCCGATGTCGATGCGCAACAGCTTGCCGAGCAGCGTCAGCAGGTTCTGGCCATTGCCGATCGTGCCCCACGGGTCCCCGCCGTTGCCGCCATCGCCGAACCCGATGTACAGGTAACCGTCCGGCCCGAACACGATATTTCCACCGTTGTGATTGGTGGCGGGCTGCGGGACGGTCAACAGGATCACTTCACTCGCGGGGTCCAGGGTAGCGCCGCCGTCACGCGTACGGAACTCCGAGATGCGCGAGACGAGACCGCTGGTTGCGTTGGTATAGGAAAGGTACGCGCGTGGGTCGGTCGGGAAGTCCGGGTGGAATGCCAGGCCGAGCAGGCCCTGCTCGCCGCCGGAGCGCACGCGGTCCCGGATATCGACAAACACACTCGACGCAGCGGTCGTTGCCTGGTTTGCGAACGTGCGGACGACCCCGGCCTGCTCGACGACGAACCAGCGGGTGGCGTCATTCGGCGCCTGCAGCAGCAGGACCGGGCTCGAGAATGCGGGGAGATTCGGAAATACGCGCTCGGTCGCGAGCGTGACGGACTGGGACGGCCGGTCGCCGGCGACGCAAGTCTGATTGTCCGGGCGCGCATCCAGTCCGGCGGCCGGTGGCAGTGGTGGCGACGCGGCGTCCAACGACTCCGAGCCACCGCCGCAGGCCGTGAGCCACGCCGCGGCAAAGGCGACGATACATGGCCCGACCCGGCGTCGCGGTTGCGTTCCGCGGTCCATGCACGAAATGGTACCGCCGTGCGCCGCATTCGGGGAGACTGTGTCGCGGACCGGCGGAATCCGACCGATCCGACCTCTGACACCTCTGCAACCCCATGAATAACTGTCCGTTCTGCAATCTACCGCGTGACCGGATCGTCTTCGAAAGCGGGCTGGCACTCGTAATCCGTGACAAATTTCCGGTTTCTCCCGGTCACACGCTCATCCTGCCGAAGCGTCACGTAGCATCGCTCTTCGACACCACGCCGGAGGAGCAGACGGCGATGCTGACGTTGCTGCGCATCGCGCGGGTCGATCTGGATCACGTTCACCGGCCAGCGGCCTATAACGTCGGCATCAATGACGGCGCCTCAGCCGGGCAGACGGTGATGCATCTGCACGTGCACCTCATCCCACGCTACCCGGGCGACCGGGAGGACCCGCGCGGAGGGGTGCGATGGGTACTGCCGGAAAGGGCCGCGTACTGGACGTCGTAAGGTGCCAGTGACCATCCGGGGACGCTGCAGACCTTGAACCGGGCTCTCCTGCTGAAGGTCGCCGCTGCCCTGCTGGCGCTGGTCCTGGGCGCGATGATGCGCGTGCCGCCCGGCCAGCTGCTTGGCATGGAGACGAGCAAGCTCCAAGGGGCCGACGTGCCGGTGACGGTGACGGGTCGAATCACCGATCCCAAGGTCCGGCCGGATGTCGGTGTGCTGCTGGGCGAGGCCGTCAAGCGCGAGGCCGCCCGGCAGCTGGAGGAGAAAGTCAGAAAGACGCTGCAGGACCTGCTGGGGCGGTAAGACGGTGTCAGTGGTCGGATCCGTCGGATGCGGCGATCGCTCTATCCGACGGATCCGACCACTGACACCTCCGAGATGCACCCCGCCACGCTCTGGTTCGTGTAGTCGGTGAACCGTCCCTCGAGCGTCTTCCGCCGTCGCCACTCCCACGGCGCGACAGACTGCTCCCGCGGCGCTTTCCAGAGGCCCCGTCGCGCCTGCCGCGCGTCGTACTCGTAGATGCAATAGCGCACGTCATCCACGTACCTGCGATACGCCCATGCGTAGCCGTCCCTGACCATCTGCGCATTGACGTCGAGTTCGCCCATCCAGATTCGCGCGACGAGGCGATCGTAACGGTCCTGCTCGTATGGCTCGAGCTCGACCGCCTTGCCGAACACTAGACGAGACAGTGCGTCCTTCGCAGCGTCGCCGTAAGGTTGCCCGCGCTCGGGTGTATCGATCGCGTGCAGGCGCACGCGCATCATCCCCGAACCCAGGCGGACGTCCACCGTGTCCCCGTCCAGCACACCCACCACGGTCCCCGGCAGGCGAGGCGTATCGTCGTCCGCGCCATGCACCCGCGCGGATGCTGCGAGCGTGAGGAAAAGCAACAGCGCCAGCACGACGCGCGACCCGCGATAGCGGCGGCGGGCACGACGGCTTGCACGGTGCAGGCGCGCAGTGGCCCTCATTTCTGCACGAACGCGCGCGTGATCATCATGGACCTGTGCGGCCGTCGCACCCGATGCTGGATCGTCGGGCGCGTGAACGGCGCCGCGCGTGGAGACGAGCGATGCGGACACCGGCATGGATCCTGTGCGGATGGTTCCTCTCCCTGGTCACGACTGCCGCCGAAGATACCCCCGGGCCGGCCACAACTTCCGAAGTCGCCGGCATTCGTATGGAGCAGCTCACATTTCTGGGGTACGACTGCACGGACGGTTGCCGTCGACACAAGGCGGGTTTTGCCTGGGCCGAGGCCCGCGGCATCGTGGACGGCGGTGCGTGCACCGGTCACGACCGCTCGTTCATGGAGGGCTGCCGGGCGTTTGCCGATGCAGCACAGTCCCCGTGGGCATCGGGCTATGCGTGGGCGATGGCGAATGAAGTCGCAGACGCGAGCATGTGCGACGGCGCGGGCGAGTCATTTGCCGAGGGGTGCGTGGAATATTGCTCAGGGCATGCCGGGCTCTAGTGCTGCGACGATTGCCGTGCTCAGGTGCAATCCTGCGAGCCTTGAACCTGACACTGCGCCATCCCCGGTCGAGTCCGCATCCGGTGCCATTACGCAGCAGTATCAGCGTGTAATCACCTGCAGGTGGACTTCGACGCACGCCAGCGTATATTTGCCCCAAGAAGAATAATCGTTTCGGTCATCGCACAGCGGGGTCCGTCATGCTGCGCACTCATCGCGCCGGTTCAGTGTTTTTCGTGGTATTTGTGGTGGCGGCGCTGACCGTCCTGCATTCTCCGCAGGCCGACGCCTTCACCGGCATGTTGAGCGACTGGAAGGCGCGCTACGGCGCGATCTCGTCCTCTGGTGACAGCGCGAACTGCCAGCTGTGCCACGGCGCAGCGAATGGCGGTGACCCGTGGAACGCCTACGGCTGGGATATTCGCGAAGCGAAGCGTGACATGACCTGCGACCTGAACGGGGACGCGAGCGTCTCAAATGCCGAGGCCTTCTTCTGCGTCGAGCCGCTCAACTCCGACCGTGACGGCAGCAATTACGCCAACGGTTTCGAGATCGGTGTGAGCCGCCAGCCCGGCTGGACGCTGGGCCCGAACAACACGCTCTACACCAAGATCGGCACCACGATCACGGGCCAGTTGCCGCCCGACGGGATCGGGCAAATTGACCCCGACGGCACCGAGCCGCCACCCCCCGTCGAGCCGCCTCCTCCGGTGGACGACGAGCCGTTGCCCCCGGGACAGCGCAAGCGTCAGACGATCGTCGTGCGGCCGGGCCAGTCGATCCAGAAGGCGATCGACCAGGCCGACCACGGAGCGCGGATTTACATCCAGGCGGGTACGTACCGCGAAACGGCCGATCCGACCAACGGCCTGCGCATCAACAAGAGCGGCATCCACCTCATCGGCCAGAACACGCCCGGTAAACGCGTAATCCTCGAGAACGCCGGCAACCAGAGCAACGGAATCGTCGTCGTGCCCTCCGCGCGCAACGACTGCATGGGTTGCCACGAGAGCATGGCGCCGCCGTTCAAGCTGAAGCCGGGCGTGGATGCCACGCCGGCCGACGCGGAGCCGGCACTCTACGACATCCAGGTACGCGGCATCACGATCCAGAACTTCCGCAACAACGGCTTGTTCACGGAGCGCGTGGACGGCTTCCGCATCGTCGACGTGTACTCGAAGAACAACCGGAACTATGGAATCTTCCCGACCCTCTCGCGCAATGGCGTCGTGAGCCACAGCCGCGCGACCGGCGCGGACGACAGCGGGATCTGGGTGGAGACGTCGCAGAACGTGGCGGTGAGTCGCAATGTCGTCGAGGGCAACACGAACGGCTTCGAGGTCTCGAACAGCGACGACATCGAGCTCACGCACAACGTCGCGCGCGGCAACACCGTTGGCTTCGCGATCCTGCTGCTGCCCGACATCTTCGACAACCGCGCCGGCGCGAAGCGGATCAACCTGCGCGACAACCTGATCGTGGACAACAACAAACCCAACACGGCGCGGCCGGGAAGCATCCTCGCGATCGTGCCGCCGGGGACGGGCGTCGTCTATTTGGGCGTGGACGAGTCGGAGATCTCGGGCAACGTCATCACCGGCAACAAGTTCACCGGCATCGGAATCGCGGACTACTGCGTGACGGTGGACGGCACACCGTTCTCGTGCGGCCCCGGCGGTGACCCGTCGATCACGCTCCCGTTCCTGCTCGACAGCGAGGCGACGGCCAATCGTGTCTTCGGGAATACCGTCACGAGCAACGGCGAGGATCCGGGCACCGATAACCCGTACGCGTTTGCCGCGGCCGACCTGACGCTTCTGACCTATCCGGACCCGCACGGAAACTGCTACGAGGACAACGAGTTCGGCACGTTCTTCTCGCTGATCGGCCTCGGCGACCCACCCGGCTGCCTTTAGGCCGTCGGAGGTGCCAGTGGTCGGATCGGTCGGATCGGGCAGCGCCGGATCCGACGGATCCGACCACTGGCACCTAACGGGTTACCCACCGATAGGCGGTCCCGGCGAGGCCCGACGGCTCGAACGGCTTCCACTCGCCCTCGGGCTGCGCGAGGCGTTCAGCGACGATCCACAACACCACCGCATTGAAGCCGAGCCCGCAGTGGCTGCCCGGCACGCGGATATTCTCGTGCATGGACGGGTCGCCCTCGAACGTCGCCTGGTGCTGCGGCACCACGCCGTCGCTGGCGGAGTACAGGCAGCTCATCGGCACCGGCGGTCTTGCGCGCAGCACCTTCACGCGGGGCTGCATCGCATGCGCCGCCGATCCAAGCGGGTGCGCGACCAGTCGATACAGCGCGTGGGCAATCGGCGCCGACTGGCTGCCCTCCGGACCGACGCTGACCGGGCTGCCGAGCGTGATGACGCCCCGCACGCACTCGGGCGCCTGGTGCGCCACATACAGGGCGAAGGCGCCGCCCAGGCTCCAGCCGACGATGCTGACCTTGCGCTCATGCTTGTGGTGCATGTGGCGCACCTTCTGCTCGAGCGCCGCGACATGCTTGCGCTGCAGGCCGAGGTTGCGGCCGAAGCCCCAGGTCTCGACCGCGTAGCCGCGATTGCGCAGGAATGCCTTCATCGCGCCCAGCGGAATCTCGCTGCTCAGGAATCCGGGGACCAGCAGCACCGGGTGGCCGTCGCCACGCGGCGCCCGCAGCAGGAACGGCAGCGCCTGCGGCAGCATCGCGAGCTCGAGGGCCGCGCGCAGTTCGAGCGCCGAGTGCAGCGCGCGGGGCGGACCGTTGCGGGGGATTGCGGTTGCCATGGAGCCGGGTCTGTGGAGACCGCCCAACGATAGCACGAGGTGTCAGTGGTCGGATCCGTCGGGTTTCGAGCGTCCCTTGCGATAGGATGCGGACGACGGCGAGCGAACGGCAGCGAGCCTCTCTACAGGTGGTGTGCATGAAGACGCTGAGCGGCCTGGACGGGATGTTCCTGCACCTCGAGACGCCCGAGACGCCGATGCACGTCGGGTCACTCGCGCTGCTCGACCTGCCGGAGGGCTACCGGGGCAACTTCTTCGAGGACGTCAAACGGCTGTACGCCCGGCGCGTGCCGCTGGCGCCGGTGCTCAGCCGCAAGCTCCTCGAACTGCCCCTGCGGATGGCGAACCCTGTATGGGTGCAGGCCAGCGCGGTCGACCTCGACTATCACATACGACGCGTCGTGTTGCCGACGCCCGGCACGCAGGAACAACTCGAGGCCTGCGTCGGCCGCCTGCACTCGAAGCTTCTCGACCGGACGCGACCGCTCTGGACCGTGTACCTCATCGAGGGTCTGAAGAGCCGGCAGGTCGGCTATTACACCAACATCCACCACGCCGTGATCGACGGGCAGGCCGGTGTCGAACTGTCAAAGGCGATTTTCGACCTGACGCCGAGGCCGCGTCACATCGTTCGTGTGCGCGACCGAGTCGCAGGCCGCCGCGGCGAGCGCCCCTGGCCCGGAGCGCTGATCGCCGGCGCGCTGAGGCACGACGCCGAGCAATACGCGGAGTTCGTGCGCAGCCTGCCGGATATCGCACGGACGCTGGCTGCGGTGAGGCGCGCGGCTCGCAGCAGTGCCTCAGGCGATGGGGCGCACGGGACTCGCGGCTTCGGACCGCGGACGCCGCTCAACGTCGCGATCAGCGCCGAACGCGGCTTCGCCGGCGTGTCGATTCCGTTCGCCGAGGTGCGCGCCATCGCAGCCAGGCACGAGGCGAAGGTGAACGACGTGGTGCTCACCATCTGCAGCGGCGCGCTGCGACGCTATCTCGGTCGCCACGGCGGGGTGCCCGATGAGCCGTTGATCGCAGCCGTGCCGATATCGTTGCGCCAGGCCGGCGACACCGAGTTCACGACGCTGGCGACCATGGCCAGGGTCAGCCTCGGCACCGACATCGCAGATCCTCTGCGGCGGCTGCGCGCGATCCGCGATGCGGCGGGTGCTGCGAAGACGGCGACCGGCCGCGCGAAATCGATCATTCCGACGGACTTTCCCACGATCGGATTGCCGTGGATCCTTCGCGGACTCGCCTCGCTCTACGGCCGGTCCGGGATCGCGAACGTGGCTCCGCCGCTGTTCAACGTCGTCATATCGAACGTCCCCGGTCCGCCGATGCCACTCTACTTCGCGGGTGCGCGCGTAGCGCAGTATTGGCCGCTGTCGATCGTCCAGCACGGCATGGGTGTCAACATCACCGTGGAGAGCTACGCCGGCGCGCTGGGATTTGGCGTGACGACGGCAAGCGAGGCGGTGCGCGACCCGCGGCAGATTGCCGGGGCGCTCGTCGCCTCCCATCGGCAATTGCTGTAGAGGTGTCAGAGGTCGGATCCGTCGGATTCCACCGGACGCAGGGTCAGGACCCGACGGATCCGACCACTGATACGTCCCTACGCCTCGAACAGCGGGGTCGTTTCGAGGATCGCCGGCCCATTTTCGGTGCACACGGCGTACTTGTTCCTGTACAGCGATACGCCCGCGTACTCGCCTCGCGCGCTGACGACATAGAAACTGACATTGAAGTTCGGCGTGCCACGCTCGTTGAGGAGTCGCCGTTCGATGGTGTTTTCCCGGATGCGCCGCACGGCCTCGAGCCCGGCATCCAGGGGACTTTTCCCCACGCGCATCATCTCGACGATGACGTGCGATGAAAGGTTATAGAGATTGGCTTCACCGCGACCGGTCGACCCCGCCGCGCCGACCGCACCGTCGACGTACAAGCCGGCACCGAGGATCGGCGAATCACCGACTCGCCCCGGAATCTTCCAGGCGAGACCACTGGTCGTCGTCACGCCGCAGACCTCGCCCCTGGAATTCACGCCGTTGCAATTGATCGTGCCGTAGTAGTGTTCCGGATCGATCAATCCATCGCGCACCATTGAGAGCCCTGCCTCGAATCCCACGTGTGCCCGCTTCGCCGGATCGAGGAAGTGCTCTGGATCCAGTCGCCGCTTCCACTCGAGCCACTTGGCGCGCGAGTTCTCCGTGTTGAGATCAGCCTCGATCGTGAATCCCATCTGGCGCGCGAACGACTGCGCGTCGCGGCCCACCAGCAGGTGGTGATCGGTCTGTTGCATCACCAGGTGCGCCACCCTCGACGGCGTGCGCACGCCTTCGAGACACGCCACGCCGCCCGCACGCTTGAGGGGCCCGTGCATGCAACACGAATCCAGCTGGACGATTCCATCGGCGTTCGGCAGGCCTCCGAAGCCGACACTGTCGTCGAGCGGGTCCAGTTCGACGATGTTGACGCCGGCAATCAGCGCCTCGAGCAGGTCCGTGCCCGCAGTCAGCGCGGCGAATGCCGTCTCGACGCAAGTCTTCGCGCCACCGTTGGTGTACTTGTGGCCGTTGGCGGACGAGATCACGACGGGCTCCGACCGCGACGTGCGGATGACCGGGGCCTGGGCGGGGAGCGCTCGTGGCGACAGGCCTGCGAGCAGGGTCGCGGCGGCGCCGGTTCTGACGAAGTCGCGGCGATTGATTCGGCTTGGCATGGCGGAACCTCCGGGGTCGCGGATCCCGGATTGTAGAGGTGTCAGAGGTCGGATCCGTCGGGTTCCGCCTGACGCATGGTAATGACCCGACGGATCCGACCACCGGCACCTATGGACCAGTTGCGATAAGCTCTGCGCCCACCGTGGTCTTCAGCTGGTGCATCGAATGACGTCGACCGCTCGGACGGCCGCCCTGCTCGCATGCCTCGTCGCCTTCGCCGCCTGCCAGAGCGAACCACAACGGCCCACCGTCCGCAGTACCGACACGGCGGCCCGGACGGTAACCGCCGAGCACGCCTTCGGTGTCGCCGCGGCCAACCCGATCGCCGTCGACGCCGGTCTCGCCGTGCTCCGGGCCGGTGGCAGCGCAGTGGACGCTGCGGTGGCCGTGCAGGCCGCGCTCGGTCTCGTCGAGCCACAGAGCTCGGGGCTCGGCGGCGGCGCGTTCCTGGTGTACTACGACGCCGAGACCGGCAAGGTCACGGCGTACGACGGCCGCGAGACGGCGCCCGCCGGCGCGACCCCCGACATGTTCCTCGACGCCGAGGGCAAGCCGCTGCCCTTTGCGCAGGCCGTGACGAGCGGCCGTTCCACCGGCGCGCCCGGAGCCATTGCGATGCTGGGCGCCGCGCACGAACGTCACGGCCGGCTGCCATGGAGTTCGCTCTTCGACACCGTCGTTCGAACGGCAGATGACGGCTTCGTCGTGCCGCACCGTCTCGCGAGATTCGCCAACAGCAAGTTCCCGCAGGCAACCCTGCCGGACGCGAGGGCGCTGTTTTCGCGCCCCGACGGAACGCCGGTGCACGCCGGCGACCTGCTCAAGAATCCAGCATACGCAGACACTCTGCGGACGATCGCCGCACGCGGACCGAGGGCGCTGCTCGAAGGGCCGATCGCGGGCCAGATCGCCGATCGCACCCATGCCGATCCATTGCCCGGGACGATGACCGTGCAGGACCTCGCCGCGTATCGTCCGCGCTCTGTCGAACCGGTGTGCGGGCCGTATCGGATCTACATCGTGTGCGTGCCCCCACCGCCGTCGAGCGGCGTGTCACTGCTGCAACTGCTCGCGATTCTCGACCGCACCGACATCGCCACGCGCGGCCCCGCCGATCCGCAGGCGTGGTTCCTGTTCGCCGAGGCGAGTCGCCTGATGTACGCCGACCGTGACCGCTACGTGGCGGATCCAGCGTTCGTGGCGGTGCCGGTGGCCGGGTTGCTGGATCCATCGTACGTCGCCAGTCGGGCCGCGCTCATCGGGGACCGTGCGACGCAGGTGCCGGTGGCCGCCGGCCAGCCGCCCGGAATGACGGCGCATCGCGGCGCGGATGCCACGGTCGAGGTGGCCGGAACAAGCCACTTCGTCGTGGCCGACGCATGGGGTGGTGTCGTCTCGATGACGACGTCCGTCGAATCGCTGTTCGGGTCGGGACGCGCGGTCGGCGGGTTCTTCCTCAACAACCAGATGACGGACTTTTCGTTCGTCGCCGTCGAGGAAGGCCGGCCGGTGGCGAATTCGGTGGCACCCGGGAAGCGTCCGCGCTCGTCGATGTCGCCGGTCGTGGTGCTCGATCGGGAGGGCCGGCTGGTCGCCGCACTCGGGTCGCCCGGCGGCACGGCGATTCTGGCGTACAACGCCAAGGCGCTCGTGGGCCTGCTCGCATGGGGGCTGCCACTGCAGCAGGCGATCGAGCTGCCGAACTTGATTGCGCGCGGTGCCGACTTCTACGGCGAGGTCTCGAAATTTCCGCCGGCGGTGCTCGATGCACTCGCGGCGCGCGGTGTCACGATCAAGTCGGGTCGTGGCGAGGAGTCCGGGCTGCACGGAGTCGTGGTGCGCGAGGGGGGCAGGCTGCAGGGTGCCGCCGACCCGCGCCGCGAGGGGGTCTGGAAGGAATAGAGGTGCCGGGTTTAACGTATTAAACGTTTGCAGGCCGGGGATACCGGCAGTGCAAACGTTTAATACGTTAAACCCGGCACCTCTGAAGCATCCCCAGCACCGCGGTGCGGCCCGGCAGCGAGTGCACGAGCAGCGCGAGCATGTCCCCGGGCCGGGCCCACTCGAGCGCGCAGCGCGCGGCATCCACCTCGCTCATCCGCACCTGCACCGCCGAATCCGGCAGGCCGTCCCGCAGCAGCGCCGCCCGCAGGATGCGCGGCACCTCGCCCACGGCACGACCACGCAGGTACCCCTCGATCTCCTTGACCACAACGAGGTCGGGCCGGAACCCGGCCGCGACCGCCGCCAGCTGCTCGATGTCGGCATCCTCGCGATTTCCCGCGTGCCCGAGCAGCATTCCCAGCCGTCCCTTCCCGCCCCGCAGGTGCTCGACCACGCGCATCACGCCGCGCAGCCCGTCGGGGTTGTGCGCATAGTCGACCAGCACGCGCACTCCACCGATGTCGAACCGCATCATGCGGCCGAAATTGTCGGTGGGATCCGCCCCGAAGCGCGCGAACACGGCCGCAATCGTCGCCGGCCTGACGCCAAGCGCAGACGCGGCCAGGGCGGCGCCGGCGAGATTCGACACGTTGTAGGCTGCGCTCCCCTCCACCGTGAGCGGCATCGCGGCGACCGACCCGAGGTCGTGCTCGACGTCGCCCAGACTCAGCACGAGGCGTCTCGCCGACACGCCGCAGGTGGGTCCGCCGTTGCGACGATGCACACGCAACGCGTCGCATGAATCATCGAGCGCGAACCACCCGAGCGGCGGCACACGCCCGAACCGCTCGCGCAGCCGCAACGCCTTCTCGTGCAGCATCGCATCGTCCGCATTCAGGACCAGCAATCCGTGCGGCCCCACGAGCGACGCGACTGTCAGCTTCACGTCGGCCAGCGCATCGAGGTCGTGGATCCCGTATTCGCCGAAGTGGTCCGCGCTCACGTTCGTGACGACGGCGGCTCCGGCCCGCGAGACCGCCAGCCCGCGACGGAGGATGCCGCCGCGGGCGGTTTCGAAAGACGCCGCGTCGACTCGCGCATCGCGCAGCACCATGCGCGCGCCTGCCGGTCCCGAATAATCCCCGGTGTCGAGCGCAACCCCGTCGACGAACACGCCATCGGTGCAGTTGTAGCCGGCGCGCCAGCCCTGCGCGCGAGCGCACTCGGCGATCAGACGCACGGTGGTCGTCTTGCCGTTCGATCCGGTGACGACGGCGGTCGGTACGTCGTGGATTCCCGACCAGGGAACGTCCGACACGAACGGGAGGTCCTCCAGCGCGTAGCTGCGCGAACCCGCACCCGCGCCCAGCGTCACGATTGAGTCATCGACCGACCACATGAGTCCGCGCGAGTCCACCGCGTCCAGGAGCACGCCCAGCTCCGGCCGTGACTCTGCCGACGCCAGGTGCTCGAAGCGCGCCATGGCCTCGTCCTCGTCGAATACCGGTGGAGCCGCCTCACTGATCGCGGCCGCCGTCTCGGCGCCCGCTGCCGCGAGCGCATCCGGCAACCCGCACCAGTGCGACGGGTCGCGCTCGAAGAGTGCCGCGCACAGCGCCCACTCGTTCACCTCGGTGGCGGTAAACAACTGATCCACGGGCGCGGCCAACGCGAGCGACGCGCCGCTCCGGTGTACGCGTGCAACGACGCGAGCCTGTCGCGACAGTCCGAAATCTCCGACCGGGCCGGGCAGTCCTGCCGCATCCCAGCCGAGGCGCGCACGCGCCCGCTCGACCCGCGCACGCCAGCCGGCAATCAGCGGATCGTCGACCGCGACGGCCGGCACCTCGAGCACCGCGCCCGTCGTCGGGAAGTACAGGTTGGCCCCGGTCAGGCGCCGCGAATCCTCGAACGGCAGTGCGAGCCCGATGTTCAGTCGTCCGACTCCGGTGCGAGGCGGATGCCGCGTTCGTCGCGGATCAGGCCCTCGAGCCTGGCGATCGACGCGACACTGAAGGCACCCTCGATGGATCCCGGACCGGCCTCGACCACTGCGGCGAGGCCACCCGCATGCGTCGCCGCCCCATCCCCCGACCGCCGTGCGTCCTCGCCCACCGCAGCGGGAGACGTCGAGAACTTCGTGATCTGCTTCCACGAGCGCGTGAGCGCATCCGCAAAGATCAGCAGCAGGTCGCCCGGCCGACCCATGCGTAGCGCCGCGTCGATCGCGTCCTGCTCGTCCGGGATGATCGAGATCGCCGACTCCGGCACCCCGGCCGCACGCAAGGCTTCGGCCTGGATGCGCGGGACTTCGTCCGTCGCACGGTCGCGCAGCGCGTCGTCGCGACGGCAGATGTAGTGATCGAACCGGCCGGCCACTGCGTTGGCGATCGCCACGAGATCCTCGTCCCGCCGGTCGCCCGGGCCCGCGAGCACGACGATGCGCCGCCCGGCGGTGTCGAGCCGCTGCGCGAGGTCCGCCATCACGTTGACGGCATGCGCGTTGTGGCCGTAGTCGAACAGCACCTTGAACGGGTGCTCGTTGAAGACGTTCATGCGACCCGGCGCCTGGAAGAACGTCGAGTCGAACGTGCGCAGTCCCTGGCGGATCGCGTCGAGCTTGATACCGAGCGAAAATGCCATTGCCGCGGCGAACATCGCGTTCTGCACGTTGTGCAGCGCGCGGCCCTCCAGGGTCGCGGGAATCAGGTGCGTCCAGACCAGCGGGATGTGCCCGCCCCGGTCGTACAGCGTGATCATCTGCCCGTTCACGCCGCCCTCGAGCGCGCACGCGCGACCGCCGGCCCGGATGTGCTCGCGCACCAGCGTGTGTTCCGGGTTCATCGTCACGTAGCAGATGTTCTTCGCGTCGGTGTAGCCAGACATCCTGAGCACGAGCGGATCGTCGGCATTCAGTACCGCGCAGTCGGTCGCGACCTCGATGACGACGCGCTTCACCTCGGCGAGTTGCTCGAGCGTGTCGATGCCCTTGAGGCCCAGGTGATCCGACTGCACGTTGAGCACCGCACCGACGTTCACCTCGTTCACGCCCATGCCAGCGCGAATCAGGCCGCCGCGTGCCGTCTCGAGGACCGCGATGTCGATCTGCGGGTCGGCCAGCACCATGCGCGCCGACACCGGACCGGTCATGTCGCCCGACACGGTGCGCTGTCCGTCGATGTACACACCGTCCGTCGTCGTCAGGCCCGGCGTGTAACCCGCCATCTTCGTAATGTGCGCGAGCATGCGCGCGGTCGTCGTCTTCCCGTTGGTGCCCGTGATCGCGGCGATCGGGACCCGCGACGGTGCGCCCGGCGGGAACAGCATGTCGATGACGGGCCCGGCGGCATCGCGCGGCGTGCCTTCGCTCGGCGCGACGTGCATGCGGAACCCGGGCGCTGCGTTCACCTCGCAGATGCCCCCGCCGATCTTGCGGTAGCTCTCGGTGATGTCGGTCGAGAGAAAGTCGACGCCGCCCACGTCGAGACCGACCGCGCGCACCGCGCGCTCCGCCATCTCGCGATTGTCCGGGTGGATGACGTCGGTGACGTCCGTCGCCGTCCCGCCGGTGGAAAGGTTCGCCGTCGAACGCAGGTACACGACCTGCCCGACGGCGGGAACGGTGTCGGCCGTCACGCCGGCACGCTCCATCATCTTCTGCGCCTGCGCGTCGAGCTCGAGCCGGGTCAGCACCTTCTCGTGGCCAACGCCCCGACGCGGGTCCTGGTTCACGATGTCCACCAGCTGCGCGACGGTGTGCACGCCGTCGCCGGCCACGTGCCCGGGCGTGCGGCGCGTCGCCGCCACGAGTTCGCCGTTCACGACCAGGAGCCGGTGATCATCGCCCTCGAGAAAACTCTCGACGATGACCGAGCGCGAGTGCTCGCGCGCGACCGCAAATCCATGCGCGACCTCCGCCTCGGTCGTGAGGCGGATCGAGATGCCGCGGCCGTGATTGCCATTGTAGGGCTTCATCACCACCGGGTAACCGATGCGTCGCGCAGCGCGCACCGCCTGTAATTCGCTCTGGACCAGTTCCTGCTTCGGCACCGGCAGACCGAGCGTGGCGAGGATCTTGTTCGTCTCCTCCTTGTCGCTCGCGAGCTCGACGGCGATGTGCGGGGTGCGTCCCGTCACCGTGGCCTGGATGCGCTGCTGGTACTTGCCGTGGCCCAGCTGCACCAGCGACTGGTCGTTGAGCCTGAGCCAAGGGATGCCGCGCGACTCGGCCGCACGCACCAGCGACGCGGTGGACGGCCCGAGCGCACGCTTCTGCGCAAAACGGATGAACTCGTCGCGCGCCTCGGGCCAGGTCCAGCCGTCGGGCACGCTGTCCGCGGGGCGGATCTCGTCCGGCAGCAGCGAGCACAGCAGCCGCAGCCCGAGTTCGCCGGCGGCAATGCCCTCGTCGCGCTGCGCGTACTCGTAGACCACGGTGTAGACGCCCGGCTCGCCGGCACTGCGCGTCTTGCCGAAGGTGACGTTCTCGCCCGCGATGTTCTGCAACTCGATCGCGACGTGCTCGAGCACGTGGCCGAGCCACGTGCCTTCGTCCTCTCGCATGCGGCGGAAGAATCCGCCGGGCTCGCCGTAGGAGCAACCGTGTTCGGCGAGGCCCGGAAGGGCGGCCGCCAACGCATCGACGAACCCGGCACCCAGCCGGCCCGTGGGCCAGGCCTCGAGCGGGCCCAGGTCGAGGTCGAGCCTGATGACCGGGAAGTGCGCGTAGAGCGACGGCCCGACATAGACGGATCGGTCGAGGATGCGCATCGGCGCGGGGTCTCCCACCTGAGGGTCGTTCGAGTTCCGGCGATGATGTCACACCGTGCGGCCGGGGGAATAGCCGGTTTGGCGCGCAGCGGCGATCTCCGTCGCAGCCCTCCCGCCCGGCGAGCGTGCGGTGCTGCACGGCGCGTTCCGGGACTATCTGTTCACGTACTGACAGATCGTCATGATCTCGGTCGACGAACTGGACGTCGCTACGAAGACTGGTCGCAAGGCGATGCTCGTGATTTCGGATCGCGCCAGAGGACAGGACGCTCGGGCGCTGCGCAAGCCCTGCCTGCCGATCTGACGGCAGGCGGGTTTCGTCACTCCTTCGGTTGCGCGAGAGTCCCCGCTGACGCCATCCGCGTGTGCAGGTTGAACGTGGCGCCCGCAACCAGCACGTGCAGCCGCATCCCGAGCATGCACACCGGCTGCCCCTCGACCACGCTGTCCATGGAGGAGTAGCTGACGTCGGCCGCGTCGACGATCGTCACGCCGCCGCTGCCCTCCACCTCGACGGTCTCGTCGGGACCGATGAACGCCGCGGTGTCCTCGTCGAGTCCGATGCCAATGGCGAACGGGTTGTACGCGAGCGCCGTGAGCAGGCGCCCGAGGCGGTCACGCTGGCGGAAGTGCTGGTCGATGATGAACCGGTTGGTGAGTCCGAGGCCGGGCGCGAGCCGCACGCTGCCCGAGATCACGGAGGAGCCTTCGTCGCCGAAGGCGATCATGTGCTCGCTCAGAATGCTCGCTCCCGCGCTCGTTCCGCCGACGGTGACGCCCGCCGCATTGCGGGTGCGGATGAGTTTCGCGACCGGCGTTCCGCCGAGCAACGTCGTCAGGCGCAGCTGGTTTCCGCCGGTGAAGAAGATGCCGCTCGCCTCCTCGAGGCGCTGCAGCCGTCCGGGCTCCTGGCAGTCGCGGCGCGTGTCAAAATCCATGACCGTCACGCGCGCGGCACCGATGTCCCTGAAGAGCTTCTCGTAGCGGGGACCGGTTTCGTGCAGGCGGCTCGCGGTGGGGATGACGACGAGGTCGGCGTCGCGGTCACCCGAGCAACGCACGAAGCGTTCGAGGATGTGCCGGTCGTTTTCCTTGTTCTCGGCGCCGCCGATGGGAATGATCCAGCCGCGCGTTGCGCCTTCGGGGACTTTGCTGGGCATGCTAGCCTCGGATCCTCAGTTCTCGAACGTGCCGCGCCGGACGGCAGACCCGTCGCGCACGTGCACCTCGCCGCGGATGATGACGGTATCCGCGCCGCCTGTCGCGTCCAGTGCGACGAGGTCAGCATCGGCGCCGGGCTCGATCGTGCCCTTGCCTGCAAGCCGGAGCAGGCGGGCGGGATTGGTGGTGAAGGCCGGTAGCGCGGTCTCGAGCGGCATGCCGGCGGCGACCAGTTCGCGAATGGTCGCGAGCAATGCACCGGCGGAGCCGACGTCCATGTGGGAGACGCGGCCATCGGCGTCGAAGCATGGCAGGCAACCACCGGCGTCGGAGCTCACGGTAACGCGCTCGGGCGGCGCGCCGCTTGCGAGATAGTGCTGCAGGGCCTCCGCAGCACCGTAGGCGTCCTGACCTTCGTCGACCGGGAAGGCGGTGATGTCGATGCTGCAGCCCTGCTTCGCGAGACTCAACGCCTCGCCGAACAGCGCACGACGACGATTCACGTGGGTGGGATTGAACACGCGTGGAGGCAGTTCGCTCTTCGCGAGCGCCTCGCGGACTAGCGACAGGCCACGCGGGCCATCGCCGAGGTGCAGATGCAGGATGCCGGCCTTGTTCGTCTGCAGCCCCGCGACATGCGCATCCGCGGCGAGGCGCAGGAGCTCCTCGCAGGTCGGCTGGCTCGAACGGTGGTCGCTGATGGCCACCTCGCCGATGCCGATCAGCGCCTCGATCAGTACGAGGTCGCTGCGAACGCTGCCCGTGAGCGTCGCGGGCGGGACGTGGTAGCCGCCCGCGTAGGCGCAGGCATTGAGGCCTTCCTCGCGCAGCGCGTAGACGGTGGCGAGGAGTTCGCGTGGGCCGCGAGCGACGTCGTCCGTGCCGAGGAGGCCGATGACGGTCGTGATGCCGGCAGTGGTAAATCGCGAGAGCGGCACTGGCGGGACGCGCGTCTTGAAACCCGCCTCGCCGCCACCGCCCGTGACGTGCACGTGGCCGTCGATCAGGCCCGGGATCAGCCTGCGGCCTTCGAGGTCGATGATCCTCGCCTGGCCGCGCAGTGCGGCCGGGAGCTCAGGCAGTTGCGGACCGGGCCCCATCCACAGGATCTTGCCGCCGCCGAGCAGCAGCGACAGGTGGCCGAGCGGTGTGGGCGCGAAGACGTCAGCGTTGCGCAGCAGAAGCATTTTGAGGCGGTGCCGGGTTTAACGTTTCAAATGTTTGCGGCGCTTGCGCGGCGCGGCCGCCGCAACCTGGATGGCCTTGCGCGCCCAGGTCACGAGCAGGTCGGCGTCCTCGAGGACGTCTGCAGGTACCTGATAATACCCCATGGCGCAATCGGGTCTGTCCGGGAACGGCCGGAACGGACTCATGCTGCGCGCAGTGAAGTCACCACGCGACGAATCGTCGACTTTCAGGTACAGCACGTTGTCGTCCAGCAGCGCGAAGAACCGGTCGTCGCTGTAGAGCCCGATCCCGCCGAACATGCGTTTCGACCGCAGGCGCGGCAGGCCGGCGAGTTGCTCGAGCACGTAGGCGAGGAAGTTTTCACTGACGGCCATGGTCGCTCCGGATGACGGCACCTACCGACATGTCGCCGAACCAGGATCGGCCACACTCCCGTCGACGTCGCGAAACTCCCACGAGTAGCCGTCTTCACGCAACGTCAGGTGAAGAACGCCGTGTCGGAGGATCCGCGCGCGGCTCGTGTACGGTGGGCGCCAGAACCAATGCAGCGGCGCGCCGCCCGTCCCGACCACGAATTCGCGGATGCCCTCCGCGACCGGATGGCCATCCGCGTCGAGCGGATCGAACGCCTCATAGAAATGCTCGTGTCCGTTGAGCACGACCTCCGCGCCGTAACGGTCCAGCAAAGCCCAGAACCGCTGCATGTGCGCGCCTGACCCGCGGTGCAGGCCCGACGAGAAGAGCGGCTCGTGCCACATCGCGAGCGTGCAGCGCGTGTCTCGATTCTGTTCGAGCGTGGCTTCGAGCCACTGGTAATGGCGATCGAGGTCCTCCGTGGATGGATCACTGTCGATGCCGATCACGAGCCACGCACCGAGGCGCCGCGCGAAATGGCCGTCCACTCCGGCCCGGTCGCCGAAATAGGCGCGGAAGTCGTCCGCGCGACCCGGGAGATAATCGTGATTGCCGCGGACGGCGAGGGTGGTCGCGCGATGCACGCCCCAGGTGGGTTCGTAGCAGGCAGCGAAGTTCTCGGCGGTGGCGTATTTGTACAGCGTGTCGCCCAGGACGAGCACCGGCGCCCCCGGCGGGATGAGCCGCGCCGTGTGGTACGCCACGGATTCGTTGGCCGGCACCCGGCGGCAGTCGGCGATGTCGCCGGCGGCGTACACCTCGACGGGCGTGGCGTCCGCGGCGGCCCCTGCAAACGCGAGCGCCAGCAGGAGAGGCAGGAGAGGTGTCAGTGGTCGGATCCGTCGGGTTTGCCCCGGCCATCCGGACGCAGCGAATCCGACGGATCCGACCACTGACACCTCCTAATTCCGCCTGGACTCGAGGCGGATCGGGCGCGGCGCCGATCGCGCGGGGAAGCTCGCCTCGAGCCACAAATCGCCGGAGCGGACGTTGCGCGTCGGGTCCGGTGCGTGCTCCGGAAGGAAGAACGCCACCGGCTCGACCAGCATCCAGCGCACTGCGCCGGCCGTCGAGCGCTCCCGGAAGTACATGACTCCGCCGCGTGCGAGCACCTCAGCCGCGCCACTCAGCACGGCGACCGGCTGGCCGTTCCGCACCTCGATTCGGCCGGCCACGACTTCGTCTCCGCCGCGAACCGACGCCGACTCCGGCGCCGCCGGGAACAGCAGGTTGAGCGCGACGTAACGCCCGCGGATCGGCAAGTCCGGGTCCACGCCCGCGGTTTCTACCCAGGCCCGAGGCAGGGTCGCGCGGTCGTACAGGAGTTTCGCGCCCACCGCCCCGATCAGCCCGACCTGGATGACGGCCACCAGCACGCCACGCGCCAGCGCACTCACGCCTGCAGCTCCCTGGACCGCTCGACGAGACGGCGTCGCGTCCGTTCGAGCAACCAGCCACCACCGATGAACAGCACGCCGAGGCCAATCAATCCCAGCGAGCGGCCGAGCTTGTCGAGCACGCTGCTGAAGTAGAACGACAGCACGGTCAACGCGAAGCCGAGCACGCCGAGGTTGATGCGCATCCGATGCCCCTCGCGCACACCCCACCACACGAGGCCGGCGCAGGTCGCGGCGTAGAGCAGGTGCAGGACGACGAGTTGCGTAGTGTCCGACACGTCGACGTGCGCAGCGCAGGCCGCGACGCCGGCGAGCACCAGCAGCGGCCAGGCCTTGCGTCCGCGCAGCAATGCCCCGAGCGCCAGGGGCGGTCCCAGCGCGAGGCCCCAGGCGGTCAGCAACAATGCAGTCGACGCCGGCGACGTACCGGGTCGCAAACCGGGCTCCAGGGGCAGGAGGAAGGCGACGACCACGAACACCATGGCGCCGAGCAGCGCGAGCGCCTGCCTCCAGGTTGCATCCCGGTCGGGCCCAACGGCTGCAGCATAGGCAGCGCCCAGGACGAACAATCCCGCGAGCAGCGGCCCGATGGGAATCGACTGGAAGGTCGCGCTCGCAATCCACTCGCTCATCAGCCAGGCCGGCGCAAGGATCGCGACCCACAGGGCCTGCGGCCAGTCGCGCAGCAGCCCAAGCGCGGCCGCGGCGCCGATCATCCAGAGCAGGAAGCCCTCGGGCCAATGCTCGGCGAGGTTGAACACCTGGCCGGCAAGGAAGATTCCGCCGCCGAGTGCGGCCGTGCCGACGGCGTGCAGGGTAGTGGCCAGCGACTGCGACCGGGTGCACGCGACCGCTCCACCGATGTGCAGGACGGCCACGGTGGCGGCCAACAGCGCGAAGCGTCCCCACGGCGACAACTCGTCCCAGTTGGCCGCCACGAACAGCAGGACGCCCGCACCGAGCAGCAGGCCGCCGAAGGCGAACGCGAACCTGCCAAAACGGCTGGCGTGGCTCGGTGCATGGTCCTGCTCGAAGGTGCGGATGCGCCCGGCAGTCGAGGCGTCGATGACCCCGGCCGCCTGCCATCGATCGACCAGTTTCTTCGTTGATCGGTCCATATCGGCCCCAGCCTCGCCCGAATGCCCGAGTTGTTCAACCCGGCGTCCCGGTATGCCCGAATGTCGCCGCCGGACCGTTCGGTGTACACATCGACCCAAAGGACAGCCGCCGGCGCGGCGCAAGTCCGCTGCGACCGGCCGCGGGCAGCAAGGAGCAGCCGATGATCGTCGACCTCGCGCTCTTCATCCTCACGATTCTCGTCGCCCTTTCGCCGCTCCTGCTGATCTGGCGCTGGCGTCGTGCGGCACGGATCCACCGGGAGGACCAGGAGTACTTTTCGGACCTCCAGGACCAGGTCCGGTCGCTGAACCGCCGGCTGGAGGATGTCGCGACACGGGTCGGCCAACTCGAGAGCGGGGTCAGCGCGATGGCCCGGCCTGCAGCCGCGGCGGTTGCGACCGAGCCGGCCATCGAGGCGACGCCGGCCGTCGAGGTGGCAGCCGTCGAATCCCGGCTCCCCACGGAGATCCTCGGCATCGAGCCGAAGGCACCTCTGGCGAGGGCGACTGCCCCGGCGGAGGCCGCGCCGCCGCCTGCCCCGGAGACGGAACGCGTGTCGGTCCTCGCCGTCCGCCGCCACGAACTCGAGCAGCGGTTCATGGAGAACTGGACGGGCATCCTCGGCGCGGTGGTCGTCGTGGCCGGCGTCACGTTCGTCGGCATCTACACGGCGCTCCGGCTGGAGCCGTTCTACCGCTTCCTGCTGACGCTCGCCGCGGGTGGCGTGCTCGTCGGCGCGTCGGTCGTTCTCGGACGCAAGGACAACTGGCGCGACTTCGCCAGCTGGCTGCGCAGCGCCGGGGCCGCGATCGTGCTGTTCGCCTGCGCCGCGGCGGGCGGCCTACCCGGACTGGGCCTGCAGTGGATCTTCGTGCCCTTGCCCGCGCTTGCGCTGTTGCTGGCCGGCATCGGCGCGAACCTGTACTTCGCCTACGCCGGCGGTACCCAGCTCTTTGCGTCGCTGCACGTCCTGCTGAGCCTGCTTCCGCTGGCCCTCGTGCCGGCGAGCACGACCTCACTCGCCATTGCAAGCGCCGTTGCCGTGTTCGGCGTCGGCATGAAGCTGCGGGACCGCTGGGACGTGCATCTCGCGTTGGTGCTGGGCGCGTACCTGCTCTTCCAAGCGTTCTGGTTCCCGCACATGGGCGACCGCCTCGATCCCGACACGGCGCGCCTGATCGCGGCCGGTTGTGCGGCACTGGTGTTCTGCGCAGCGGCGCTCATGCATTACCGCAAGGACTACGCAGCGCAGGAACCGTCGCCACTTCAACTTGGCGTGCATGTCGCCAACTGGGCGCTGCTCGCGATCACGCTGTTCGTCTACGTGCCGATCCCGCTCCTCCGCGGCGCGGCGCTGATCGCAGCTGCCGCCCTCGCCTATCGCCTCGCGCGGCGTGGCCACAGCCTTGGCATCGTCTGGCTGCACCGGGCCGACCTGCTGACTGCGCAGGCGTTCGTGCTCCTCGCGCTCACCAGCGCGTTCGACGTAGGAGCCAGCCTCGCGCTCGTGGCCCTTATCGCGTTCGCCGAGACGCTCGCCTTCCGCCGGGTGGTGCCTCGTGGGCAGGATCGACTGCTCGAGACCGTGGCCAACGCCCTCCCCGTCGTCGCCGGTGCGCTGCTCGCCATCGTCGGACTCGGAGACACGGCCGCTCGGGTGGACAACCCGCTCGAAATCGCAGTCACGCTGCTCGCCGGCTCGGCCGTCGCAGTGCTGGGGCAGAAATTCCTGCGCGCACCGACCGAGGACGAGGGAACAGTCGCCTCGTCCGGCACGATGCTCGGCTGGCTCGCAGGCGTGCTGATCGTCGTCGCGCTGTATGCCCTGCTCGATCGACCCTGGCTGGAGGCCGTCGCTCTCGTCGCCGTCGCCGCGCTGCTGTTTGCCGCGCGTGGCACGCGGCGTGCCGGACTGATCGTCGGCACGCAGATCGCGCTGATCGGTGCACACGTCTTGTCCTGGACCGAACTCGTCACGTACCGGGACTGGACGGCCCTCGCATTGACGCCGCGCATCGTGCCGTTGGCGGGCCTCGCCGCCCTGGTGACCTGGTTCGCGGGGCCGGGCGTTTTGCGACTCACCGCCATCGCCCTGCTCGGCATCGACCTCGGCCTCGCCGCATTCCTGTACTTCGACCCGGTGTCGCCGCTGATCCCCGGCGTCGCGTGGCTGATGCTGTCGCTCGTGGCGCTCGAGGTCGCCGATCGTCTCCTGGGTCGAGACGCGCGCACGGTGCTCGGCCTCGGCTACGCGTACCTGCTCGCGTTCGTGCTCGCCTATGCGCTCGTGATCGTACAGACACCCGCGTATATCGGTGCCGTCAGTGCCCGCCTGCTGATCGAACTGTTCGCCGTCGGCGTGACTGCGTACTGGTGGTTCTTCCGGCCTCGGGAGGTCCTGGCCGGAGCGCGCGATTGGACCGTCGTCCATCCGTTCTTCGTCGAGCTGCTGCTCGTGGGCGTTGCGGTGACGGTGGTCGTCGAGATGGCCCAGCAGTGGTGGGCCGTCGCGTGGGCGGTGATCGCGCTCGGGCTCCTCACGCCTGTGGTCGAGCGGTTGCTCGACGTTCGCGCGCGGTTCTACTCGCTGGTGTTCTACTGGGTGTCGGTCGCCGACATGGCGGTCGTGATGAGCACCTTGGAAGTACCGTCGCGACGACTGCTGGATCAGCCGGAGTTCACGTCGCTCGTCGCGATTGCGCTGCAGGCGGGGTACGTGGCATGGGCACATCGCCGGCTGCTGCTGCAGTCGCTCCAGACGCCGGCGCCGGCAGCGCTGGTCGGCCGGCTCGCCGACCGGGTGGCAGTACGGCGCAATCTGTACGTCCATTACCCGCTGTTCGCCGGGATCGCATTGTTCCTGTACTGGCGCTTCGACCGCTCGCTGCTCACGCTGTTGTGGGCCGCGGAGGCATTCGTCATATTCGGGCTGAGCGCGTGGCTGCGCGAGAACCAGTTCCGCTATGTCGCGCTCGCCGGGCTCGCAGCCTGTCTCGTGCGCCTCGTGCTGGTCGACATGGCCGAGGCCAACCTGGCCATCCGGGGCCTGGTGTTCATCGGGGTGGGGTTGCTCATGCTCGGCATGAACGCGATCTACAACCGCTACCGCGCGAGGTTCGAAGCGTGAAGTCGGCGTTGCGCGTCGGTGC
>Ga0113563_10000111_pt1 | contig 30139 bp, 22 predicted proteins | sample Mud3Dept3metaG_FD_80117 | JGI IMG/M metagenome (GOLD analysis project Ga0113563, IMG submission 80117) | Freshwater wetland microbial communities from Ohio, USA, analyzing the effect of biotic and abiotic controls - Mud 3 Core 4 Depth 3... | ecosystem: Environmental > Aquatic > Freshwater >... | reverse complement strand
TCAACACCGCCATGCTGAGCGGCGTCGCCGCCACCTTCATCGATTCTTCGGTCATCTATCCGCGGCTCATGGACCCGCAGAAGTCCACGGTGGTCAGCAAGATCGCCTGCGCTCCCTATCTGACCGGCCCGGCCGGACGAGTGTCCAACGGGCATTTCTGGTCCATCACGATGGCCAACACCTCCACCAAGAAGCCGGCTTCGTGGTATTTCCTGCAGTGGGCCACTTCCAAGCCCATGCAGAAGAGGATCGCCCTCAAGGGTGTTCTTCCTCCGCGGGCTTCGATCTGGCAGGATGCGGAGTTCACCAAGGCCTACCAGCCCGACTTCATCGACGCCATGAACGTGACCATGAAAACGGCCGTGTGTCTGCCCTCCGGCACCAAGGCGGGCCTCTCGATGATGGGGCTTTTGGACCTGCAGACCCGCAAGGTGCAGGAAGTTCTCCTCGGCCAGAAGGAAGCGAAACCGGCCATGGATGAACTGGCTGCGGAATACAACAAGGTTATCCAGGGAAAAAGATAAGGGGAATCGGGCGGGGAACGGCTTCCCCGCCCTTTCTTCTTTTCTGAAAAGAATCCCTTTGGCGCCTCAGGCGTCGAAGGGTTTTGTGTCTCTGGAAAAAGAGATCCGGAATTGAGATCGAAAGAATGAAACTTAACCCGGACCGGTGGGCGGCGTTCATCCTGACCTTGCCGGTGCTCTTATTTTTGCTTGCCCTTTTTGTCTATCCGCTTCTCTATGGGCTTTATCTCAGCCTGCACTCTTCGAGTAAAGGCTTAACCAACCTCCAGTTCGTCGGCCTGAAAAATTACCAGGAGATTCTTACCTCGGGGCTCTTCTGGCTGGGGATGAAGAATACGGTCGTCTACACGATCGGGACCGTTGGGGGGACGGTCGGCCTCGGGCTGGCGATCGGGCTTCTGCTCAACAGCATCGAACGGGGTGTATGGATCTACCGGGCGATTCTCATCCTGCCCCTCGGGATGAGCGCGGTCGTTTCCGGCATGACCTGGCAGATGATGATGAATCCGCTGAGCGGGATCATCAACTATGTCCTGCAGACCATCGGGCTTCCCACCTCTCTCTGGCACACCGGGATTACCTCGGCGATGATCTCGGTGATCATCATCGAAACCTGGCAGTGGACTCCCTTCCCGCTGTTTGTCATCTACGCCGGGCTGCAGATGCTTCCGCAAGAACCCTTCGAGGCGGCCAAGATCGACGGGGCGACGTCCTGGCAGCGCCTCCGTTACATCACGCTGCCCCTCGTCTGGCCGGTGATTGGGATCGCCCTGACCTTTCGCCTGATCGGCGCCTTCCGATCCTTCGACATTCTCTACGCCGTGACCAAGGGGGGCCCGGGCCGGGCGACGGACACCCTGATCATCCAGGCGTATCAGGAAAGTTTCTCGTATTTTCGGATCGAGTACGGCCTCGTGGTGGGGATCATCATGATGCTCATAACGATTGCCATGTGCGCCCTTCTTCTCCGACGGGTCACAAGGAAAGGATAAGAAAGGCGGCATGGATCCCCGCACCCAAAACCGTCTGATCGAAACTGCGAAACACACGGTGATGATCCTCATCTGTCTGGTCGCGCTTTTCCCGATCCTCTGGATTCTCACCCAAGCCTTCAAATCCTATTTTGATACCATTGCGGTGCCGCCGAAGATCTTTTTCAAACCGGTCCTGGACAACTTCCGCCAGGTCCTGGCCAAGCCCGGCTTCCTCTCTTCCCTGAAGGACAGCCTTATCATGGCCCTGGGGTCGAGCGTTCTCGGCCTGATCCTCGGGACCCCCTGCGGCTATGCCTTGGCGCGCCTGACCTACCGCGGGGCGGGATCGGTGGGCTTCTTCCTCCTGATCACCCGGATGGTGTCCCCGATCGTGATCATCATCCCCCTGAACCGGGTTTTCCAAATCCTCGGGCTCATCGATACCCATGTGGGCCTGATCCTGGCCCACACCTTCATCAACATCGGCCTGGTGGTGTGGATGATGCGGGGGTTCTTCCAGGACATCCCGGAAAGCCTGGAGGAGGCGGCGCGGATCGACGGCTGTTCCAACATCCAGGCGTTTTACAAGATTGCCCTGCCGGTTACGGCTCCCGGGCTCGCGGCGACAACGATTTTCTGTTTTCTCTTTTCGTGGAACGAGCTGATGATGGCCCTGACCCTTTCCAGCATCCAGGTGAAGACTTCGCCGGTCTTCATTATCAGCGAGTTCGTAGGCTACCTCGCGGTCGAGTGGGGATTGCTCTCGGCGGCCGGGATCCTCACGGTTCTGCCGATGCTCATCTTTGTCGTGGCCATTCAGAAGAACCTCGTGCGGGGCCTGACGATGGGCGCGGTCAAGTAAAGGAGAAGGTTTCGTAAAAAATCCATCCGCCCCGCTCGGAGCGGGATTGCGCTTCAACTTCGTCCTTGCGGCGCGGCAAAATGTGCGCCCCCTCCCCAGTTTTCGCGCGCCCGGCCTCTGGATCTTTTTACGAAACCAACCCCTAACCCCAAAAAGGAGATGCGGATGGCGAGCAACAAAGTTCTTTACTGCGGCGATGCGACGTTGGAAACGGGGGCCTGCTATCTCGGAGGGGTGATGACTCTTTCGAGGATCGGATTTGATTATGTGGAGATGGATGCTCGATTCCCTAAAAGGCTTCTGGAGAAGGATTACCAACTTTATCTCCTGAGCGATTACCCGAGCCGGAACTTTCCCGCGGGGGCGATGAAAACGATTGCCCGGAAAGTGGAGCGGGGGGCCTCGCTCCTGATGATCGGCGGGTGGGAATCCTTTCACGGGCTGATCGGCGGGTATCAGTCCTCCGACCTATCCCCGGTGCTGCCGGTTCAATGCCTCCAAAAGGACGACCGCCTGAACTGGTCCCAGGGTCTTGTGCCGGAGGTTGTTTCCTCCCACCCCGTTCTCAAAGGGCTTCCGTGGGATAAGCCTCCCCTGGTCTGCGGCTGCAACCGGGTCAATCCGAAACCCGACGCCAAAGTCATCCTGGCGCTCCGGAAGCTCCAGATCAAAAAAGGGAATCTCTCCTTGGGACAGGAATCCCTGCCGCTTTTGGTTTTCGGGAGCTTCGGCAAAGGCAAAACCGGCGCCGTGACCACGGATTTCGCGCCCCACTGGGTCGGTGGGATGGTGGACTGGGGAGCCAAGCGGGTCACGGCCCAGGCGAAAGGCGGGAAGAAGGTCGAAGTGGGAGACCATTATGTGGCTTTCATCCGCAATCTTCTGCTCCATTTTTTGAAATAGATTCCCGGAACCATTTTGGCCGCTTGAAAATCGGCTAAAATGAATTGCAAATCGCAAATTTCAAATTGAAAACTGCAAAATTGGATGTTTTTAAGCAAAATTTGCAATTTGCATTTTCTATTCTTTTATGGACCTATTTGTTATCCGCGGGATTGTCAGCGAACTTCAGAGGGAAATCGGCGGCGGTTTTGTAACCAAAGTGTACCAGATGAACCGCACCGATCTTCTGATTCGTTTCCGCCGGCAGGCAGAGGAAAAGAATCTGCTTATCTCCACCCATCCGGAGTATTCCCGCCTTCACCTCTCCGCCAAAAAATACCCCAACCCGCAGGTGCCTCCGCGCTTCTGCACCTATCTCCGCAAACATATCACCGGGGCGCGGGTTTCCCGGGTAAACCAGGATCCCTACGAACGGGTCGTCCGCATCGACCTGCAGAAACACTTGGATGCGGGCCTGCTGCGGGAGCTGACCTTAGTGGTGGAGCTCCCGGGGAAAGGGAGCAATCTCCTGCTCCTGGAAGGAGAGAAGATCCTCGATTGCCTGCATTTTCGCCGGAGCGAAGACGGAGCGACTCGTCTCTCCCTGCCGGGTTTGACCTATACCCCCCTCCCCCGGGGCGAGCGTCTTTCCCTGGGGGAAGTGACCCGGGAGCAGATGGAAAAGATATCGAGGCTCCCGGCACAAGAAAGAGAGAAAGCCCTTCTCGCCGGGATTTCCGGGATCAGCCCGACCCTGGCCCGGGAGATCCTCGCCCCCGGCGAAGGCCGAGAAGGGCAGATCTGGGAAAAATTCCAGAGCCTGCGGGAGAGTTACGAAAACGGCTCCTTTGACCCGCGAATCCTGACCTTCCTGAATGGGAAGAAGGTTTTGAGCCCTTTCCCCCTGAAAAGCGCGGGGCCAGTGGCGGAAGAAACCTTTCCTTCCCTGACCTCCGCAGCCGACGCCTATTTTTTCGAGACCGTCATGCGCCGGCAGCTTGAGGAGAAAAAGCAATCGCTGCTGAAAAGGGTCCGCGCCCTCCTTGGGAGGCTGCAGAGAAGGAAAGACAATCTGCTTCTGGACCGGCGGAAATTTGAGAAGGATCTGGGGCTCAAAGCTTTCGGGGACCTTCTCGTAGCCCATTTCCCCGAACTCAAGAAGGGCATGAGGGAAATCGAAGTCCGGGATTACGGCAGCGACCCCCCGGCTGCGGTCCTGATTCCTCTGGAAGAGTCCCTGGATCCGGGGGGAAACGTGGACCGGTATTTCGGAAAATACAAAAAGGCCAAACGGGGGATCGCAATGGTCTCCCGGCGCCTCGAGGAAACGCAGAAGGAGTTGGAATATTTGGAGTCGGCCCAGTTTCAAACCGAGTCGGCCGAGGACGCGGAAGAGCTGGAGACGGTTCGCGCGGAGCTGGAAGCGGAACAGGTTTTGCCGGTTTCCCGGCAGAAGAAATTCGGGAGGGAAAAGGATGCGCCGGCCCTGCCGGTGCGCCGGTTTCGAACCTCCGACGGTTTGGAAATTTTCTGCGGCAAGAGCAACTTGGGCAACGATTATCTGCTTCGCAAGTTAGCGCGGGGGAACGACCTCTGGTTTCATGCTCAGGGATACCCGGGTTCGCATGTGCTCCTCAAAATCGGACCCGGAGAGCCGAAGTTCGAGGCCATCACCGAGGCCGCTACAATCGCCGCCTTTTTCAGCCGCGGAAAAGGGTCCACGCGGGTCCCGGTGGATTACACCCCCGCTCGATATGTTCATCGCCCCAAGGGGGCCAAGCCCGGGTTCGTGACCATCCTCCATCAGAAGACCATTTCTGTAAGTCCCGATAAGGAAAGAGTGGACAAGCTGAGGCGAGAATGAAAAAATTGCGGATCCTCTCTGCTTGACATCCATAGGGCGTTTTCTTTATCTTGCAGCTGGAAATCCACGATGAAGGGAGGCGGATCGGCGGAAAGAAATAAAGTAAAAGAAATTTCCCTCGTCCCGGGTTTTATCAAGAACCGGAAACATCCCCCAACTTTCGATTCAACCAAGGAGGCAGCCCATGGCAACCGTATCCTCGTTGGAAGTGAATCTCGCCCGCCGGGCAACGATCGGTGACATCCCCAAGAGAACTGCCGCGAAATATCCAAACCGGGTAGCCCTCATCTGGCAGGACAAAAAGATCACCTTTCAGGAGCTGAATGAAAACTGCTGCCGGTTTGCCAACGCCCTCGTCCAGGCGGGCATCCGCAAGGGAGACCGCATCGCCTTTATCACCCGGAACTGCCTGCAGTATATTTACGCCTGGCTGGGGATGGCGAAAATCGGCGGGATCGTCACGCCCTTGAATTACATGCTGAAACCCGCGGAGATCGAGTACATCATCAATCATGCGGAGCCGCGCCTCTTTTTCGCGGAAGACAACTTAGTCCCGCAGGTCCGGGAGGCGGCGGCGAAATTGAAGAGCGTGGAAAAGTTCGGCTTCATCCCGATTTCCGGGGGGGCGAAGCCGGAGGGGTGGCTGAACATCGATGAGTTCCTTTCTCCGGCGTGGGGGGTCGAAGAACCCCGGGCGGAGATCGAGGACGACGAAACGGCGACCCTGCTTTACACGAGCGGCACCGAAGCCTTGCCCAAAGGGGTCCTGACCAGCCATCGAAATTATTTCGCCACCCTCATGAGCGGGGCCGCGGATTTGAACATCAACGAAAAGGATGTGACGCTCCTCACGATCCCGCTGTATCATGTGGCCGGGAAGTACCTCCTGCTGGAGTCGATCAACATCGGGGCCAAGGTGGTCCTGCAATATGCCGCCAACCCCACGGAAATCATGCAACTGACCCAGCGCGAAAAAGCGACTTACTGGGTCTACCCGCCCACCTTGTACCAGATTCTTCCGGTCATGCCGAACTTCAAGGATTTCGACTTGTCTTCGCTCAAGAAATGCATCTCCTTCGGGGCCCTGATGCCGGTGGCCCTTTTGCAGCAATGGCGGGAGATCCTTCCTCAGGCCGAGTGGCGGAACTATTACGGGCAAACGGAATCGTCCCCTCTCGGATCGACCCTGCAGCCGGAGGATTTCGAGCGCAAGATCCATACTATCGGCCGACCTCACACCGGGGTCGAAATGAAGATCTTCGACGAAAACGACCGGGAGGTCCCCATGGGCCAGGTGGGGGAGATCGTCATGCGCGGCCCCTGCGTCATGAAAGGGTATTTCCGGGAGGAGAAGAAGACCGCCGAGACCCTCCGCGGCGGCTGGCTCCACACCGGGGACTTGGGGCGTTTCGACGAAGAGGGCTTTCTCACCTTTGTGGACCGGAAAAAGGACATGATCAAAACCGGCGGCGAAAATGTCTCCTCTCAGGAGGTGGAGAGCGTCCTCTATAAGCAGGGCCAACTCATGCAGGTGGCGGTCTTCGGCCTGCCGGATCCCGTCTGGAGCGAAGCGGTTACGGCGGTGGTGGTCCCGCTTCCCGGGGCCACGGTGACGGATGAAGAGATCATTGCCTACTGCAAGGCCAATCTGGCCGGGTATAAGGTCCCGAAAAGGATCCTCCGGGTTCCCTCCATGCCGGCCACGCCGAGCGGAAAAATCCTCAAACGGCTGCTCAAGGACCAGATCTGGAAGGACCTGGGGCTAAAATAATTATTCACCACGGAGAACCCGGAGACCACAGAGCGATATAAAATTTCGAAGACAAAAATCAAAAAGGGCGGCCGTCGGCCGCCCTTTCATTTCTTATTATTTAACCAAATTCCTCTGGGTTCTCTGTGTGCTCCGTGGTGAAGGGTCTTTAATCCGCCCAGCGCGGCGGCCACTCTACGGCCAGGTTCCCGGACTTGTCGAACGGGATTTCCTGCAGACCGGAAACGATCTCCAGATTCGGGTGGGTCTTCGCCTCCGCCATCATGGCCTCGGAGGCCCAGAGGTATTCGAGTTCGAGGGTGTTCTTGATCCAGACGAACCGCAGGTCCAGCGGATTGATCACGCCCGAGTTGTCGTACGCTGCCTCGATTGCCTCCCGGTCCCGGTCATAGGAAAGAGGGGTGCGGCCGCACTCCGGGCCCATGCCGGTGATGCTGTTGATCTTGGTGGGCACCGGGTCGATCTTTTTCACCAGCCGCGTGGTCGTATAGTCGGCGAACCCGATGCCGATGGCGTTGCCTTCGGTTTCGGGGGTCAGGTCGCGGACGAAGATCCGGGTGATCCGGGGTTCCTTGAGCGGCGGGCTGCCCTTGAAAAAGAGGCGGCCGGTCACGTTGGGGTCCAAACCGGCGCCGCTGATGTTCTTGCCCATCTCGTCGACGACGAGCACGTCGATCTCTTTAAAGGGCAGGCGGGGCATGATCTCCTTGGCCATTTTCAGGAGGGGCTTTTCCCCTTCCCAGAAATTGGCCGGTTCCAGCAGGTGCAGGAAGGCGGTCTGGTCGTACTGGTTTTCAATGATCCCTACGCCGAAGAAGAAGGGGACGGCTTTCATGATAACCGGGAGAACTTCGGCAAACATGGTCTTGAACCCATGTTTGATGGTGAGGCGGTGGGCCATGAGCGCGCCTTTGTGCTTGCCCATGCCGATGACGATCATCTTGTTGAGGCCGCTTTCGATGTCGTAGTCAAAGTCGGTATGGGGCTTGATGCGGTTGACCACGACCACCTTGTCGGCCTGCTCGCAGATGTTCTTGTCGATCATGACGGGAGTGGCGAAGCTCTTCGTCCGCCCGACTTCTTTCACCTCCATGGAGGAAACGATCGGAGCACCGACAAATTCCTCCGTAATCCCCAGGTGATGAAGCATTTTGACCTGGCCTTCGGCCGTGCCCCCGCCGTGCGAACCCATGCAGGGCACGATGAAGGGCTTAGCGCCCACAGCCTTGAGCCGGGCAACGATGACCTTGAGGACTTTCGCCTTGTCGCGGATGCCGCGGCTGCCGGCGGTGATGGCGATGCGCTCCCCCGCCTTGACTTTTCCGGCCAAGCTGAAGCGATCCAGGAGGCTATTCATCTCCTTTTCCACATCGGCCAGTCTGGGGGTGGCGATTTTCTGATGAATTTTGAATATGCGAGGCAGGGAATCCATGCAATCTTCCTCCTTGGCTTAAGATACCGCTACTATACCATATTCGAGATTTCGGCTGAAGAGAAAGTTGGAAATAAAGAGGGGAAAGAGGGCAGGGGGAAAAGGGAAAGAACGACGAGGGGCGAAAGGGGAAAAGGGCAAAGGGGAAGAACTCAGAGCCGAATCGATTTTGGGAAGTAGTCCCCCTTGCCCCTTTTGCCCTTTTCCCCCTTTCTCCCCATCCTTATCAGCCCCACAGGATCAACCCCAAATGATAGGGATTTGCGAGCAAGGGGTGAGAGGGAAGAACCCGGACCCGGAACCCGAAACGGCCTACTGTGCCGCAGGGGATTTCGCCGCAGAAAACCGCCTTTCCGCCCTCGTGGGAACAGAGCTTAAGCGGATAGGTGCTGCGGTCCAGGAACTCGGCCTTGGAGTCAACGGACCCGTAATAGATATCCACGGCCAGGTCCGCCGGGGAAAGCGCACCGGTGCCCAGCTCCACATCGATACTCAGTTTCTCCCCGATATGGATCGCGCGCCGCGTGTCGGCGCGCTTTCCCAGGATCCGAATCTGGGGCCAGTTGTGCCGCACGGATTCGATCCAGGCCGCGAAAGAGCGCACCTCCTCGAAACGGCTGAGGTCGATCTTGTCCCACTTCACGGCGGCCGGCAGATAATACTGGAGGATATAATCCTGGAGCATGCGCTGGCCGCTAAAGCGGGCGATCAGGGTGCGCATGGAATTCTTCATCATCGTAATCCAGCCCCGGGGCAGGTTGTCGCGTCCCCGTTCGTAAAAGAGGGGGACGACGCAGCGTTCCAGGAGATCATAGACAGCCTGGCTTTCGATATGATCCTGATAGACATGGTCGTCGTATTCCTCGCCGGCCCCGATGGCCCAACCCAACCCGGTTTGAAACCCTTCCACCCACCAGCCGTCGAGGATGCTCATGTTGAGAGCCCCGTTGGCCGCGGCCTTCATGCCGCTGGTCCCGCAGGCTTCGAGAGGGCGGCGCGGGTTGTTGAGCCACACATCGCAACCCTGGACCAGATACCGGCCCACGTTCAGATCATAATCCTCGATAAAGGCGATGCGGTAGCGGAACTCGGGCTGCTGTGCCAAATGGACGATGTTCTTAATCACTTCCTTCCCGGTGTTGTCTGCCGGGTGGGCTTTCCCGGCGAAGATGATCTGTACCGGCCTCTGGGGGTTGTTAAGAATTTTGGCCAGCCGGGCCGGGTCTTTCAAGATCAGGTCTCCGCGCTTATAGGTAGCGAAGCGGCGGGCGAAGCCGATGGTCAGGATTTCGGGGTTCAGGACCTCGCTGGCCGTCTGGATGTCCGCCTTCTGGGCGCCGCGGCGGGCCAACTGCTCCTGCAAGCGCTGGCGGGCGAAAGCGACCAGACGGACCCGCCTCCGTTCATGAGTCCGCCACAGCTCGGCGTCGGGGATCCGGTTCACCCGCTCCCAGACCTTCAGGTTATCCGGGTCCTCGGCCCAGCGGCGCCCCAAATAGCGGTCGAAGACCCGGGACATATCATCGGAAATCCAGGAGGGGATGTGAATCCCGTTGGTCACGTGACCGATCGGAATATCCGCTTCGGGCAAACCGGGCCAGATCTTGGTCCACATCTGGCGGGAGACTTTTTTGTGCAGTTCGCTGACCGCGTTGGTGGCGGTGGAATTTTTCAGGGCCAGGACCGCCATGTTCAAACTGTCCTTGGGGTTCGAATCCTCGCTACCCATGGACAGGAAGACGTCCGGGGTGAGGCCCATGGAACGCAGGTAGTCCCCGAGATAGGATTTGAGGAGCCCCTGGTCAAAAATATCAATGCCCGCGGGGATGGGGGTGTGGGTGGTGAAGATGTTGCTCGCATAAACGGCTTCTCGCGCCTCGGCGAAGGTTAGTTTATACCGGTTCATGAGCAGGCGGATTCTTTCCAGGATGGCGAAAGCCGAGTGCCCCTCATTCATGTGAAAAACCGAGGGACGATACCCCATTTGCTCCAGAGCGCGGGTGCCGCCGATACCGAGAACAATCTCCTGCTGCAGGCGCATTGCCTTGTCCCCTCCATAGAGGGCGCAGGTGATGTCCCGGTCGTCCTCCAGATTCTCGATGTTGTTCGTGTCCAGCATGAAGAGCGGGACCCTCCCCACATCGATGCGCCAGACGCGGACTTTCACGTTCCGGTTTTGAATGGGGACTTCAATGGTGACGGGGGCGTCGTTCTCGTCTCTGACCAAGGTGACCGGCAGAATATGAAAATCGTTGTCCGGGTAGGTTTCCTGCTGCCAGCCGTCGGCGTTCAGGTACTGGCGGAAATACCCTTTTTGGTAGAACAGCCCTACGGCCACGAGCGGGACCCTCAGGTCGCTGGCGGTCTTCAGGTGGTCGCCGGAAAGAATCCCCAGCCCCCCGGAGTAAATGGGAAGGCAATCCGTCAAACCGTACTCCGCGGAAAAATAGGCAACGGTAAAAACCAGGGGTGTTTCCAGATCGAAATCATAGGCCCGGCGATCCTGCACATACCGTTTGAACTCGGCGTAAATCCGCTCCATTTCGAGGAGAAAACCCTCGTCGTTCAGGAGCTCCTGGATGCGTTCGTTGCTGAGGCGTCCTAAGATGGCCAAGGGATTGTGATTGGTTTCGTCCCAAAGGTTTTGATCCACGGAGCGGAAGAGATCGATGGCTTCCAGGTTCCAGCTGAACCAGACGTTTCGGGCCATTTCCAACAAAGGAAATAAGCGCTCGGGCAGATTGGGGACTACCGTATAAAGAACGACATCCTTCATCCCGCACCTCCGGATTTCAAACTCTCGGTCTTCTTTCTCTTCGGCTTTTCAATGCTAAATAGTGAGAACAATTAGGGAAAAAATAGCCCTTTTCGCAAGCGCTGTCAAATGAAATCGATCCGGAAGCCGGAAATTTGCCCAGGGAGGGAAGGTTTTTTGCCGACCCGCCTTTTTTCATGATATAAAAAGTAATGATGAACTCGTAAAAAGTCTGTAAGACGATGGTTTTATAAAAAGCTCTCCCGCCACAAGCGGGACCAGGCGCTCAATCCCGCTCCGAGCGGGACTGAGGAGTGAGGCGCACTAACGGGTGCGCCGCAGCGACGAAGTTGAAGCGCCGCCGATGGGCTTTTTACGAAACCATCAAGAATCATTTGCCCAAAGATATTGTTTCGTCTTTTCGAAGGGAGATCCCATGAAGATCGTAGGCGAGAGAATCAATACAAGCCGGAAGCCTGTCAACGAGGCGGTGGAGAAACGGGATGGGGCTTATATCATCAGTGAGGCGAAGAAACAAGCCGAAGCGGGGGCGCATTTCATCGAGGTCAACGCCGGCTCCCGCATCGGCGGCGAAATGGAGGACATGGCTTGGTTATTAGAAATGGTCGAGGGGGCCGTGGAAACCCCTCTTTCCCTCGACAGCCCGGATCCAAAGGTCCTGCTGGCGATGTCGAAAAAGGTGAAGAAAAAACCGATGATCAACTCCACCACCGCCGAAAGGCCCCGATTCGAACAGATGAAACCGGTTTTCCAGGAGCGGGAGATCGATATTGTCGCCTTGTGCATGGACGAACGGGGGATCCCCTCTTCGGTAGACCAGGCCCTGGAAAACGCCGATTTCCTGGTGAAAAACCTGACCCAGATGGGGATTCCTCCGGCAAACATCCATCTCGATCCGATGATCCAACCCATAAGCGTTAACAAGGACAACGGGCTTCTGGCCCTCGAAACCATCCGGAGAGTGCACGCGGAGTTTCCGGGAGTGCAGACCATTTGCGGTCTTTCCAACGTATCCTTCGGGCTGCCTAACCGTTTTCTGATCAACCGCACGTTCATGGTTCTTTGCCTGGGCGCCGGTCTTGACGGGGCGATCCTCGACCCCCTGGATAAGAAGATGATGACAAACATCCTTGTAGCCGAGTCGCTCACGGGAAGAGACGCGTACTGCATGAAATACCTGAAGGCGAACCGGGCGGGGAGTCTCGTGGTCTAAGAGGCGAACGGCGTTGTCTCTTCTTAATTTTTGGCTCAGCGTAATCTGGATCCTGCTCTTCCTCTGGGCGGCCATCGGCGGGCTGTCCTCCATTTTTGCCCCAGGCGATCCGCATACAGGCCTATGGGGGGTCTTGTGCTTCCTGGTGGCCTTTATCTATGTTCTGGTCCGCCGTTCCGGATTTTTCCAAAGAAAACATTTTTTTGGGGAGGTTCATTTTCTCCTGGGCCTTGTGGGGGGAATTCTTGTCGCCCTCCATTCCGCGGGTAGGTTTTTCAATTCAGCCGCGCTCCTGATTCTTCCTCTGTTGGTCCTTTTCCTCTTGGGGATGAACTTGCGATTTTTGGGCCAGCGCCAGGTTTTCCGTTTTTTCCATTCAAAAGCCTTTCTTTTTTTGCACCCGGCAGGAGGAGAAATCGACCTCGGAGAGGTTATCCATCGGAAAGAAGCCTTGCTTCGAAACCTGGATAAAAGCGGGCAGGAGAAGAATTTCGGCCTGCAATTCGGGGACTGGCTGCGATCCCCTTTTTCGGCGGCGGGGTATTTGTCCCTGGCCAGGCTGGAAAGAAAGAAGGTGAGACAGGCTTGCGGCTCTCCCCCCTTTTACTTAGATTTTACCCAAGGATGGGGGAGGTATCTTCATATTCTATCGGGAATAGGGATCCTGGCCTGGGTGGCGTATCACCTGATTCAGGTCTGCCCCTATATTCCGCATTGAGGGAAAAAAGGAAAAGGAATAAGGGAGAAAAGGGGAAAATGGGGGAAAAGGGAAAAGCGGTGAAAAGGGAAGAAGGGGAAGGGGGGAGAGGGTAAAGGTAAAATGCTCTCCTTGCTTTTTGACCCCGAGCGCTGCACGGGCTGCATGACCTGCGTGACGGCATGCAAATTGGTTCACCGCCTGCGCTGGCGGCAGTTCCGGAACTGGGTTTTCTGGGCCTACGCCGGGGAAACCGGAAACGGACGGCTGGAGTTTTCCTTTAAGACGTGCCAGCAGTGCGAACGGCCGGCTTGTGTGCGCGCCTGCGGGACGAATCCCAAAGCCCTTCGCAGGCGGGAAGAAGACGGTCTCGTCGTCGTCGATAAGAACCTCTGCACGGGATGCCAGCACTGTGTAAGAGCCTGTCCCTATGGGGCCATGGGGTTCGATTACGCCGGGAACGTAGCCGACAAATGCGACCTATGTCTCGATTTTCCGGAGATGGGCCCGAATTGCGCCCGTCACTGCGTGGGTCACGCACTGAAGTTTGGAGAAACGAAAGACCTTTTGGCCCAGGCGACAGGAGAAGGCAGGACGGTTCGCAACCTGGACCATGCCGGGCAGAAGCCTTCCTTCCTTTATCTTGAGCCTCTCCGCTCCCCTGGAGAAAAAGAAACGATTCCTTTCCCCAAAGAGCAAAAAGTCTGGATCGAGAGCCTTAAGATCGAGACCACCCTCGTTTTTCGCGAGGCCCTTGCCCGCGGGCGCGGGATCGAGGATTTCCCTTACGGACAGAAGATCCCTCCTTTTCAGGCCGACCAGGTCCTGTCCGGGGGGTGCAGTATGTGCTTCAATGCCTGCTCGGCTCTTTTCTATATCCGGAACGGCCGGATCGTCAACATCACCGGAAATCCCAAGGACCCTACGACTCGGGGCCGGCTTTGCTCCAAAGGCCTGAACCATGTGATCATGTACAACAGCCGATACCGGCTGACCAAGGCCCTAAAAAGGATCGGGGAGCGGGGCGGTGGGAAATTCGCCGAGGTCCCTTATGACGAAGCGCTCGCGGAGTTCGCCGCGAAGCTGAAAAAAGTCCGCGAGCGATACGGGCCGGAAAGCTTGGGAATTTATACGCCCACCCGGTCAAGCTACCTCCAGCAGCGGGGAATGGCCCCTTTTTTTGCGAAGGCCTACGGCACACCGAACTTTTCCGGCTCGGCCCCTTTATGCGACACCGCATTGGACATCGCTTTCGCTCTTTTTCAGGGAGGAAGATCGGGGAACTCCTATCTGGAAGACGATCTGGGCTCGGCCACTTTTTATCTGGTCGTCGGGGAGAACATGGCCGAAACCCGGCCGGTGAATTTTGGGCTGATCAATGATTGCCGGTTGAAGAACAAGGCCCGGATGGTTGTGGTGGACCCGAGGCAGACGGTTACGGCCTCGAAAGCCGATCTCTGGCTTCCAATCCGGCCCGGGACGGACATGGCCCTTGCTCTGGCCATGGCTCACCACCTGATCAGCCGCGGTCTCGTCAATCAGGATTTCATCGGACAATGGGTGGAAGGGTACGAACGGGTTAAAGATTTCATCCTGCAAAAAGACTATACACCGGAATGGGCAGCCTCCCTAACCGACATCCCGGCAGACCGGATCCGACAGGTGGCCGAAGAATATGCCCGGGCCGAACTGGCGACGATCTTCGCCAGCCGGGGGCTGGCCCAGCATGCCAACGCCGTGCAAACCATTCGGGCCTTCATGATTTTAGCAGCCATCACGGGGCAGTGGGGAAGAAAAGGGGCTACGGTCCAGATGTCTTCCAGCGGGAAGATGCTGGGAACCAGCCTTTCAGAGGCGGATTTAGGGAAGAATAAACCGGGGATCGCCAAGTCGCCTTTGGGCTGGTTTGACGCCGTTGCGACCGGAAAGCCTTATCCCCTCAAGGCCCTGATCTGGGCCGGCAATCCGTTCGGGCTCTGGCCGGGATTGTCGCGGTTCAAAGAAGGGCTGAAAAATCTTGAAGTCATCGCGCACCTGGAAATCTGGAAGAACGATACCTCCTTTGTTTCCGATTATGTTTTTCCTTCGGCGCATGGGGTGGAATACGGGGAAGTCAACCGGAGCACGGAAGACCGCCGGGCCCTGTGGATCCGAAAGATGATCGACCCGCCGGGCGATGCCCGCCCGGACCTCTATTTCTGGGTGGAGCTGGGAAAAAAATTCGGGCTGCAGGAATCCCTGAAGGAGAAATTCAAGGACTCGGCCTTCTTTTTCGATTCCGAAATGAGGGCGAGCCAGCTGGTCAAAGGGATCACCGTCAAGAGAATGATGGAAAGCCCGAAAGGTTTTCTGCGCATGCCTCTGCCGGATGAACAAGCGGAGGAGATCGAGACGCTTTATCTCGAAGGTTCGGCGTATCCCGGAGATCCGCAGGGGAGAAGAATTCCTACGCCTTCGGGAAAATTGGAAATCTGGACCGAGGCGCTCGAAGCGAAGTTCCGCGAGCTGGGGATGACGGCGCTTCCCGAGTTTTATTCGGAGCCGGAGCAGTTGATCCCGCTTCCTCATCTGCGGCAGGAAAACCCCGACGTCGGCCGAACCCCGTCGCCTTTTTGGAACAAATCCTGCTATGCTGCCCGGGTGAAAATCACGGACCCGGAACAGGCCCTGGCTTCCGAAGGCGATTTAGAGTTGATCACCGCCTGCCCGCCGGTCCCCCATTTCCATTCGTGGTGCAATTTCTTCTGGCAGGCCTGGGAGATGTGGCCGGACCTTTTCGCCCATATCCATACCGATAAGGCGCGGTCGCTCGGCATCAAAACCGGAGACCGCGTTGTTGTGGAAAACAGCCGGGGAAGAATCGAAGCCGTCGCCTGGGTGCATCCGGGGATCCGCAAGAGCGCTGTTTATGTGCCCATCGGGTGGGGGGAGAGAAATCCCTTTGCCCGGTGGAAGAGCGTGAACTGGCTTCTGCCTCACGACCAGCGCGACCCGATCTCCGATCAATCCACCAAGACAACACTTTGCCGGGTGAGAAAAGCCTGAAAAGAACGACAATTTCTATTTTCGTTTGCTTCCCCTTTCGGGTCGTGTTATTTTTTCTTTATCGAGAAAAATTCGTCAGCGAGGGAGAAGTCGTTGGAAATTTTTAACCTTTCGGGAAAAACAGCCATTGTTATTGGCGGCAGCCGGGGGATCGGTCTGGCCATTGCCGAGGGGCTGGCCACTTGCGGCGCCCAATGCGTGATTGCCGCGCGCGATTTTTCCCGGGCGGAGGCGGCGGCCGAGGGGATCCGCAAGAAAGGCTTCAAGGCGACGGCGATTGCCGTCGAGGTTGCGGACCGGAAATCCGTAGAGAATTTAGCCGCCAAGACCCTGCAGAAATTTGGGCAGATCGACATCCTGGTCAATTCCGCGGCCATGATTCTCAGGAAACCTATCGAAGAGGTGACGGATGCGGAGTGGAACGCGATCCTGGCGACGAACCTGACCGGAATTTTCATCTCCTGCCAGGTCATGGGCCGGGAGATGATCAAACAGCGCCAGGGAAAGATCATCAATATCTCCTCCAATGTCGCCCAGGTTCTTCAGCCGGGACGGGGGGCTTACGCCGTCACCAAGGCTGCGGTTTCGCACCTGACGAGGGTTCTCGCCTTCGAGTGGGCTCCCTATCACGTCAACGTAAATGCCGTCGCTCCCGGGCCGACGTTGACGGAGTTCAACCAGAAATATTTCGATGAACACCCGGAAGACCTGAAAGCCCGGATCCAATCTATGCCTCTCGGCCGGATGGGCCAGCCGAAAGATCATGTGGGCGCGGCGATTCTTCTGGCGTCCCCGGCCTCGGATTTCATCACCGGCCAGACGATTTTCGTGGACGGTGGATCCATCCTGCAGTGAGCAGGAGATGGGCGGCCCAGCGGTCCCCTGCCCGGACAAAAGAGGCTTTCCCGCGTTTCGGGGGACCCAAAAAGGCGATGGTTCACCTTTATTTTGTAGTTACGCTATGCGTTATGCCCTTTGCGCCAGGCGATCTTCTAAGGGGGAGGTTCTTTTATGATCAAGTCGAGGCTTTGCGATCTGGTCGGGATTAAGTACCCCATTATTCAGGCCGGGATGGGGCCCTTCAGCAACAACAATCTTTGCGTGGCCTCCGCCAACGCCGGGGTGCTCGGACTTCTTTCCACCAGCGGCCTTTTCAACAAGCAGGATCAGCCCTGGGTCTACAATGCGTTTGTGGACAGCGGGGAGGCGAACCGGGATGACGATATGGCCACAGCGCTGGCGAAAGTACTGAAGAGGACCTACCGCCTGACCAAAGACAAGGGCGGCATTTTCGGCATCAACGTCATGGTGTCGGCAGAACTGGTCCGGTATTCCCACATTATGATCGACACGGCCATCCGGGTGCTTGAGGAAAGCCCCGACATGAAGAAGAATTTCAAAGTCATCTTCACCTCGGCCGGAGACCCTGTAGGCTGGAAGGATAAGATCAAAAACGCCGGATTCACCTGGATGCATGTCGTCCCCTCCGTAAAGGGAGCTCTACGGTGCAAGAAGGCGGGGGTGGACGTGATTGTCGCCTCGGGCCATGAAGGCGGATTTCATACCTCCTGGGAGCCCGTTCACTCCATGATTCTTCTTCCCGCCGTAGTGGAAGCCGTCTCCGACGAAAAAACCCTCGTCTGCGGAGCCGGCGGGTTCTGCGACGGCAAAACCCTAGCCGCGGCCTTGACGCTGGGCGCAGACGGGGCCCAGATGGGGACCCGCTTCCTGGCAACGCAGGAAAGCGATTTTCACCAGATCTGGAAAGAAGGCGTGGTGGAGGCCGGAGACCGGGGAACCCTGGTAGCGCGCGGATTCGTGGGGCCGGCCCGCTGGCTGAAGAGCCCGCGGAGCGATGAGCACGCCAAGAACACCCTGCAGAAATCCCCCGGGGTCTTCTTAGGTAAGCCGGACGACTACACCACCATCGACATGTCTCTGATCCAGTTTGAGATCGAATCCATCAAAGCGGTCTACGAGGGTAACAAGGAAAAGGCCCTCATGGCCGCCGGCGAGGCAGCCCAGCGGATCAACGATATGCCCAAGGTAGCCGATATGGTGGAGAAAATCATGAAAGAGGCGGAAGCAGCCCTCCGAAGCGTCCCGGCGAAGCACTTGGCTTAGGCTGCCTCTCGGAAAAAAGCCAAGGTCCCGCCCCCAGCGGGGCGGGACCTCACAACAACTCGCAATCTCTCAATCGAAGAGTTAGGAGCCGTTCCGGCTTGCGATCCTTTTCTTCCGGCATTCTTCCTTCTGCGAAATCATTGGCCCCCGGAATTTGCTCATCTGCAAAAACCTTCCGCCCGGGTCGAAGCAGGCTTCGTAGTATAATTTCATTACTCAACTCCAAGAGAACGAATCAAACCTTCACCCCCCGGCGGTGACTAACACTCTTACCTGTTCTCCTCGCTAATATACCGGCGATACATTTTCCGGGCTTGCTTAACTCTCCTTCGATACCTCGAAGGTTGAGAGGGCGAAATATATCGGCCCTCCAAAATCGTTACTTACGCTTGTCAACAACGTCCCCTATTTTCCGCTTCGATCAGGAAAAATGATTGCGCGGGGGAAAGGGTTTGGGGCATAATCAAGGAGCGAGTAGTCAATTTATGAAAAGCGGCGTCATGCGCTGATTTTCGGCATTTCTTCGAGGAGCCATTTATGGATGTTCGGATCGTGGTTTGCGGATTGGGAAGGGTGGGAAAGGCGTTTGTCAACCTCCTCATCCGGAAGGATAAAGATCTTCAGAAGCGGTACGGGTTGAAGCTGAAGGTTGTCGCGGCCGTCGATATCGGCGGAGCGGCCGTTTCTCCCCAGGGGCTTCCCCTGCCGGAGCTGATGGCCCACCTGGAAAAGGGAGGACAGGTGGAGACTCTCCCCGCGTTCGGCAAAAAAGGATACACCGGCGGGGAGGCGCTTTCGGCTCCCTTTACCGATCTGCTCGTGGAGACGACTCCGACGAACATCAAGGACGGAGAACCAGGTTTGACCCATCTTCTGACCGCCCTCAAAAACCAGAGGCACGTGGTGACGGCGGCCAAGGGTCCCCTGGTGCTCCGCTACGGCGATTTAAAGGCCTTGGCCGAAAAGGCCCAAGTCAGGCTCATGATCAGCGCCGCCACGGCGGCGGCCCTGCCGACGTTGGATGTCGGCCTCTCCTGTCTGGCAGGCACGGAAGTGATCTCCGCCGAGGGTATTTTGAACGGGACGACCAATTACATCCTGACCCGGATGCACGAAGAGGGAACCCCCTATGCCGACGCGCTCGCAGAAGCTCAACGGATGGGGGTGGCGGAACCGGATCCCTCTTTGGATGTGGAGGGACGCGACACGGCAAATAAAATCCTGCTGATTGCCAACGAGGTGTTTCAAGCCGGCCTTTCCCTGCAAGATGTTAGCGTAACCGGAATCACCAAAGTCACCCCCGAGGAAATCCAACAGGCTAAGAAACAGGGGAAAGTCATTAAGCTCATCGGAAAAGTGGAAAGGAAAGAAGGCAAAGTTGTGGCCGGGGTGGCGCCGCTTCCGCTGCCCGCGGACCATCCCCTGGCCAACGTCCGCGGCACGGAAAAGGCCATTTCGTACCTTACCGACACCATGGACCGGGTGACGGTCTCGGGAGGAAAATCCAACCCGGTCGGCGCCGCCGCCGCCCTGCTTAAGGACGCGATCCGGATATATAAAGGATAAAGATGCAGGGAGCAAGGAGCACGGGGCAGGGAGCAGGAGGCGGATGCCGCCAAGCGGCAAACGAAGGGCATTTTGATTTCAGACTTTGAATTAACGGGAGGAGAGATGAAAAAGAAAAAGTCGATTCAGGATTTTTATGCGATGAAGGAGAAGGGCGAGCCGATCACCTTTATCACCAGTTACGATTACCCCACGGCCACGTTCGCGGAGCGGGCGGGAATGGACATGATTCTGGTGGGCGATTCCCTCGGGATGTGCGTGTACGGGTACGAGGGCACCATGCCGGTCACCATGGACATGATGATCGTCCACAGCGAGGCGGTGCGCCGGGGGGCCCCGAACACTTACGTGGTCGGGGACATGCCTTTCCTTTCCTACCAGACTTCAGATGAGGCGGCGGTGGAAAATGCCGGGCGCTTTTACAAAGAAGCGCGGGTGGACGCCATCAAGCTCGAAGGCGGCGTGCGGATTTACAGCCGCATCAAGGCCATCGTCGATGCGGGGATGCTGGTCATGGGCCACATCGGCCTGACCCCGCAGAGCTCCTCCCAGTTAGGCGGGTTCAAGGCCCAGGGGAGGACCCTGGACAGCGCGAAGGCTCAGGTGGAGGATGCTCTGGCCGTCCAGGAAGCGGGGGCGGCGATGATTCTTCTGGAAGCCATTCCCCCGGAGGTGGCCGCTTATATCCGGGACACTCTGACGATCCCCGTTCTCAGCATCGGCGCCGGCCCCTCCTGCGATGGCCAGCTTTTAATCGTGAGCGACATGCTCGGGGTTTTCGAGGCCTTCACGCCCAAATTCGTGAAACGCTATGCCGAAGTGGCCAAGATCTGCACCGAGGGGCTCACCAACTACGTGAACGAAGTGCGGGCCAAGAAATTTCCGGAACCCAAACACATTTATCCCATGATCCCGGAAGAGCTGACGAAATTCAAGGAGTGGGCGGCCCGGCAAGGCGGGAAAAAGGGTTGATCGTTTTCTGAAAACAGGCTTTGCCTTCCGATAAAGAAGGGGGCATAATTTTCTTAGGAGAGATTATGCCCTTTTTCTTGTTCGGGCAGGCTCGGGAGCAGAGGGCCCCGCCGATTAAAATCCTGGATTCCGGCTTCCGCCGGAGTTTCCTCATTCCCTGTTTCCGCCAATTTTAGGCATTTCAGGCATTTTTTAAGGAGGTCGTCATGCTGGAATTTCTCAAGAGAGCGATTTGGATCGGGGCCGGTTTGGCGGCTATGACCGCCGAAAAGATCGAGGAGACGGTGAAGGAGATCGTCAACCGGGGGCAGCTCACCGAAAAAGAAGGCCGGGAGCTCATCGACGACCTGATCGAGAAATCCAAGAAGGCCAAAAGGGATTTGAGCGAACGGGCCGAGAACGCCGTCCAGGAAACCCTGCAGCGGCTGAAGATCCCCAGCCGGAAGGAAGTGGACGAGTTGAAAGCCCGCATCGAACAATTGGAGAAGGCCTCAGAGAAAAAGGAATAACCCTTGCGCATCCGGCGACTGCGGTTCATCTCCCGGACCTCCCGCCACCTGCAGCGGTACCGGCAGATCCTCACCGTTCTCTTCAAATACGGGTTCGGGGAGCTGGTGGACCGGATGAATGTGGCCCACTATTTGGAAACGGGCCTGCAGTTGGTCTCGAAAAGGCGGCGGGAGCGGATGGAGCGGCTCACCCGCTCGGAGCGCGTCCGCCTCGCCGTCGAAGAGCTGGGGCCGACCTTCATTAAGCTGGCCCAGGTCCTTTCCACCCGCCCCGATCTTATCCCGGTCGAATTCACCCAGGAGCTGGCTAAGCTTCAGGACCAGGTCCCCCCTTTTCCCTTCGAGCAGGCGCGCCAGATCGTGGAAGAAGATCTCAAGGCGCCCCTGGAGGAGAAATTTCCCCACTTCGAAAGAACGCCTCTGGCCGCCGCCTCCATCGCCCAGGTTCATCGGGCGAGGCTGGCCGACGGCCAGGAGACGGTGGTGAAGGTTCAGCGGCCGGGGATAGCGCGGCTGATCGAGGTGGATGTGGAGATTCTCTATCACCTCGCCACCCTGATGGAGAGGCATATTGTCGAATTGGGCATCCAGCGGCCCACCGCCCTTGTCGAAGAATTCGCCCGCACCCTGGAAAAGGAGATCGATTTCACGGTCGAGGCGAACCACATGGAGCGGTTTTCCCGCCAGTTTCGCGAAAAGCCGGGCATTTACATCCCGAGGGTGTATCGCCCCTTGTCCACGCGGCGGGTCTTAACGATGGAGTATATCCAGGGAATTAAGATTTCCGATCTAAACGCCCTGGAAGCGGCGGGACTCGATCGAAAGCTTCTGGCCGCCCGGGGGGCCGAGATCATTTTGGAGCAGGTCCTGCGGTTTGGATTCTTTCACGGGGATCCGCATCCGGGGAACCTCTTTATCCTGCCGGGCAATCTCATCTGCTACCTTGATTTCGGCATGATGGGCAGCGTGGACCGCCAGGCGCGGGAGGATTTCGCGGATTTGATCTTTGCCTATTTCGGCCGGGATGAGAAAAAAGTTGCCCAGGTTCTGCTGCGGGTCATGGAGTACGACGAAGAGCCGAATCGCCGGGCTCTGGAAAAGGATCTCGCGGATTTTCTGGAGGGCGTTCTTTATCCCCCGTTGAAAAAAAACCCGATCTCCTCCCTTCTCAAGGTCCTCCTCGAGTTAATCCACCGTCACCGCCTCCGGATTCCCGCGGATATTTTTTTGATGATCAAGGCCCTGGCTGCCACCGAGGCGGTCGGCTACAATTTGGATCCGGAATTCGACTTGGCGGGAAAAGCGGAGCCTTTCATCCGCCGGATTGTCCTGGAGCGCCTGAGTCCGCGCCGTCTGCTGGAGGAGTTCTTCCGCTCCGGCGAGGACCTGGTCCAGCTGGTCAAGGAAATCCCCGGGGAAACCCGCGACATCCTGCAGCAGATCCGGCAGGGCAAGGTGAGGATCGGTTTCGAGCACCGGGGTCTCGAGGGTTTCGCGTTTCATGTGGACCGGGCCTCCAACCGGATCGCTTTTTCTTTGGTTATTGCCGCCCTGATCGTCGGCTCCTCTATCATCATCCAAACCCAAATCGGCCCCTATCTTTTCGGCTTTTCCATGCTGGGCCTCTTCGGCTTCCTGATCGCCGGGGTTTTGGGTCTGTGGCTGCTCATTTCGATTCTTCGATCCGGCCGGCTCTAAAAACAATTTCACCACAGAGAGTACAGAGGGCACCGAGAATTTATGATCATAAAAACAACGGGAGGGCTCATCCTTTTTGGAAGATCGACAGTTCTTTCAGGGTTTTCTGGAAAATTCGGAAAACCCAATAAAATTATTTCCCTCTGTGGTGAGTAAAGGAATTAATAAATGACCGAAAAAGAACGAATGCTCAGGGCGGTGAGGGGGGAATGGGCGGATCGGCTTCCCTGGGCGCCGCGGATCGATCTCTGGTACAACGCCAATTCGCTGCGGGGAACTCTTCCGCCGCGGTATCCCCGAAACGCCACGATCGACGAAATTGCGGACGACCTCGGCGGGGGATACCACAAAATCACCCCGGATTTCCTGCGGTTCCGCTCTCCCGAGGAGACGATCGACCGGGGAATCGGGCTTTTTCGCCTTGCCGGCTACCCCTACCGGGCGGAACTTGGGGGGGTGGACCGAGAGGTAAAGAGAGAGGGGGATTCGACCCGGGTCACCTACCACACCCCGGTCGGCTCGGTCTCCTGCCGGATCCTCTACACGGAGGAGATGAGGAAAGCCGGCGCCTCCATCACCTGGATCTCCGAGCATGTCATCAAAGAGCCCAAGGACTTTAAGGTTCTCGGTTACATCTTCAGAAATATCAAACTCACCCCGGATTACGAGAATTACCTGGAGTTTCAGAAGAAGGTGGGAGAAAAGGCCTTTGCGCCGGCCCGGGGCCTGGCCGCGGCCGGCCCGATGCAGCACATCATGCGGGATTTTCTGGACGCCACTCAGTTTTACCTGGAGATGCACGACCACCCCAGGGAAATGCGGCAGCTCTGCGAAGAGATGGATCCCTTTTATGACCGCCTTTTCCAGATCCTGGCCGAAGCACCGGCCGAGGTCATTTTCCATGGAAGCAACTTCGACGAGATGATCACCTACCCGCCTTTCTTCCGCGACCATATCCTGCCCTACCTGCAAAAACTGGCCGGCATGCTTCATGCCAAAGGAAAGTTTCTCATTTCGCACTGCGACGGGGAGAACCAGGGGCTCCTGGACCTGATCGCCGAGAGCGGAATCGATATCGCCGAGGCCATCTGTCCCCAGCCCATGACCAAGGTGACGATCACGGAGGTGAAGAAGGTCTTTAAGGGGAAGGTGACAATTTTCGGGGGAATCCCGTCGGTGGTCCTCTTGGAAGACAGCATGTCCGACGCGGCGTTCGAACAATACATGGGGAACCTCTTCCGGGAGATCGCCCCCGGCGACCGTTTCATCCTTGGGATCAGCGACACGACCCCGCCGAATGCCAAGTTCGAGAGGCTTCTCCGGATTACCGAGATGGTGAAGGAGTGGGGGCCGCTTCCTATGAAAAGCCTGTAGGCGGAAAGAGGGTACCCAATTTCTATTTTTCCAGCAAAAATCCTTGACCCCAGAAAACCATAGGTTTAGAATTGGTCATCCATTTCTCTTACCCGTCCCGGCCTTAACAGGTTGCAAAATCCACATTGGGAAGATCCGTCCGCCTTTTGATCAAAGAATGAAAGAGAGGTGAGTCATGACCGATCGGGAACGCATGTTAAAAGCGGGAAGGGGGGAAATGGCGGACCGGTTGGTTTTTGCGCCCCGCCTTGACCTTTGGTACCATCCCAATAAATTAAAACGCACCCTGCCGCCGGAACACCAAAACCATACCATCGATGAAATCAGCAAGGCCGAAGGTTGGACCTTTCATAAAATGGTTCCTGAATTTCTGGAGGGTCCGCCGGAAGAGACCATTGATCGCGCCTTAAATATTTACCGGGTGAAAGAATGCCCGTATCGGGCGGAACTGCCTGATGACGTGGAAAGAATCGTGACCCGGCAGGGGGAAAGAACCAGGGTTCAATACCGGACGCCCCTCGGATCCGTCAGCTGCGGCATGGTTTATACGGATGAGATGAGGTCTGCCGGCGCAACTCTGACCTATGTGGAGGAACATTTCCTCAAGAAGCCGGAAGACTATAAAATCCTCGGTTACATCTATCGGAATATGAAGGTCTATCCGGAATATGAACGATTCAAAGCCTGGATGGATTCGGTCGGAGAATATGGCGTTGCCTGCGCGAACGGGAACGGAGATGCTTCCCCTATGCATCAGATTCAAAGAGACCTGCTGGATGCGACGGAATTCTTTTACCACTTCAAAGATTATCATAAAGAAATGATAGGGCTCATAGAGGATATCGAGCCTTTCTTCGAAAAAGTTCTTGCGGTAACTGCGGATTCCCCTGCCGAATGGGTTTTGTGGGGGGCAAATTACGATGACATGATCACCTACCCGGCTTTATTCAAGGAACACTATTTGCCGTGGCTTCAAAAGGCCGCAGCCACATTTAGAAGGAAAGGGAAGCGGACGGTTTCCCACTGTGACGGGGAAAATCTTGGTCTTATGGAACTGATTCTGGAAAGCGGGATTGATATCGCCGAATCGGTTTGCCCCCACCCGATGACCAAGGTTCCGATTGGGGAATACTATCGAAGATGGGCCGGAAAAATGACGATATTCGGGGGGATCCCATCGACTTTGCTCCTGGAAGATTCGACGACGGAGAGAGACTTCGAGAATTACCTGGATCTCTTATTCCGTTCGATTGTTCCGGGAAATCGATTTATCATCGGGGTGGCTGATACCGTTCCTCCAAAAGCAAAATTTGAACGTCTGCGACGAATTGGGCAATTGGTTAAAGAAAAGGGGCGACTTCCCCTGGAGTCGGGCGGCGTCCGCCCGTTGCCGTCGGGAGAATTGCCTAAAACCTCCGCAAGGGTAACTCCGGTTAAGCCCCCTGCAAAAACGGAATTCTTTGGCCTTCAACAGGCTCTTTACGACGGAGAGGAACAAACCGTCCAGGATCTGGTCGGAAATGCTCTGGAAGGGGGGAATAAGGCAGAAGATATTCTCCAACAAGGGTTAATTCCGGCGATGGAAATGATTGGCGAGAAATTCAAGAACAATGAAATTTTTATCCCCGAGGTGCTTCTCTCGGCGCGGGCTATGAACGAGGCGCTAAGGGTTTTGGAGCCGCACCTCGCGGAAAAAGATCAGAGAACGTCCGGAAAGGTAATTTTAGGGACGGTCCACGGGGATGTGCATGATATCGGAAAAAACCTGGTGGGCGTGATGCTGAAGGGAGCGGGATTTCAGGTCTATGACTTGGGGATCAATGTGACGAATGACGTATTCATTCAGAAGGTGCGAGAAATTAAACCGGATATCCTGGGGCTTTCGGCGTTACTAACCACCACTATGCCCCATATGAAGGAGGTGATCGAAGGGCTCAGAAAAGCGGGTTTACGTGGCCAAGTGAAAATTATTGTTGGGGGTGCTCCGTTGAATCAGACCTTTGCCGATACCATCGGTGCGGATGGATACGGTGCAGATGCCGGGTCAGCTTTGGGCTTGGCCAAGAATTTCATGGAGGAAAGATAGGGAAGGATCGAAACGAAGGGGTCCGCTTTTTTTCATTACACCCAACTCTTCAAAAGGAGGTCCCACCGTTATGTTCCAGAAAAAATGGCAGATCATCGTAATCTGTATGGCCGTCACTATCATCATTGCTGCCAGTCCGGCCCTTTGTCAGGAAAAGGTGTTCAAGTGGAGAATGGCCACGGCATACACGACCGGCCAACCCTTATACAAAGAAGTTCCGGTTTATTTTTCCGAGCTTGTAAAGAAGATGAGCAACGGCAGACTGCAGATCCAGTATTTCCCGGCCGCGGCTGTTGTCCCGCCCATGGAAATCGGGGGGGCTGTCCGCAAAGGAACCGTACAGATGGGTACATACTGGCCGGGTTGGGATATAGGTGTGGATCCGACGACAGCCATTTTAGGAGGCTTTGCCGGAGGGATGAATTCGGAACTGACCTTTAACTGGCTCTATGGTGAAGGGGGAGCGCAACTTTGGACTCAATTTAGAAGGGAAAGGTTTGAGGTCCAGGCTTTCCCGGTGGGATTCTATGGAACCGAAACATTTCTGTGGGCCCACAAACCCATCAACAGCCTGAAAGACTTTCAGGGGATGAAGATCCGGTGTGCGGGGGCATGGGCTGATATTCTTACAAAAATGGGAGCCTCCACCGTTACGCTTCCTTCCGGCGAAGTACTCCCGGCTCTGGAACGCAAGGTTATTGACGCCACGGAGTTGACGACCCCGGGCGGGGACCTTCCCATGGGATACCATGAAATTGCCAAATATATGATCGTCCCCGGGGCGCATCAACCCAGCGCCACCTTCGAGCTCCAGGTGAACCTGAAGGCCTGGGAAGAACTTCCCGGTGATCTCAAGGCGATTGTCGAATACGCAGCCATGTGCACAACTCTAAACTCATGGGTCAAGCACACGACTCTCGATGTCCCTGCCATGGACATATATAAAAAGAAAGGGAATGTTATCCATTATCTTCCCATCGAGGTTCAAAAACGAATCTATGAGCTCGGAAGGGAATGGGCCGAAGAGAGGGCCGGAAAATTCCCCTGGGTGAAAAAAGTGTATGATTCCATGAAAAAATACATGGACGCTCGTAGAGGTTTCGACAAGGTCATGACCTTAAAGTATGAATAAAGAAGGAAGGTCCGGCGCTCGTGATCAAGCCGGGCCTTCCTCCTAAAAGTCCAGGGGGATCCCGGCAATAAGGAAGAGGATAAAGATATGATCCGTGGGGTTGCGCGCAACATTGATTTTATAAGCAGGATCCTTGGCAAAGGGATCGCCTGGGTGGTTCTCGCCAATATTGGTGCTTTGGTCTTTGAATTTATTTCCCGACATTTTTTCAATCGCCCTACCATGTGGTCCTATGATACGACCTATTTTCTCTATGGAACCCATTTTCTTCTAGGCGCGGCCTATACTCTTTATTTACGGTCGCATATTCGCATCGAGATCGTTTATCAACGCCTCTCCACGCGCGGGCAGGCGATCCTGGATATGGCTGGTTTTATAATTTTGTTTTTTCCGATCATGGTGGTTCTGATTTATGCAGGGGCTGAATTTGCTGGACGTTCTTATGAAGTGAGTGAAAGATCGGGGTTGAGTCCGTGGCGTCCCTATTTGTATCCGTACAAATTTATCGTCATGATCAGTTTCTTCTTATTGTTGCTGCAGGGAATTGCCGAATTTATCCGGTGCGCTTTCAAATTCAAGGAAGGGAAATGAGATGGCTTCAGATTACGTCGTTTTACTGATGTTTCCAGGCTTGTTTGTGGCCATCTTTTCCGGTTTCCCGGTGGCTTTTTGTCTCATGGGTCTCGCCCTGATTTTCGGCATGGTCAGTTTCGGGGCCGGTCTGCCTCCCATGTTGATTCGGCTCGCGTATTCGGTGGCGGATAACTACGTATTGGCTGCTGTTCCCCTCTTTATCTTTATGGGGTGCATGCTGGAGCGATCGGGGATTGCCAAGAGGCTTTTCGAGGCCATCAGCCTTTGGACGGGCCGCTTAAAGGGGGGACTTGCGGTAGCATCCATTTTGATGTGCACTATCATCGCCGCCTGCACCGGAATCATTGGGGCTTCCGAAGTGATGGTTGGGGTCATGGCCATTCCTCCGATGTTGCGCCGCAAATATGACCATGCGCTCATCTGCGGAACCATAGCTGCTGGTGGGGCTTTGGGAACGCTGATCCCTCCGAGCGTGGTAACGGTCGTTTATGGGCCGGCCGCCGGGATATCGGTGGGCAGGCTCTTGATTGCAACGATCTTTCCGGGCTTGCTCCTTGCCCTATTATATTTAGTTTATATTCTCCTGCGGTCCTACCTGTCTCCGGATATTGCCCCCGCCCTGTCCAGGGAAGAATTGCAGGTGCCCTTTAAGAAAAAGATTCTCATCACCACCAGCGGGATGCTTCCGGCGATAGGTTTGATATTTGCTGTGCTGGGAAGTATCATCCTCGGCCTTTCAGCTCCTACAGAGGCGGCAGCCCTGGGTGCCTTCGGGAGTATTATTTTGACGATTTTGTATAGAAATTTCTCCTTCAAGGCTCTGGAAGAGTCAGTTATCGAGACGTTGCGCATTTCCAGCATGGCCCTCATGATTCTGGTGGGGGGATACATGTTTAGCGGGGTCTTTTTAGGGATGGGCGGCGGAGATTTAGTGGAGAAAGGACTGGTGGCTTTAGACTTGGGACCCGTCGGGGTTTTAGTTTTATTTCTCTTTTTGGTGTATCTTGCCGGTTTCATCCTGGACTGGGCGAGTATCCTCCTGGTCTTTGTCCCTGTGTTCTCTCCAATTGTGGAAAAATTGGGTATCGATCCTATTTGGTTCGGAACCCTATTCATCATGATGATTCAGACTTCCTATCTGACCCCCCCCATGGCGCCGGCAATATTTTATTTGCGGGGAATTGCCCCACCCGAAGTAAAAATTCAATCTATGTTTCGCGGGATTGTCTATTTCATGATGCTGCAGCTCCTTGGGGTCACTCTTGTCGTTCTGTTCCCGCAAATAGCCTTATGGCTGCCCAGTAAGCTGATCGGATGGAAATAAGACAGAGGGAGGTTGCATGTTCATAAATCAAAAGGAACGAATGCTGAAAGCGGCTCGAGGGGAGAAGACAGATCAACTCCCGTGGGCCCCGCGCATCGACCTTTGGTATAATGCCAATTCGTATCGGGGCACTCTGCCGTCGAAGTATCGCCCGGGAATCGCCATCGATGGGATTGCCGACGACATCGGCGGGGCGTATCATAAGGTGGTTCCGGAATTTCGCCGCACCCCCGAGGACGATCTGAACCGGGCCCTCGGGCTCTTCCATCTGCGGGAAGGCGTCTACCGGCCCGAACTTTTAGGGGTGGATCGGGAGGTAAAAGAAGAGGGGGATACGACCACGGTCACCTACCACACGCCCGTGGGGTCTGTCTCCTGTAAGATCCTTTACAACGATGAAATGAGGAAGGCAGGAATTTCCATTTCCTGGGTTTCGGAACATGCTATCAAGGAACCCAAAGATTACAAAGTGTTGGGATATATTTTTAAGAATATTAAAATCCACCCGGACTACGAAGGGTACCGCCGGTGGCAGCAGGAAGTGGGGGAAAAGGGTTTTGCCACGGCCTTTGGCAACAACGCTGCCGGGCCCATGCAGCACATCATGCGGGATTTCCTGGATGCCACCAAGTTTTACCTGGAGATGTACGATCACCCCAAGGAGATGCGGCAGCTGTGCGAGGACATGGAGCCTTATTTCGAGCAGCTCTTCAAGGCCTT